>Ga0214923_10002211_pt1 | contig 26228 bp, 21 predicted proteins | sample LL1510_MetaG_FD_177993 | JGI IMG/M metagenome (GOLD analysis project Ga0214923, IMG submission 177993) | Freshwater microbial communities from Lake Lanier, Atlanta, Georgia, United States - LL-1510 | ecosystem: Environmental > Aquatic > Freshwater > Lake | place: USA: Georgia | collected...
CATTATGAATTATACATTACCGCCATGAAGGAAATTGGTGCAAATACAGAACAAATTGATAGGTTTTATCAACTTGTAGTTTCGGGAGTTTCGGTGAAAACAGCATTAAAACAAATCAAGATTAATAAGGAAACCACTGAATTTGTGACCTTTACAATGGACATAGTGGGAAGCGGAAATGCACACAAGATTGCTTCTGTTTTTACGTTTGGTAGGGAAGACTTAATTCCTGAAATGTTTTTGAAGATAGTAAAAGAATTGAGAACACAAGGCCATAATAATCTCAGCACCTTGGAATATTACCTACAACGCCATATAGATATAGATGGTGACGAACATGGCCCAATCTCATTAAAAATGGTAGAAGAACTTTGCGGAAATGACGAACAGAAATGGGAAGAATGTATTTTTGCCGCCAAGATGGCTCTTCAACACCGTATCAAGTTATGGAACGGCGTCCTACTTAATTTAGTTCAACCAATAGCAATTTAGGCTTTTCTAGCTATTACCTTTTGAACCGCTTCCACGATATGAATGGTGTCAATGCCATATTTGGTCATTAATTCCATCGGGGTGCCGCTTTCCCCAAACGAGTCATTTACAGCGACATACTCTTGTGGGCTTGGTAATTCACGGGCCAAAACTTGAGCCACAGCGTCGCCTAAACCACCATGACGCATATGTTCTTCTGCCGTAACAACACATTTCGTTTTTCTAAGAGAGTTTAGGATCGCTTGTTCGTCAAGTGGTTTAATTGTATGCATGTTGATTAATTCCACAGAAATACCTTTTTCTGCAAGAATCTTACAAGCTTCAATTGACTTCCAAACAAGGTGTCCACAAGCAATGATAGTTACGTCGGTTCCTTCTTGCATCACATCTGCTTTTCCAATGGTAAACGTTGCGTCAGGCTTCACGAATATAGGCATTACAGGTCTCCCGAAACGCAAATAAACAGGCCCATTATGATTCGCAATTGCAATAGTTGCTTGCTTAGTTTGATTGAAATCCGCAGGGACAATCACTGTCATGTTGGGAAGCATTCGCATCATTCCGATATCTTCAAGTATTTGATGTGTGGCTCCGTCCTCTCCTAACGTGAGCCCTGCATGAGAAGCACATATTTTTACGTTTTTACCAGAATAGGCAACAGATTGGCGAATTTGATCATACACTCTGCCTGTAGAGAAATTAGCAAACGTACCCGTATAAGGAATTTTACCTCCTATGGTCATTCCTGCTGCTAATCCAATCATGTTGGCCTCAGCGATCCCTACTTGAAAAAAACGATCGGGATTCTCTTTTTGAAAAGCGTCCATTTTTAAGGAACCTGTCAAATCGGCACACAAGGCAACCACCTCTGCGTTAGTTCTGCCTAACTCCGCTAATCCTTCTCCAAAACCTGAGCGCGTATCTTTTTGTCCTAGTACTTCTATTTCCATATTTTAAAATGTTAAACTAATGGTTTTATTTGATTCTATCTTAATTGTTTTTTCACGCGTATATGCGCTCGACTTCATTTCTTTTTCTCTATAAACAACCTTGTAAGTACCCGGCTGAAGCGACCAATTTCCGGTTATACTTCCTTCTTCTAAGTTGCACACCCATTCCACGTCATTTGTATTTCGAACTAAAAACAGTTGACCTACAACAGGTTTGGCTGCGGTGTAACTAAATGTTCCTGCAGGTAAAATATCAATTAGTGTAGTTTTGCTCTGTTCTACCTTTACCTGCATGTAAGTCCTTGGTAAAGTAAACACCTCTACGTCGTATGTGCCGATCAAATATTTCTGCTTACCGTTGATAACTTGTTCGTTTAATGTTTCAGTCCTACCCTTTTGCATCACACGCATGTTTTGATGGGAAAGGCCAACCGTTTTGTTTTTGAGTTGAATAAATCCTTGTGGTGCGTCAACTTGGATTGTGTTGTGTTTATGACATTGTATAACGATGCCCTTTTTTTCAATCTTAGGTAAGGTGTTTACCACAAGATCATAAGACAAGGAAGGGTCTAAAATCAGCGTATCTGGCAAACCTGCTCTATTTAAGGTATGAGTAAACGTATATTTCAAATTCTTGGTTCCAGCTTCATATAAAAACAATGTCACATCGGTTTCTAATGGTTTTTTATTGATGTCGTTGAGGTTAATTTGAACTGTAGTATTCAAAAGTGTTTTTGAAATCACAGAGGTAAGTGCACTTTTAAATGCTTCTTTATTTTCGGCGTCTGTATAAGTCCCTATGCATTTGAATTTATCTAAATAGGAAAGGTCCATCCCAAGTCCAATTACGAACGGAGTAACCTTCACCCCTTTTTCTTTTAATTTTTTTGAAATTACGCATGGGTCATTGTCACATGATTCCAGCCCATCGGTAATTAGAATAATAAAATTTCGCTGAAGCGTATCCGGAAAATCACCTGCCGCAGCCTCAAGAGAACGTGCAATAGGCGTTGCCCCTTTGGCTTGAATTTGCTTAACTTTTAGCTTAATTGCATCCACGTTAGACGGGCCAAAAGGAACTTCTAATTTTGTGTCTTGACAATCTTGGTAAGTATTCGAAACCGCAGATTGATGACCGTATACCCTGAGTGCAATCTCAAGGTCGGGAATTCCTCTAAGTTTTTCTATTGATTGATTGAGAATTTCTTTTGCAGCAGTCATGCGCGTTTGCTTATCCCAATCTAAATTCATGGAATTTGAGGCATCTAGAATAAACAGAATGCGTGTTTTCTCTTGAGAAAACACTACGAGTTGTAGAAAAAAAAGTGTTATGGATAAAGCAATTTTCACTAATAGTCTCCTAGTGTTTCTTCGAGTTGATCAAGCGCTAACTGAAGTTGTTCGGCATTCGGTGCAACACCATGCCATTTGTGACTCCCCATCATATAATCTACTCCTTGGCCCATTTCCGTGCGCATAATCACTACAATTGGCTTACTTTTTCCGCACATTTCTCTCGCTTGTTGCATAGTGGAACGAATTGATTCAAAATTGTTACCGTTCATTTCAAGAACTTCCCAACCAAAAGCTTGCCATTTTCCTTTTAAGTCGCCAAGCGATAAAACTTGTTCAACATCTCCATCGATTTGCCTACCATTGTAATCAATGGTCGCAATGATATTATCTACCTTATTGGCGGCGGCGTACATGGCAGCTTCCCAAATTTGACCTTCTTGTAATTCTCCGTCCCCATGAAGTGTGTACACGATAGATTTATCACTATTCAGTTTTTTCACTTGTGCCGCTCCAACTCCTACGGATAGTCCTTGTCCCAATGAACCAGATGCCATTCGAATGCCTGGTAATTTCTTATCCGTTGATGGATGTCCCTGTAACTTGGATCCAAGTTTTCTAAAGGTCCCTAAATCTTCAATAGGAAAATAACCACTTCTAGCTAAAACGCTATACCAAACTGGTGAGATGTGACCGTTGGAAAGAAAGAAAAGATCTTCACCAACACCATCCATGCTAAAAGATTTATGATTATGTTGCATTCCTTCGAAATATAAGTAAGTTAAAAAGTCCGCACATCCGAGGGACCCTCCTGGGTGACCTGAATTTACTGCGGCGACCATGCGAACAATATCGCGTCTAACCTGACTTGCAACTTGATTTAATGAGAAGTTTTCCATAAAAGAATGATGAAAGAAATATTAAAGACAAAGCTAAGTTTAATTAACTTAGTCTATATTTGAAAAGTTTGAACATTTCGTGCAACTTTTCAACGTATGTTTAGGTCATTAATATAAATTATACTGTCTATGAAAAATTATGTCGTTTTGACACTCTTTTTATTTAGTTCTTGCATAGCTTTCTCACAGAAATATTCGTCAGAATTGGAAAAAAGCTACTCAAAGAAAGAACTTAAATCAATGTCAACTGAAGAATTAGTGCTGTTAAGTTATGCGCTAGAAAATGCTGTTTACATAACGGAAATCCCTTCAAAAAATGCTATGGAATTAAAAACAATAGCAGCACCTTTGACAATAGTTAAGTTCACGGATGCAGGACTGAAAATTGAAAATCAAAATCAATACTTTAAAATAGAAGGTACAGATAAAATGATGGTAGTGAAGTCGAACTACGTGCTTCAAAACGAATTAAAAACGAAGAAAAATTAAATTAAAAATGAAGACGTTTTTTTACTTATTGCTAATTTCTAGCTTTGCAGTTGTTGGAAACTTATCTGCTCAAACAGTCGTCATGGGAGACGTTGGTTTTCCACCATCAAACCCAATAAACTGTAACACTTTTGGGATTTCAGGAACTAATTTTCAAGATCCAGGGGGAACAGGGAACTACTTACCTAATTTCAACGACACGACCGTTTTTTGTCCTGATTTAAATCTTGGAACTAAGGTTACGTTAACCTTTGCAATTAATGCAGGATTTGAATTTAATGTGGATGGTTCGGATTTCATTTATGTTTATGATGGGCCAAACACAAGTGCTCCACTTTTGGGAATTCATAATTCTGTTACTGATCCTACTGGATTTGCTTATCAAGCCTCATGGGATAATCCTTCCGGATGTTTAACCGTAGTGTTCATTTCAAATGGAGCTGTTGAAGGCACAGGCTGGTTGGCAAATGTTCAGTGCGGAAATCAATACCAACCATTTGAGCCTCATATGGAAGCGTTTATCAATGGGCAAGGATCGAATGTGATAAATCCTACGGATACAGGATTTGTTGATATTTGTTTTGGAGATAGTATTCTTTTTGTCGCAAAGCCAATCTTTCCTTATTCCGAAGAAGTTACAGGATTTGGGTATTCTCAAAATGTAAACACAAATATAGATTTTAATTGGTACATCACTGATGGGGCAACATATCCACAAAATGATTCTATTTGGTTTACACCACCTGCAAGATCCGGGTATTTAGTAGACGTTAAAATAACGGATCAATTTCCTTTCAGTGATCGAGTGAGGTGTAAAGTGCGGGTTTCACTTCTTCCGAGTTTTGAAGGAACTGGCCCCTTAGAAGATTCGGTTTGTTTAGGCCTTACAACTCAGCTAATAGGAGGAGTAACTACACAAGATACAGTGGGAGTTACAATTCCCCCTGGTACGTTTGAGTTGGGAGGGAATTTTGCAGGATTAACGTATTTACCGGATGGCTCTGGACAACAATATACAGCCCCAATCAATATTTCTGGATTTCCGAACGATGCTGTAATTACAAATAATCAGGATTTAAATCAAGTATGTATTACCATGGAACATTCCTATCTAGGGGATTTGGAAATTTGGTTGGAGTGTCCTTCAGGTCAAATTGTTCCGTTGGTTAATTCATATGGAGCTGGTGCTATTCCTGGTGGAAATAGTGGTGGAGGAACCTATTTAGGGCATCCAATTGATGATTCAGGGGGCGGAGGTCCAGGTGAAGGTTGGGAGTATTGTTTCAGTTCTGTATTCAATACTATTAATGGATCTATGACGCAAAATTTAACGAATACGGTTCCTGTAGCGCTTCAACCACCTTTGTCTGCCGGAAATTCAATAGACCCAAGCGACACTTATCAACCTGAAGTAGCGTTTAGTACATTCAACGGATGTCCGATTAATGGTGTATGGACAATACATGTACAGGATAACTTAGGTATAGATGATGGTTATATTTTTGAGTGGGGTTTATTTTTTGACGCATCGTTCTTTCCAGGATTAGGCAGTTATAACACATATGCAGATACATCTTGGTGGTCGTCTAGCCCTACAATAGTATCTGGTCAGACAGACACATTGATTTACGTTCAACCAAATCAAGTGGGAAATTTCCCTTACACCTTTAATATTATCGATAATTTTGGTTGTCATTATGACACAACAGTTAGTTTTGTTGTTTTGCCCCTTCCTCAGATTTTCGATGACACCCTTGCTTGTGATTTGCAATTCTGGGTTCAAGGAACTACAGCTTTCAATGGAGGGGTATGGACAGCACTAGACACGAACATTACCTTTTCTAACCCTGTTCTGAATAATCCCACGATTTACTCCTCTGTGGCAGGCGTATTCCCAGTTGTCTTCACAGATAATCAGTGTAGTTATTCTGATACCTCCTTTATTGAATTTCCACCTTACATTTCAGTAATCTTGCCAGACACCGTTGTTTGTCAAGGCGGAGGGTTTACAATTAATCCATTTTATGACAACGCAGGACCAATGCAATCTGGGTATGTTCCTGGGATCAGTTGGGCTTGGGACAACGGAAATCCTACCGTAGAGAGAGAAGTTACAAACGCAGGGAATTATGTTTTCACAATCAATAATGCATGTTATACAAAAAGCGATACAACTACCTTACTATACAAACCATGTGACCTAGAAGCGCCAAATGTGATTACATTGAATCAAGACGGAACAAATGAACTTTTCCAAATTGATTACGCAGGTTTGGCGGAATTTAATTGCGTGATTATAAATCGTTGGGGAAATAAAATATATGAATATGATGATCCAGCTCAAGGTTGGGATGGGACATCTAATGGTATACCAGTAACGGATGGAGTCTATTTCTACAAAATTATTGCGAGATTTCAAGGTGTTGAAGAGAAGATAATAAAACATGGAATTATTCATGTAATTCGTTGATAGTTGTGTTATTTTTGCTGAAAAATCAGCAATAATGACTTTGAACGAATTCCAACGTCAACTAATTGAGGGTGTTCCTGAGAATATTCCTCCAAAAAAATCATTTGATTTATCGGTTAATCATGCACCAAAAAGAAAGGCAATTCTAACCCGCGAAGAAAAAAAATTAGCAATAAGAAATGCATTGCGTTACTTTCCTTCTCATCAGCACGCTGAGTTAGCAGAGGATTTTTTATCTGAACTCAATAACTATGGTAGGATTTACATGTATAGGTATCGACCAAATTATAAAATGCATGCTAGACCCATCCAAGAATATCCCGGGAAATCTGAGCAAGCTAAAGCCATCATGCTCATGATTCAGAACAACCTGGACCATGCTGTAGCTCAGCATCCTCATGAATTGATAACCTATGGAGGAAATGGTGCGGTATTTCAAAATTGGATTCAATACCGACTTACCATGAAATATTTGTCTGAAATGTCCGACGAGCAAACCTTGGTAATGTATTCAGGACATCCAATGGGACTTTTCCCTTCACACAAAAATGCACCACGTGTTGTTGTTACAAATGGCATGATGATTCCCAATTATTCAAAACCGAACGATTGGGAGAAATTTAATGCCTTGGGGGTTACTCAATATGGTCAAATGACTGCAGGTTCTTACATGTATATTGGTCCTCAAGGAATAGTTCACGGGACAACGATTACTGTGCTAAATGCTGTCCGTAGAATTGCGAAAAATCGTGAGGATATTAAAGGCAAATTATTTGTTACTGCTGGTTTGGGGGGAATGTCTGGAGCACAACCCAAAGCTGGAAATATCGCAGGAGTAATTTCCGTTACAGCAGAGGTAAATCCTAAAGCCGCTCATACGCGACATTCTCAAGGCTGGGTAGATGAGATTATTACTGATTTGAGCGAGCTTTCCGATCGCGTTAAAAAGGCAAAAGAGCAAAAAGAAATCGTTTCAATTGCTTATTTGGGAAATGTCGTTGAAGTTTGGGAAAAATTTCATGAGGAAGGAGTTCATGTCGACCTAGGTTCTGATCAAACTTCCTTGCATAATCCTTGGGCAGGAGGTTATTATCCTGTTGGTCTAACGTTTGAAGAAGCCAATGAAATGATGGCAAATCAACCTGAAAAATTTAACACCTTAGTTCAAGAGAGTCTTAGACGACACGCTGCAGCGGTTAATAAACATACCGAGAAAGGTACTTATTTCTTTGATTATGGCAATGCGTTTTTGTTGGAGGCGTCTCGGGCAGGTGCCGATGTGAAAGGAACTGCCGGAAATGAATTTAAATATCCTTCTTATATCCAAGATATTTTAGGCCCAATGTGTTTTGATTATGGATTTGGACCTTTCCGATGGGTTTGTGCGTCAGGTAAACCAGAAGATCTCCAGAAAACGGATGAAATTGCTTGTCAAGTTTTAGAGGAAATGATGAAAAGTAGTCCCCTAGAAATCCAACAGCAGATGGCGGACAATATTCAATGGATTAAAGGTGCGCAAGAAAACAAATTAGTAGTTGGGTCTCAAGCACGAATTTTATATGCGGATGCTGAAGGTCGCATGAAAATTGCCGCCGCATTTAATCAAGCAATCCGAAAAGGAGAAATCGGTCCTGTAGTTTTGGGTAGAGATCATCACGATGTGTCAGGAACGGATTCTCCTTACAGAGAAACGTCCAATATTTATGACGGTTCACGTTTTACAGCGGATATGGCCATTCAAAATGTAATTGGAGATTCGTTTCGAGGAGCAACTTGGGTGTCTATTCATAATGGCGGTGGAGTAGGTTGGGGGGAAGTAATTAATGGTGGATTTGGCATGTTGCTGGATGGCAGTGAAGACGCCAACAGAAATTTACATATGATGTTACATTGGGATGTCAACAACGGAATTGCCAGAAGAAATTGGGCAAGAAATGAAAATGCAATTTTTGCGATAAAGCGGGCAATGGAAGTAGAACCCAAATTATGTGTTACGCTACCTAATTTCGTAGAGGATGAAACAATTGAAAATGTCGTAAAATAAAAAGGTCGACTCAGGTCGACCTTTTTACCTAAACTAAACTATGAAGATATTACTTGTTAAATGCTAAAATGGAATGATTTTCAATGGTTACAGTTTTTGAAGCACCAATGTCATGGCGTTTATTTATTATTCACATTAATTACCCCTGCTGGGATGAAGTGTTTTTTCCTTGTTGACCTTATTTAGAAGAATTTCAAAAACTTCACTTTCTAGTGATTTGAATCACCATTCTCTCGTGTGTTCGTGATTTGGATAATTTTTACATAAATCTATATTTTTCTACTTCGGTCTGCTAAAATCTGCTTCACAATCATCTACGAGAGCAACAGATCTATAAATACAAAATCTAATTGAATTATTATGTCAGCAGAGTATTCTTTGTTTGATGAAAACTTATTTCCCTTTACAGATGACAAATATCTTCATTTACTTCAGCTTCAATTTTAAAGGAAAATTAATTAGGAGTTCCTGTATTCTATCAAACAACGTCAGGGCTAATTTTTCTGCTTGTTGTGGTTTCGTAATCATCCTTTATGAGGGCCATTTCTATAAAAAGAGGCCATCTCTTTTGAGACAGCCTCTTCTCTTCTATAATTGATAAATTATTTTTTAATAATTCTTCTTGTAAGTGTTGATTCACTTCCTGCTATCACCACTTGATAAAGACCAGAAGCCAAGTTAGAAATGTCAAATTTAGTAATTGAATTCTCTGTTACTACTAAAGATTTTACTTCTTTACCTGTAACATCTAAAAGAGTTATTTTTGAAACATTTTCCGTAGCCGCTGTTAAATCAACAGTAACTTCATTTTCTGTTGGATTTGGATAAACATTAACATAAGACAATGCACTATCATCAACTCCAGCACCGCCGCTGGCAATAATGTTAATTGTGTAGTCTTCTGTTTCACCATAAGTTGCAATTGCGCAAGGGTCAATAGGTGCACCACCTTGAGTTGCATCAGAAAATGATATCCGAACGCGCATTCTTACAGCTCCAGTTATTGCATTTGTTGGAACAGTAAAGTTGAATTGATTACTCCACCCTGCAGCAACCAACACATAACCAATTCTTTCAACAGCAGAAAATGTAAAATCGTTATTATAATCGATCCAAACAGCAATTTCATCGTCTGTATATGCTTGACCAATATTAGTTCCAATCGCTGGAGTTACAGTTATCGTATAGGATGATCCTTTTGCTAATGAAGTATTAGTTGTTGTATACGATGCATACCCACCTGTAGTACATGCCGTGCTGTTGTTAATTGTATTTAACGTAACATTTTGTATGAACTCATCACACGCACTGGTAACTGATGGGTTGCAAGGACCTGTTACTTGAGCAACAATAATATAGTTCGTTTTAACCTCAGCATCTGAACCCTGAGCGTTTGTTGCCGTTAAGGTAACTGAATATTGCCCAACTGTGTTAAACGTAACTTGTGGGTTTTGAGAACTTGCAGTTGTTCCTCCAGCATAAGCCCAACCCGTCGCAGGTGAAATCGACCAAGCCCACGATGTTGGCACTCCTGTAGATTGATCTGTAAAGGAAACAGTTGTTCCAGGAGTAACATTTGTTTGATCGGCGACAAAGTTTGCAACTGGTGCAACTGGTGTAGTAGGAGTGCAAGGATTGCTTGATCCTGCCAACAACAATAATCCAGAATTTGTTGGATCTAACCAAGGCTTTAATTGTCGGTTTGTTGCTGTTCCGTTTGATGTCCAGTGATATGATAGTTTTCCATACATGTCAGGGGAAGTTTGTGCATTACAAAATGACCCACCCCCGGTTAAAGTCCCAATTAGATAGCCTTGACTATTATTAAATAAAGGTGAGCCAGATGAACCTCCTTCAGTTACGCCATAACCATTTGCGTTTGAGGTCCAAGTTAATCTCCAATGTGTGTTTTGAACAGATCCTCCCCATGAGTTCGACACTGTCGCACCACTGAATGTTGATATTTTCTTTATATCACCTGCAGGATGATGAATACCCGTTCCTCCTGTAGTAGCTGTGTTATTCGCATTCCATCCGTTCCAATAAGCATTGAAGTTAGTTGACTTTAATGTTGTTATGGTAGTAGCTTCATTAGCTGCTGAACCTAACTGTACCAATAGGAAATCTGAACCTGTGTCTCCACCGTTGTCCCCTGAATCAGCTTTTCTTACACATCCTGTTATGAAGTAATTAGCTAAGGTTCCAACTGATGTTGGGTTTGTACATGTTGGAGCTTCATATCTAAAATAGAATTTCCATTGTGTCATATTTGTTGCACTTGTTGAAACCCCACAATGAAGTGCTGTTAAAAAGTAAGGCTTACAATCCTGTGCAGTATTGTTTACAAGTGAGCCCGTACACCATCCAGCTGAAGTGCTTTCCACAACATATATTCGGGCAACACCTCTTTTTTCATCCTGCCAAGTGTCTCCAACTGGCGAACAATTTACATTTACCTCACAAGAAGCGGACTCGTTGATTTTTTCTTGACGAGTATATCCTGTAGATCGATAATTGTGCATGATGCGATCAATATGGATTTCTGAAGGCTGTGTATTTACCGGTTCATTTAATACTAGAACTAAATCATCTCCTTGACACAAAGCAGCATTTTGAGTAAATGCCTCCTGAACATCTGCTATTGTCATTGTATTGTGAACCTTACGGCCATTTAAGCTCAATACATCGAAAGTTGTTGCACCATAAATTTTGAACGTTTGAAAAAGAATACTAAGTGCTTCTGCTTCCGGAGAGAAGATACGAAGTCTCCAAGTTCTGCTTCCGTCCGAATTATTAGTCCATATACCAGAATTTTGAGTTGTGATATTTGTAATTTGGGCAACACCAATTCGATATAATACTCCTTGTTTTTCTCGAATTTCATCCTCTTGCGCCAATTGAGCTTTATTAATTTTTGGAAAAACCATTTTCGGAATGCCATCTGTAGGATTAACCGTGAATATTTGAGCATTAAAAGAGGTAATAACGGAAAATAAAACACTAAAGGAAAGTAATAGTTTTTTCATGTTTAATAGCTTTTAGTTAACTTCACAAATATAAACTATCTCGATTAAAAAAAAGAATAATGGGAACCGTTTGTTTGGTAGAGGACGAAGAAAATTTGATTGAATTAATCAAATTAAATCTGGAATTAGAGGGATTTAAGGTTGAGTGCTTTAAAAACGGAAAAATTGCGGCTGATCATTTTTCGGCAAACTGCTTTTATGACTTGATAATTTTAGATGTAATGTTGCCGGAAGTGAGTGGATTTAAGTTGTGCGAATTAATTCGCCAGAATAGTAATGTCCCGATTTTGTTTTTATCTGCCAAGGGAACCACCCAAGATAGAATTCAAGGGTTAAAATTGGGAGCAAATGATTATTTGGTAAAGCCTTTTGACTTAGAAGAGCTCCTGTTGCGAGTAAATGTTCTAACGCAAAGTAAGCTGAACACGGACCTACAAGAGTTCAAGATTTCCAATAATTTAATTGACTTTTTATCTTTTCATGTAAAAAACGAGAAGGGGATTATTTTATATGAGTTTTCAAAGAAGGAAATGTCGCTTTTAGAGTTTTTCATAAAGAATGAGGGTAGGGTAGTGTCTCGAGATGAATTGCTTGATAATGTATGGGGCACAGATCAGTTTCCAACCTCACGTACCATTGATAATTTCATCCTTACCTTTAGAAAGTTATTTGAAGTTAATCCAAAGATTCCTAAGCATTTTCATTCAATACGCGGCGTAGGATATAAATTTACAAGTTAGTCTATTAGTGCCTTATCTCCAGTTTTTGCTTTGGATCATGTTTGTGCTTAAATAAAAGCCAAAATAAAATAGCCACAACCAATGCATATGCAGCAAAAGACAACCAGATAGAGGGCCAATCTTTCATTATGAGTTCTTTGCTCAAAATATCTCCTTCAGTAACTATTTCATTTTTTTTCAAAAGAGTTTGAAGCACGGCATTGTCTTCATTAGTTTCAAGATAGGCAGCAACATCCGAAAGAGCGGTAAATTTCAATGTAAAATAGCGATCTATTGACCATCCTGCCACGTTACTTCCAATAATTGCCCCAAACCCATTTGTCATCATCATAAATAATCCTTGTGCTGAAGAACGAATTGAAGGTGTTGTATTTGTTTCTACGAAAAGGGAACCAGAAATATTGAAAAAATCAAAAGCCATTCCATATACAATACACGAAAATACAATTAACATTAACCCTTCGTTAGGATTTCCATAAGCTAAAGTTCCAAATCGCAAGACCCACGCTAACATGCTAAAAAGCATTACAGTCTTAATCCCAAATCTTCTAAGGAAAAAGGGAATGGCAAGAATGAACAAAGTTTCGGAAATTTGAGATATCGACATAATTATTGTGGAGTATTTAACTACAAAGGAATCTGCATATTTAGGAAAATGTTCGAAATCGGATAAAAAAACATCTCCATATGCATTTGTCAACTGTAATGCTCCGCCCAGGAACATCGAAAACACGAAAAATAACGCCATTTTATAATTAGCAAACAACTTGAAGGCATCGAGGCCCAAGGTTTGAAAAATTGAGTTATCCTTTAGTTTATTTTTTTGAGGAAAACACGGGGGTAAGGTGAAAGCGTAAATTCCAAGGGCTACTGCAATTATTCCCGCAAGGTAAAATTGATTTTCACTGGCTTTATTTCCAGTCAAGTTTGTAACCCACATGGCAACAATAAAACCTATTGTTCCCCATACTCTAATGGGAGGATAATCTTTTACAACGTCTCCTCCACTACTTTGCAATAAGGAATAAGAAATGGAATTCGTTAGGGCGATAGTCGGCATGTAAAAAATCATAGCGATCAACATAACAAGAAAAAAATCATTTGGATTATTGACTTGTGGTAAATAGAAGAGGGCCCCAGCATAAAGAATGTGTAATATGCCATAAACGCGTTCTGCATTTATCCAACGATCAGCAACGAGACCCATGAGTGTTGGCATGAAAACAGATGCGATTCCCATTGTACCGAAAACGGCACCAAATTCAGCACCATTACCAATTGAATTTCCGAACCAATAATTTGCCATTGTTATTAGCCATGCTCCCCACACATAAAACTGCAGAAAGCTCATTACAATTAATCGGTTTTTAATTTGCATCAATTTCGATTTTTTAAAGCATCGCGAATTTTAGAAGCCAGTTCATAGTCTTCGTTATCTATGGCATCGCTCAACATGTTTTGTAATTCTTCCTCATTTAAGTGCTCCATCTCACCAGAAGATTCTTCAGACTCATTTAATTCTACTTCATCGTCATAATCTTCCGACCCGTCATCAACCCCACCAGCCTCCTCAACAACTTCTGAAAGGGCAAAAATGGGAGCATTAAATCTTACACCAACGGCTATCGCATCGGAGGTGCGTGAATCAATCTCCGTCAAAACACCATCTTTTTCACAAATGATTTTAGCGTAAAATACACCTTCGAAGAACTTGTAAATTAATATTTCTTTCACTGAAATGCTATAAGATTTACAAAGCATCTTAATCAAATCGTGTGTCAATGGTCTATTTGGCACCATTTTTTCCAACTCAACAGCAATCGACTGCGCCTCAAACCCCCCAATAACTATTGGTAATTTTCTTTTTCCAGCGGATTCAGAAAGGGTCAAAACATAAGATCCCGATTGTGTTTGACTGTAGGCGATGCCCGTAATTTCTAAACGAATTTTTTGCATTTTGGTAATAATTAAAGCTGTGTCGCCTTAAATTTTTGTATAGCTGCTGTTAGTTTTGGCACTACTTCAAAAGCATCTCCCACGATTCCGTAATCCGCTGCTTTGAAGAATGGGGCTTCAGGATCTGTATTGATAACAACGATCACTTTGGAACCATTTACTCCTGCTAAATGCTGAATAGCTCCAGAAATACCAACGGCAATGTATAAGTTTGGCCTTATAGCCACTCCTGTTTGTCCAACATGTTCGTGATGAGGTCTCCAACCAATATCAGCTACTGGTCGAGAACAAGCCGTAGCAGCATTTATCGATTTTGCCAAGTCCTCAATGATTCCCCAGTTTTCAGGTCCCTTCAATCCTCTTCCGGCTGAAACTACCAATTCGGCTTCTGGCAAAGGAATTTCACCTTCTGGTTTTTTGGTCGAAACAACTTTAACGGCACCTGAGCCAACATTTGCAGAAATTTCATTCACCGCACAAGACGCACCACTTTTTTCAGGTTGTATACTGTTTGGTAATAAAGAAATTATTTTATTGGATGTTTGAACTTGGACTTTTCCAATTGCTTTGCCTGAAAATACATTTACGCGAACGGAGCCATCGGCATCTGGTAGGGCTATTGCACCGGAAACTAATCCAGCTTTCCATCTTACGGATAAACGGGGTGCAACTGCTTTACCGGTTAAATCGTGAGAAAAGATCACTGTATTCGCACCGACTTCTTGAGCAGCCCATGCGACAAGTTTAGTAAGTTGTTGTGCATCTTCTCCATCTACATTTCTTTCTACTAAAACCTTGCTTGCACCGTATTCACCGAGTGCACTTAGTGTATCGGAAGTAGTATTCCCGTTTGTTATAACGACCACTTCACCAAGTCTTTTACCATAAGTCACTGCTTCAAAGGAAGATTTTGATAGGCCATTTGAAGAGTTAATATATACTAATATCATGCGTGTGATTTTTAAGAATTAAATAACTTTTGCTTCGTTATGAAGGAGACTAACTAACTCGTCTATGTTGTCTGGAGAAATCATTTTGACAGCAGATTTTGAATTTGGCATTTCGTAAGACGAAAATTTTGTTAAGTCTTCAACTGCAACAGGACTTACTACTTGTAATGGTTTTGTTCTTGCTGCCATTATACCACGCATGTTTGGAATTCTTTGTTCTGCCATGCCCTTAGCACAAGAAATTACCGCGGGTAAAGAAACCTCAACTACCTGAATTCCTCCGACAATTTCTCTCTCCAATGTTAAGCCATTCCCGTTTACATCAAGTTTAGTTGCAATCGAAACATAAGGTAAATCAAGAGCTTCGGCAATCATACCGCCAACTTGGGAACCATTGTAATTAATAGTTTCTTTTCCAGTTAAAATTAAATCAAAGGCATTGTTTTTTGCGTATTCCGCAATTTGAATAGCGGTATAATGCGCATCTTTAGGATCGGCATCAATTCTTACCGCTTCATCTGCTCCAATGGCAAGTGCTTTTCTTATGACCGCTTCATCTGCAACCGCGCCAACCGTCACTATTGTTACTTGTCCGCCATTAGATTCTTTCATTTCAAGGGCACGCACTAATGCGTACCATTCGTCGTAAGGATTGACGATATACTGCACGCCATTTTCATCAAATTTTGTGTTGTCTTCAGTGAATGCAATCTTGGAAGTTGTATCCGGGGATTTGCTAATGCATACTAATATTTTCATTCTGTTTTTTTTGCACAACAAAAATAAGCAATTATCTCAATTTATTTTCAATTCTCGTGCATTCAATCTTTTCACTGTTAAAACTATAATTATTGACAAATTCTATAGCGTAATACAGAATAAAAAAGACATAAAAAGATAAAAAAATGAAATATTTAAACAAATGAAAATCAACAAATAAAACAAGTAAAAACGAATATAAATGAGTAACAAACGAAAAAAAACAATTAATAACCGAATATCTTTTTTTTGATGCAGCAACTTTGCCGAGACAAATCGATAACGAGATCGAAATGTTGAATTTTTTACAAACTTTTTTTAAATTTTTACAAACATGAATGCACTTAAAAACAAAGTGACGTTGATCGGCAGGCTAGGAGCGCAGCCGGAAGTAGTAACCTTCGAATCAGGAAGAACGCTAGCACGTTTTACCGTAGCGACAAACGAGCGCTTTAAAGACAAGGGGGGCGAATGGCAGGATGTCACACAATGGCATACTATTAATGCCTGGGGTAAAATTGCCGAGCGAGTAAAACGCATATTAGACAAAGGCAATGAGATCATATTGGAGGGCCGCTTAGTCAATCAGTCTTATGAAAGCAAATCTGGAGAGAAGCGTTTCTCCACGATTGTAGAAGCGACTGAATTTTTAGTAATCAATGCAAAAAAGGCGGCATAGTCTATTCATTTATATTCAAATTATTTCACATGACAGATACAGACAATTTATTAGCATTAAAACAAATGAATCACGTTAATTTAATAGGTAAGGTGAGCTCCGCACCAAAAATCATGGAGCTTTCGAATGGAAGAAAAATAGCAAAGTTTACTGTGGCGACCAAGGAGTTCTACCTGGATGCGGAGGGAAACACCAAAGCGAGGAGAAATTGGCACGTCTTGACTGCTTGGGGAAAGTGGGTACAAGTGTTGGAAGAACTAGCAGAAGTCGGTCATGAAATAGCGGTAGAAGGCAAATTGGTGAGTCGTTTCTACAAGTTGAATGGGGAACGAAAATTTGTTTCTGAAGTCGAGGTTAACGATTTGATCCTCCTGTAAGCTAACGGCGGAGGGAACACCTCCGCCTTTTTTTATCCAAAGAAAATACTAATCATGAATACATTAAAAAATTACATCACCTTAATAGGTAAAATAGGAACCGACGCCCAATATACAAAATTCGACAATGGAAGATCTGTGGCGCGTTTCAAACTATCTACGCAAAAAACAGAACGCAAAAACGACGGAAAATACATGGAAACTACGCAATGGCATAACGTTTTTGCATGGGGAAATCTTGCGGAATTTATTGAACATTATGCTCAAAAAGGAAAAAAAGTAGCTATTCACGGACGCATCGTGAACAGGACCTATTTAAATCCTGCTGGGGTAAAACGAAATAAAACGGAAATTGAAATTAGGAATATAATCGGGTTGAGTTAATTATACACTTAATATGAAAAGAAGAGGGGGAGCTGCAGGTTTCCCCTCTTTTGTCAATAGTTCCGATAGTCATTCCACAAATTACTTCTGAAACCTATTGACGGAAAAAAAGAAAAAAGCTGAAAGGCAGAGTCGTACCGAAAATTCATCTCTGCAAACAACTGGTATTGATGATACAAATGATAAATGATCATATTTTGACTTCTGAAAAAATTATTTTTTTTGCCTTGGCCTATTTCATGATTGTAATTGAAGGGTCGATTTGTATAGGGTTGATATACATCTCCACCATAACTTTTTCCATCTTTATCAAATCCCTGAATTCCATAGGAAATGAAGCTTTTAATAAGCCACTTATTTCTTTGCCACTTTAATTCCCCTAAAATTTCAGCAAAATTTCCTCCATAAGGGTGAGAAAGAGTTGATCCAGCATGTGCATAGTTTTGTAGAGCGTTCAAATGGGCATAAGTATAGGGTCGGACAGCATTTCCTTCAAGGCGGTAAAAGAATTTTTCCTTACTTAATTTAAATCTACCTTTTACTCCTAATTGTGCTCCGTACTTATTTGCCCACCATCCGGATTTCGCTTTAATTTCGGACAATAGAAATTCGTCCACTATGAGTTGGCCGTATGCCACATGTTCTTTCCATTTAGCTGAAAATGAGGCCCCTAGTAACACATTATCGGAAGAACCAATAGCATATTCTTGTGGCCGGTAAAAAATTACTGGATTCAAATACTCTAATTCATAACCTCGGTTCAGTAAGGTGTCTTTTGGCTGAAAAACAACTGTTTCAAAAATCCCAAAATTCAACCATTTTGTTGTATTCCAACTGAGATAATGTGTTGCGCCAAATTTATTGCGCCAATTTTCGTTCAGTTCTTCTTTAAAAAATTGACACATCACCAAGTATTCTACATGCCAAAAGCGCGCACTCATCTGAGCGAATGGATAAGGTTTACCGTAATCACTTAAAAACAATGACCTGTTTCCTTCTCCGATAAAGTTTCTATCTAATCCCCCTTGAAAGTTAAAAATATGATTAGGGGTATACGACACACGACCCAACAGGTTGTGTGAGCCAATAATACTGCTGTTGTTTCGTGAATAGAAAAAAGAGCGTGTATCGAGAAAATTTGTATCGTTGTTTATTGTCGAAAAATTATACCCCACACGGGCATACCATTTTGGCGCGATTGACAAATCGGTTTGAATTCCAAGACCTAAGCGCGCATAGGTGGAAGAAGGAGCATATTTATCGTAAGAAATAAGATTATCAGCAGAAAATGTGGCGCCAAGACACTTTGAAAATGGTGCGGTTCTATTTACTTGTGGTAAAATACTAGAATGACGGGTATAACTCAAAACTTCCGAAGAATCGGATGGTAATTCTTCAATCAAATAATCAATTCGACCTTGCGCAAAACAAGTTAAATAAGGAAGAAAGAGAAGAATAAAAAATCTAAAAATCATTGACATTATCTATTAATCCGGTTCTTATTCCCACCTGAAACAAAAGAGTACCTTTTCCTTGTTCCCACCATTCTTTTCGCTGAACACATTGTGCATAAATGTTGATGTTGAGTTTTTGATTAAGACGGTATCCAATCTCGAGTTTAGTATTGTTTAATAACCCATTGGTTGTTGAATTTTGAAGTTGTATAGCTTGCAAACTATGACGGTTATAATCCTTTAGAAAAAACAAATGAGCATTGAGCCCGAAATAGAAACGATTCAACTCACTACTAATTCGAAATAAAATTTCCTGAAATCCATTACCCATAATATGTGCTATTGGAAGGTTGTAGTTTGAATAATTTGTTAACCCGTTAACACCTTGATACATGTTTTTTGATACGACGTTATATTCTAATTGAAGGAGAGTTCTTATAGGAATTTTAGGATTATACCGAATACCGATTTGACCAGCAAATGAACGAGTAAAGGGAGTTACAAATTGACCGTAGGCTCTTAGTGAATTTAATACCGACCAATCAAAGGATAAAGCATAAAAGGAATAAACCGCGTTATTTGTTGTAATTCTCGCGGAAAAAGGGACTGGACTAAAAACCAAAGGATGAGCAGCTTTTGTTATTAAAGAATCACCCATTTTCCATACGGTGTTTTCTGAAAAATGAACGGATAATTTTTGAAATGGTCGCCACGTAACATAGTTTATTCCAACGATTTTTGGTTGGTAATAGCCCTCAACTGTTGTGTATGTTTTTTTACGAACAAGATTCATTGACCTCGTTCGGAAGAAATTCCATTCCCATTTTTTTAAGAAAGTAAATTTAGTTCTGAAATATGGCGCACCTATGTTATGATTACCATACAGAAGAGATCGGTATCCAGATCCTATAAATTGTTGGTTGTTTCCTGCAACAACACTAAAATTTTTGAAAGGAGAATACACAAAGTGACCAACAGCAAAAGCATAATCGTAACCATTTGTTTTAAAGGGTTTCGTCCTGGCTGCTCCCGGAACAACCCCATTCTGTTGATTATAACCTATCGAAGTAGTATAATATTCGCCATTTGCATCGATGAAGTCTCTTTCGAAACTACTAAAACGCGCTTGATTTTCATAAAAAGATGTTTGAAAAGAGAAATTCTTAAATAAGTCAGCTTGAATTTGAATCCCTCTAGAATTTTTATACAAGTAATTTCCAGTGGTATCGTTCAACTCTTTTCCATACGAAAATTCACCAACAGGCGAAATAGAAACTTTTGCATCTTGAGCGTTAACTTCAATCAAATGTTTTTTACAGAGTTTTTCTGTGAATTCAGAATACTGATTGCTTCGATCTCTAATTCTATCATGCAGATTGTAAGAGCTTTCTAATTCAGGAAGAAATCCACTTCCCGTGTACTTTCCAAGTTTCGTTGTACTTTCACTTGAATCAATTTGATTATCAAAAAGACGATCTCTATAATAAGAGGAAGTTGGGACCAAACCTTGTTGTGCTAGGATCCAATTTGGAATCAAAAATAAAAGTACAAATAATCTTTTCATTCCATTGCCATTAGTAGGGCTTTGGAACGTACTACGAAATAAGGGTTTAAAAGGTTTTCTTTATTATAGACAAGTGGTGTTTTTTGGTGATAATCGAGCACTTCTCCTCCTAAGGCTTCTATGATGGCTTGTCCTGCGGCAATATCCCACTCCATTGTGGGAGCAAAACGAGGGTAAATATGTGCCTCTCCCAATGCTAAGTCGAAGAATTTCAATGAAGAACCTTTTGATGAAAAGGTGATGTCTTTGAAAGATGGCTCAAGTGTTTCAAGTAAATCGTTTAAGGGTCCAGTGCCATGACTTCGTGAACCTATTAATTTTAAGCTAGAGCCAATAAGTTCTTCGCTTTGTATGCATTGCCATTTAGTTGGATCTTCTATATTATCGAAAGATGAGATAAAAACACCTTCTTTTTTGCCTCCGAATAAAATTCTTTCTTGAACTGGGGAAGCGATAATCCCGAATACAGCATTTCCTTCTATAATGTGCGCAATGTTAACTGCAAATTCATCGTTTCTTCGGATGAACTCTTTGGTGCCATCAAGTGGATCAATACACCAAGACTCTTTCCATAATTTTCTTATTTCGTAAGGTAGGTATGTAGATTCTTCTCCTGTTACAGGAATTCCCAAGGGATCCAATAGGTTATGAATTGCCGATGAAGAAGCTAGGTCGGCTTTGGTAAGCGGCGACCCGTCTTCTTTTATAATCGTTTCGAAATCTTCTTGGTAAATTTTACTTATTTCTCTGCTCCCCGCAATAGCAGCTCTAAGTGCAATTTTATAGCTATCGTTCATGGATTAAAGTGCCATTTCAGGAACCTCTAGAGGAACAACTAAATCACCTTCTGTTTTTGCTATTATTTCCTCCACACTTACACCTGGTGCACGTTCGAGGAGATGAAATTTATTGTCTTTAATTTCTAAAACGGCTAATTCAGTTACAACTTTTTTTACACAGCCAACGCCAGTCAAAGGCAAAGTACATGTTTTCAGAATTTTAGATTCTCCTGCCTTATTGCTGTGCATCATGGCTACAATTATATTATCCGCAGAGGCGACTAAGTCCATGGCTCCACCCATTCCTTTTACCATTTTACCTGGGATTTTCCAATTTGCGATATCACCATTTTGGGAAACCTCCATGGCTCCTAACACAGTTAATTGTACATGTTGTCCACGTATCATAGCAAATGAGGTGGCAGAATCAAAAAAAGCTGCACCAGGACGTACTGTTATAGTTTGTTTTCCAGCATTAATCAAATCGGCATCTTCCTCACCATCAAAAGGAAAAGGCCCCATTCCAAGCACGCCATTTTCAGATTGAAATTCTACTTCTATTCCTTGAGGTATATAATTGGCTACAAGTGTGGGAATTCCAATACCGAGGTTTACATACCAACCGTCTTGAAGTTCTTGTGCAATTCTTTTTGCAATGCCTATTTTGTCCAATGCCATTACATTAATTTTTTGTTCTTACCGTACGTTGTTCAATTCTTTTCTCAAAATGTGTACCTTGAAATATGCGTTGAACAAATATCCCTGGGGTATGAATTTGGTCAGGATCTAAAGTTCCAGCGGGCACTAATTCTTCAACTTCTGCAATAGTGATTTTGCCTGCCATTGCCATCATTGGATTGAAGTTTCTGGCAGTAGCTTTGAAGATTAAATTTCCTTCTGTATCTCCTTTCCATGCTTTCACAATAGCAAAGTCGGCAGTTAGCGACGATTCTAAAATATGTGGCTTGCCATTAAATACTCTCACTTCTTTTCCTTCGGCTACCTCAGTTCCATAACCCGCTGGGGTAAAAAAAGCGGGTATTCCTGCACCTCCTGCTCTGCAACGCTCTGCTAAACTGCCTTGTGGAATAAGTTCCACTTCCAATTCGCCTGATAACATTTGTCGTTCGAATTCATCGTTTTCTCCGACGTAACTGGAGATCATTTTTTTTATTTGCTTTGTTTGTAAGAGGAGTCCAAGACCAAAATCATCAACACCAGCATTATTGCTAATACAAGTTAAATTCTTCACACCTAACTTTACCAGCTTTGCAATAGAATTTTCAGGGATTCCGCATAAACCAAAACCTCCAATCATTAGCGTCATTCCATCCTCTATTCCTACAAGAGCTTTATCAACAGTTTGTACAACTTTATTCATTATTGAAAGGGAATTTCTGAATCATCTACTACCTCTTCTACGAATACCTGGTTACACGAATATGCCTGGGCATCATAATCTGGAGGCGGAATGAAATCTTTGGTAGAAAGGGCAATGACTGGATCTTTGTAGACCTTTTGCATGTAATAACCATAAATTGGAAGAGCCATACGACCACCTTGACCCCATGTCATGTCTTTAAACCTAACTGATCGATCTTCTGCGCCAACCCAAACTCCTGTAACTAGATCCGGCGTGATACCTATAAACCATCCGTCTGAATTATTTTGGGTTGTGCCTGTTTTTCCTGCCGTTGGGGCGTAAATTCCTCCCCAAGGATTTCCTCCTCGAAGGCTCGAACCAGTTCCACCTTCTACGACTCCTTTCATCATTTTCAAAATCTCGTGTGCGACAGAAGCATTCAAAGCTTGTTCACGATATTCAGAAGTCTCAAAAATTACTTTTCCGTTTCTATCCGTTATACGTTCTATGGTTGTTGGCCTTACGTAAATCCCATTATTTGGAAAAATACATTGCGCTGCAACTAATTCGTACAAGGAGAGGTCCATACTTCCTAAACACATGGAAGGAACTACATCGTTTGGATGAAGTTCAATTTCAGTTGTCTTAAGTAATTTTTCTATTTGATACGGTCCTCCAGTTTTTGCGACAGGGTTGAATACACCCATTCTTTTCATTACAGCGACAGTAGTTGGGTTTGACGACATTGCTAACCCACTTCTCATATTGGCAGCAGGCGATCCTTCGGGACAATATTTTCCTACTACTCTATTTTGAGGGTCAACTAAGTCTATACAATATTCGTCGGGTGAAAATGTTGAACATGGGTTAACCACTTTCATTGAGAGAGCCGCGGCATAAACAAACGGTTTCATAGTTGACCCCACTTGTCTTTTCCCTTGTCGAACATGATCATAAGCAAAATGCTTATAATTTGTTCCTCCTACCCATGCACGAACAAAACCTGTTCTAGGGTCCATGGAAACAAGTCCAGCATGTAAGAATGCCTTGTAATATTTGATCGAGTCATTTGGCGTCATGGTGGTGTCTTTTTCTCCTTCCCATGTAAATACACGCATTTTTGTGGGAGTATTAAAATTTTCCTCGATTTCACTTTCAGAATACCCCATTTTACTTAGGTCTTTGTATCGTTTTGTATTTTTTTTCGCAGAAGATAATATAGTTTTAACAGTATTGTCATCAATTTTATTTGAGAAAGGATAATTTTTCAATCCGCGGTTATTTTGATCAAAAACTCCTTGCAGTTTTTCCCTCAAGTGTTTTTCAACGGCATATTCGGCATGGCGCTGCAGATTAGGGTCTAGTGTTGTATAGATTTTTAAACCATCTGTATAAATGTTATACGGCTGACCATCTTCGCGCACATAATTGTAGCCTCCGCTTTCGTTTTTTGATTTCAGCAAATCTTCAACTTCTTTTCGTAATGATTCTCTGAAATAAGGCGCCATACCTTCTTTGTGATCAAGTGGAGTATAGGTAGTTATTAATGGCTTTAGTTTTAATCGTTCATATTCTTCTTTGGAAAGAGGGTTTTGAATGGCTTCATTTCCTTCACTTGAGTTACGACACCATTGGTAGAGAACTTGGTTTCTTCTCTCGACACATCGAATGGAATCTTTGGCTCTGGCAGCGGCAACATCTTGTTCTGTAACACTTGAAATCTTCTTTCCAGAGTCGTGAGCGATTTCTGCTCGGTAATCTTTGATTTTAAAAGAATATGGATTATATAATGCAGGATTTTTACACATACCAACCAAGGTGGCTGCTTCCTCTTTAGTTAAGGAGATTGGTTCTTTGTTAAAGTAAATTCTGGATGCGTTTTTTATCCCAACTGCATTGTGAAGAAAATCAACTTGGTTAAAATAAAAGGTAATAATTTCTTCCTTTGTATAACGTTCTTCCAATCTTTTGGCGAGAATGTTCTCTCTTGCTTTTACATTGAGAAATTTAAAAGCTTTTACCAATCCACTTGACTTTTCATTTCTTTCGTTCAACGTGTAAAATTGCTTAGCCAACTGTTGTGTAATAGTGGAGGCACCACCTGAGGAGCCTAAGCCTGTTACCGCTCTGAGCAATGCCCTGAAGTCGACGCCCGAATGCTTTAAAAAACGTTCGTCTTCCGTAGCAATAAGTGCATCTAGTGCAAAAGGAGAAATTTCTTTATGCTTTACACTGGTTCTGTTGACCTTCCAATATTGACCTAAAATAGTATCTTTTCCGCCTTCAGTTTTTGCGATTATTAATGAGGCTTGCATTTCAGGGGGATTATCAAGCATAGATAGAGGTGGTAAATCATCTTCAGATTGAAATAAAATTAGCCCAGTAATAAATAAAAAAGGGAATAAGCTTATAAACCAAAAAATTGAAGTGAAATATACTTTTTCCTTTTTTGTTAACTCGATTTGCTCTTTCGCTTTTTTCATGAAGTTAAAATTAATAATTATCTCAACACATCCTTGCGCTGACTATCAAGTTTCAATAGAATAAACATCATCAAAGAAAATGACATCATAGAAGATCCTCCGTAACTAAAAAAAGGTAAGGGTATTCCAATAACTGGTGCAAAACCAATATTCATTCCAATATTAATGGCAAAGTGATAAAAAAGTATCATTGCCACACAATAGGCGTAGATTCGATTAAATGCAGAACGTTGTCGCTCTGCAATGTATAAAATACGAATCAACATAAACATGTAAAGACATATAAGAAGGATAACGCCGACGTAACCCCATTCTTCTGCAAATGGGCAAAAAATAAAGTCGGTTTCGGATTCAGGCACGTGGTTAGATTCGACACTTGATACGGAGGCGTTTTTATAGCCTTTTCCTGACCAACCACCCGAACCCACTGCCGACATTGCTCTGTTTCTATTGTAATCTTTACCATTAGGATCCTCTTTTAACCCAAGAAATAATTCAATTCGATCCTTCTGGTGAGGCGCCAGACTACTAAAGGATTTTCCAACGAGAAATGATAAACCTCCGGTTAAGCCAAATCCGAGTAAAATAATCAACATCATTCTTCCCTTTTCTCTTTTATTTCCGAATCGCTGAATAAAGAGCATCGCCAGGATTGCTAGGATTGTCAAAAACAATAGAATACCCATCGAGCCATTTATCGGTTCATCAGAAAACCATAAATAAAAGGACATATTAGATAATAAAAGCGTCACAATGCTAATGAAAATCAGAATAAATAAAATAGGAATAAAGTGAGTTCCAACCCAAGTTTGTTTGAATTTAACTCCAGGATATGCATTGATGAACTTTAAAATTATGGGATCGAAGGTCAACCCTTCACGATACATAACAAATAAAAACGAAGTAAAAACCACAAATGTTCCAGCATCAGGCTGCAATAAAATTAGGGTCATTGGCACCAATAAAATGAGAATTGCTAGAAAAACACTTGAAGTATTTAATTGCTTGATATTTAGTTCACTGATATACCTTGCCAGCAATAACGCGGAGGCTATCTTGGCAAATTCTGCGGGTTGG
>Ga0214923_10002212_pt1 | contig 26220 bp, 16 predicted proteins | sample LL1510_MetaG_FD_177993 | JGI IMG/M metagenome (GOLD analysis project Ga0214923, IMG submission 177993) | Freshwater microbial communities from Lake Lanier, Atlanta, Georgia, United States - LL-1510 | ecosystem: Environmental > Aquatic > Freshwater > Lake | place: USA: Georgia | collected...
TATGTTTTATTTTTTTTTATTTTTTTTTATTATTTATTATATAAATTACTATTTTTAAATTTATTAAAATATTATGAATCCTTATGAACCCTTATTTTTAAATTTTTAATAAAATTGAAAAAAAAACTCCCCTTATAATATAAAAACTATATATGTAAAACTAATAACAATTAAATAATGATTAAATAATAATAAATCGTTAAGAAAATAAAATATATATTTAATAAGATTTAGAAATTCAATATTCAGGATTTTCATTAAATAAATAAACCAATAGAATGAAGTATGGAACACATATTTGTATAATAAAAGAACAATCTATAGAATATTTAGATAATATTATAAAAGATTAAGAATCAGATATAAATATTAGATATAATTATATTAAAAATACTATAATGTAATAAGCAACTGAAGACAGAGTATTTTTAAGAGAAGATTTTTTATCAGTTTATCCTAAATAAGAAAAAAAGAAATTTAACGAATCTATAAAAACTATATGTGGAAAAAATAAAAACCTTTTTATTGAAATTACTAACGATAAAATATACAATAAAGGAATATTTACTGAATACGGAACAGATTTAATTTAATAAATTTTATTACATGAAAATGAATTAATTAGTATCAGTTTTAAGAAATAATACCAGCACATTGAACCGCCCGGTATTATTTAATAAAACTCATATGAATTATTAAAATATTAATATTTATTTATATAATCTGGAAGGGAATAAACTAAAATATAAGAAATATAAAATAAAATATAAAATTATATAAATAATGATTAAAAAGAATAATTATAATAATATTTAAAAGATGAAATAGAATATATATTGAAAAAATAATTTTCTTTGTATATTTTAACCCCTAGAGCATGGTTAAGAATGTAATTATAATAAACTTGTACTATTTAAGCTGATTTATATAATTAAATGGAATTAAATTAATTATATGTTGTTAAAATGTAAAATTATATTAATAATATGAGCCCAGAGCAATATTAATAAATGCAATAAACAATTTAAAGATTAGAATAAGAAAAAAAGTAATTAGAATATGATTATAAGCTTTAAAAAAATATTGTTAAAAATAGAGAAGAAGAAATTATAAAAAAAGATGATTTAATTTTTTAAGTAATGAAATAATTATAAATATAACAAGAATAAACATAAAGAGTAGAAAATAAATTAGATTTTTTTGGAATGAATATCTTGGGTAATACAAATTAAATATTATAAAAAATAGATAATTTATAATAAAATAATATTTTAAGTTCTAATACATAAATGATAAATACAAATGAAATAAATTCAAATAAATAATTATTTTCTTTTGAATTAAGATTAAATCCTGACAAGATTTAAAAAAATTTAAAATATCTAAACCAATAAACTCAATAAGAATATTTTCCATAATAATGTTTATATTTATCTTATATTTAAAATAAATTTGAACAAAAATATATAAATAAAATAAATGATTGGGGGTATGATGTAATAAGTATATAAAAATATAATATATCATTAAATTATTTAAAAACATTTAAACCTGAGCTTAAAATAAAAAATTTTTAAAATAAAATATCAATTTTAGATTAAATTGGATTAAAAAATATTGTTGAAGAAAAAATAAATAAAGAAATTTATTTAAGAAATAAAATATTTGCGAATTTATAAATGCCAAAAAAATATTACATATGTGTTTATGGAAAATATAAAAAAAGTAGAATTACTTTCTGTGCAATAATATAAAATAATACAAATATTTTTTTCACTTAAGATTAAATTAAAAATTTAGAAAATGTTTTAGTTTAATATAGTTATGAATAAAAATAAATAGAAATAATTATAACTAAATAATTTTACATAAATTTATAACTTTTAATAAATATGATGTAATAAATGTCTTAATAATAAATAAATAGATAATATTCTGAAAAATTAATAATAGAAGAAGAAGATTAATTCATTTATGAAACATTTGGCCCTTAACTTAATTTGGATATACTAATATTTAAAACAGTGCCAATATATGAATTATTTAACGCGGAATTATAATTAAATTTTTCAGTAATAATTGAAAAAATTCAAAACACGACTAATAACATTTAATAATAAGATGAATAAATATATAATTTCGAATAACTTGTTTAAAATTTTGCATAAAATAATTAATAAACAAAATTAATACGAGATAAATTATTAATTTGTTTAAAATTTCACTTAAAACATTGAATAATAAATTTATCCATATTTTTATTTTTTTTTATTTTTTTTTTATTTTTTATTTTTTTTATATATTTTTTAAATATATTATATTAAGGGTTTATATACGAGAGGCTTTTTTAAACATATCAGTTTCTATATAAACTCTATAATGTTATATCATAAACTGATATAGAGTTTATATAAAAACTAATAGGAGTTTTTATATAAATATCTAGGTCAAAAGTAGTGAAATTCAAAAAACAAATTATAAAATTATTGATATTTTTTCATATTTTTTCCTATATATGGAAAATTAAAAAACGAAAAACATTTTATATTGTAAATAAGATGGAAATGATTTTATTATTATGTATTTTCAACTTATTTTATATAACCAATAGTAAATTATAATTAATGTTATATAAAATACAAATAAATATTAATACATAATAGACATATAATAAATATAATAATAACAAGATATATTTTATAACTTATAATAAAAAGATTTGTAATATTAAATGGAAAAAGAAAAAGCAATTAATATTTTAAAAGGATACTAAATATTTTACGATGATTTTATATTATATAAAGATTTTAATAGATTTATAAATCTTATTAATGGAAAAATAAATATATTCATAACAAAAACATTCGATTTATTTCATTTAGGACATATGTAAATATTAAAATAGTGTAAAGATATGTTTTACAATGTAAATTTAATAGTTGGTATATAAAATTCTAATAATATAAATAAATATAAAAATAAATAACTAATTTTAACAGATAATCAAAGAATATAATCTCTTTAATTTTGTAAACTAGTAGATTTTGTAATTTTATTAGAAGATTGGATTTTAAAAGAGTCTTTTATAGAATAATGTTAAATAGATTTTGTATGTGGAAGTAATAAAGAAAAACCATGTGATTATGAATATCTATGTGGAAAAAAAATATTTATACAAGATATTTATTCTTTTTTAAAATAATAAAATAAATTTATCGAGATTGAAAAAAATAGAAATGAAGAAAATCTTTCAAATGAAAAAATAATATAAAACATAAATACTTATAGCAATTTCTTTAATAAAATATACAACGATATCAGTTATTACATATAAAAAATATATAAAAAATGAAACAAATGTTATATTATATATGAAATTAATTTTTATTTTATTGATAATAATAATAATTATTTTATTTATAATAATATACAATTATTTTTTAAAGAAAAATACGATCAGCTTCAAATAAAAATAATCAAATTATTAGTAAACTATTAACACAATTTAACAAGAATAAAAATCCAATGAATAAAACACCTCGTTATAAACATAATAAAAAAAATCTAATACACAATCTCAATAATAAATTAATCCAACAATAAAGATTCCATAAACATAATAAAAAACACCTACCATAAAACCAATAATATAAGAAAATATAATTAAAAAAATGGAAAAATTATATGAAGATAATTTAAACATAAATCCCAACTATAAATTAAATATTGATAAAAAAAAAGCTGAAAAAATTTTTGAAATTTTTTTTAATTCTATTTTATTTGACAAATATGCATTTAGTCTTCCATCTCTATTAATACATTTATAAGTAAAATCGATCGAAAACAATTTAGTAAAATATAAAGATTATAAATAAAAAGCCATAACCGACCTCCCGAATTTAATGGACGAGATAAAAATTTTAGGAAAATAAAATAATTTTTTAAAAGAAATATAGTCATTATTAGGTCAACCGATAAACACATCGAAAGATTAAAAAGAAATTCTGAAGAAAATTCAAAATATTTTATTCGTTGATAATAATATTATTAATAATTTATTAAATTAATTTATGGATTTATTAGAATCAATTGAATATTAAGATTTAATATAAAAAAGTTCTGAACAAGATAAAAAAGATTTAAATAATAATTTATAAAAGGAAAAAATAACAATACATTTAAGAAAAATAGCTGATAAAATGTTGCAATGAATATATATGGTATATTTTTTTTTCTATTTTTATATATGGCCAATATTAAAAGAATTTTATTATTTTTAATAGGATGTATGGGAACTAGATTATTTTTAATATTTATGAAAGATAAAATATTTGGATATATTGAAATATTAATCGGTTTATCATTTTTATATATATTTTTCACAAATTCTAGGTAATATGGAATAGAAACATTTGGGGAAAAAATTTGGTGGAATAAATTAAGACCTATTCACGGATTTTTATATATAACAAGCGGAATTTTAATATTATTAAATAAACATTCATATTATCCTTTAACAATCGATATAATAATAGGATTTTCGGCTTATCTATATCATTAAATATCTAACTGATAAACATTTTTTTCTTTTATAAATTCATTTGATATTAATATTTACAATTATTTACTGTTTATTTATTATTATTATATTATTATTCTATAATTTATTTATTCATATGGAATATTTTTATATTTTAAATCTTGGCTCACTTAAATTTATATTATGTCATATAAAATATTGTTATTTAATAATATTTTCTCTATTTTATTTTTTCTATCTATAACATTATATGGAAATGGTAAAATATTTTATGTAATAGGAATTATTAAATAAAATTTATCATTACTATATTTTTCTAATTATATTAATCTATTAAATATCAATTTGCATATGTCTTGTTTAGATTTTGTGTCAGAATTTTATTTTATTTATAAATCTTTTAATATTTTGGCCAATTTTTTTTTATTTATATTTTGAACTTTATATCCCATTTTTTAAACATCTTTTTCGTTTAATTGTTCTTATTTTTTGGTTTCATTGTTTTCAAATATTTTCAATTTCAATTATTTTTAGCAATTAAAATATTTATTTTCATTTTTTGTTTTTCTATCTTAAAATAATTAATTTATTTACTATATTACTCCGACTATATTAAAAAAAGATTTTTATTTATAATAAACCAAATCATAAATAATATTTTTTTCTTTTTATTCCATATAATTGTTAATATAATCATTAATATTTGAAATATACATATATTAATCTCCGATTTATTCTTTATGAAATACCATATTTACATCAAAAACATTATATTTATTATAGTATTTTATCGGAACTAATAATAATGTATTTTCCTATTAATAAATAAATGATTATTTATATTTTATATTGTTTATAACCATATTATTTATTAAAATATTATTAAATTAATTAATAGTAATTGTTGTTAATGAATATACTAATAAATCAACAGTAATTTTTTAAGAAATTTAATTATTTTAATTCTTCAAAATATCATATAACTCCATAAACTATATTTAAGTTTTGTTTTCAAATATTTTTTTAACTTCGTTTTATATATATTATAATTCATATTTTATGATTTACCAATCGATATAATTGTTTTTTTTAGTTTTTTTATTTTAATATTAACCAGTTTATTCATCATAATATAAATTTAAATTTTAAGAATTACATTTATAACCACATTCCATAAATTCACATTCATCTATACATTATTTTTTCTTTTCTTATTATGTTAATTCTTTATCTAATGGAACTTATATACATTTTTTACATTCTCTAACCATGTTAATTTATGCATTATTATTATAATTTAATAAACAATCTATCGAATTTTCTAATAAAATTCTATGAACTTATTTTATTAAAATATATTTCATTTCAGATTTCCTAATAATTTGTTCTTCTTATGATAATTAATATTTTTTATCACTATTTTAATCATAATATTCATTACAAGTTACATATCTATATATTTTTACTTTTTATTCAGGGTTATTTTATTAAATTTATTTTTAAATATGTTAACACCATCTAATAACTCTTCCTTATACTTATTTCATCTTGGACATGTTAAAAGATTAATCAAAAATATGAATAGATCCGCAATTTTAAACAGTTATTCCTTCGGCTATAACTTTTGACCCTAAAAATACTTTTATATATTTACCAGATATATTTTTTATATTATTAAACACTCCATCCAAAACCATTTTCGCATTATTTATTTATTCTATTGTTAATTGATCTGAAGTTTCTTCATTATTAATATTTTTTGTTTCATCTCCTGAAATTTTAAAATAAGTACATGGATAAAATTATTCATCCGGATATTTACTTTTAAATTAAGAAAAAGGTATCAAATATGTAGAATCTAATGTATCATCCATAATATCATATATATTATCTTATTAATACATTAAAAAACCATTTTTTAACAAAGCTTATTCAATTAAATCTGTTCCAAATATTTTAAAATTTGAATAAATTGTAGATGTAAATTGAAATTATAAATCATTTATTAAATTTTTTATTAGTTAATATAATTTAGTAGAAAAAAATTCTAAATATTTTAAATTAAATATATCACCAGTAATATAATCTGATTTTTTAGTTAATATTAATACATTTTACCTATCATACACTTAATATTTATTTTCTTTTAATAATTACACTATTTATTAATTTAATTTTTATAAATATTATTAATTTTTCATTTATTTCATTAATTATGTTAATTCTACATAAGAATATGTTGGAATTATATTATCATTTTAATCTAATTTTGGAATGGAAAAATTAGAAGAAACTATATATTTGAATCCACTTTATTATTGTTCTTAATTTTCTTCTTTGTTTTCTTCTTTATTTTCTTCTTTATTTTATTATTATATATTTTTTTACATTAATAATTAAAAAGGACCCATTTTACATTGAATAACATAGGTAAATTTCATACCATCTGGAATAACTCCTTAATAATCGTTTTAAGCGAAAGCTAATTTATTAGTATTTTTAATAACTGATATATAACCATAAGTAACTTATTTTAAAATTTCTATTCCTTCTGGTTTTAAACGAATATCATCTACATATTATTGATATTCGAATATATCATTCTTACTTATCAAATAATTATTAGGATTATTAGCTAATCTAAGTATATTTATTAAATCTATTATATTATCGGCTCTATTTTTCATTGGAGTTGCCGTTAATAAAAGAACTCTTATTTAATTATTTTTAGATAAAAGCGATATAAAATCTTTTGCAATTTAAATATCAGCTAAATGATGGGCTTCATCAACTATTATCATTGTATTTTAAAATATTTTTTCATTATTATAACTATTATCCGTTTTTTATTGTTATAATATTTAAAAAAACGTGTTTTTAGTTATTATTTTATAATGTTTCAAAGCTATGTTTAAAACTTAATTATTTGTCATGTATTAATATCCTAAAAACATTTTATAATATTTAACAAGCTCATCTTTCCAATTTTTTAATATAAGTAATCCAGGAACAACTATTATTATTTTTTATTACATATTTTAATAATAATTTCTAAAATTATTTGCTATTGATAGAGCACAAATTGATTTTCCGGCTCCAGGATCATGAACTAATAAAATTGATTTCATTTATGACATTGGATTAAATATATTTTATAAATTATATTAATGTATCTAAAGTTATTTAGATTATTGACAAGAATCTTTTAAATATTAAATTTTTTATTCTTTTGACATTTAATCATAGTCTATTTGTTTAAAACTTTATAAATATTCTTGTTCATATAAATTGTATTAAATATCTATTGTTTATTTTATTTTATTAAATTATTTTACATCTTACATAATATCTAATTCATGTTATTATATAAAACCTTCTATATCATTAACATTATAAGTTATAGATTATATTTAATTGAAATGTTCTTATTTTATTTATTTATCTTCAAAAATATTCAACAACTAATCATAATTATTTTAGTCCTCTTTGGCTTACATTATATATTTATTCTTAAAAATAAAAAAAAAATCATATGTGGGTATTTTTTAATATATATGATAGGAAATAATAATTAAAGAAAAAATGGAGATAAGCAAATAGCTGGATGGGTTTAAATAAGAGACTAAACAGCTTTTAAAAAGCCTTTATAATAAATTTATGTTTATTTAGAAATGTTAGAGAAAAACAAATCTAAGTTATAAGAAAGACCAGATTTATAAAAACTTTTAGATGGATTTGGCCCAATTAAATGGTATAATAACTTAGATTCAAATGGAATATTAAATGATTTACAAGATATATTCGATAAAACAAAATATAATGAAATAACTAATAAAACTTCTAATATTAAAAAAATAATAAATTCATTCAAAACAATTATACAAAATATTTGTGATATACTAGATATAAAAATAAGGAATACAAAATAACAATAAGTTGTAGGGATTAATACAATAATATAAAAGACTAGAAAATTTAATCAAGATGAAGAAGAAGAAGATGAATAATAATAAAATGAAGATTAAAATGAAGAACAAGAAGAAAATAGTGGGGAAGAAGGATAGTTAGAAAGCGATTAAGAAAATTTTGATTGATTTTATATATATTTATTTATTTATTATATATGATTAAATATTACAAAATTAGCCAACCTTATGTTTTTAATTTTTAAAATTTAAATGAAATTATATTAAATATCGATAATAAATAAAAATAATAAATATACGATAAACTTGAAGAATTTGTAAATAATTTACATAACTTAAAAATATATCATAATAATATACATATCAATAATATTTTGGTTTTTTTTGATAAAGAATAGAATATAATCAATGTAAATGTTATAAAATTTAAAAAAAATTTCTATTAATTATTTGAATATTATAAATCCATTGATATATCTTAATTAAAACATATTCATGATATATTATTCAAAGAAATTGAAGAAGAATAAGAAAATTAATAAGAAAATGATATAATATCAATAACTTCACAAGATATACCTGAAATATAGTAATTTTAACCTTAAAAAGACAATAAAAGTTATTTTTAATCTATTTATGATTATATTTATGGTGTTTCATAGAAACCTATAACATAATGAAATAGGATAAACTAACCTAATAGTTTTTACATTCATTTTGATATCATAAAATTTTTTTTTTTCAATTTTAGAAAACATTAATTATTTGCTTTGTTTTTATATATATGATATCTAAAGAATTATTTTTAACAATAGGAATATCGACAATATTCACATTATTATATGTGTTATATAGTTAATATAAAAATAAACCATTATAATAATAGTAAATTAAAAAAAATTTATTCCAAATACTTTTATGGATTGATAAAATTGATATTAAATAAGATAAAATAGATATAAATTAAGAAAGAAATTAAAAAGCATTAAAATCTTTATATATTCAATAATAATTGAATCCTTATTATAATTTATAACTTTAATATTAAGATGGAATTAATATAGATTATAAATAATATGTTAGATTATTTTTAGACCATGATTGTATAAATATTAATAAATTTTAAAATTATAACATTAACAATAATTCAACATAATTATAAAAAATATTTAATTCTTTATATGAAAAAGCTATATTTTATGGATAAGGTAATGATGGATAAATGCAAATTATAATAAATCATAAAATATATTATTAAAATTAATCAATAAGATAAATAAACATAAAAAGAATATAATTTTCAAATCATTGTATTCTTGGATATGACGTATAATAATTAATGGGTTTATCTAAAAAAACAGATACTGATTATGTGGTTTATAATAAATTTGGTGATCAATTAATAGGATTATTTAAATTTTTATTAATAGATGGAACAATATATGAAAATGTAATAATAATTTATGAAATGAGTGAATAACTAATTTTTGAAAATTTTAATGATGAATTTATAACAAAAACAAAGGATTTATATTTATAATAATAATATAAACAAATTATAAAAAATGTTTTTAAAATGCCCCCTTAAAAAATAGATATTTTATTAATAGATTTCATATTATAATAATTTTAAAATATAAAATTAAAAACAATACATATTAAAGAAAATGATAATGATATTATGATATAAAATATAAGAAATGTGATAGAAATAGAAAAAGAAATAAAAGAAAAATAATTATAAATAGAAAAAATTGAAAATAAAATATAAAAATTGGGAAAAACCGCTAATGAAAAAATAATTCAAAAAGAATTAGAAAGAGAAAAAAAATAAATAGAAAGAGAAATAAAGCTTTAATAAAAAGAAATAAAAACAAAATAAAAATAATATTTTAAATTCATGTAATAAAGCAGTTCATAAAAAAGTGCTACGAATAAATAATTTTAAGCTCCTAAAAAAACAAAAGATTTAAAAGAATATTTATCATTAAGTGAAGAAGATGTGCAAAAATAATTTATTATTTATGTAGAAAATAATAAAAATATTAGATTTCAAGATATTATATTTAATTAATATGATTTATTCTATATTAATAAATTAAACCAATAATTTTATAGTAATTTAAGAGGAAATTTCGATCATTTATCGTTTATTGATAAATATAATGACATATAACTATAAGGACAAACAATTTAATCATAAATAACATTATTCTTTTAGAAAAAAGCATATAAAATAATATAATCATAGAAAAATGACAGAACATTTTTCTTTTAATATTTATTTGTTAACTATTTAAATAATAATAATATATTCTAAGATTAATAACATATTTATTGCTTTGTATAAAAATAATTACATAATCATTATCAAGATTTTCAAAAAGGAAATGATATTATAATTGGGGATATTAGATTGTAATTGGATGATAGAAAATAAAAATATTTATAAAATTACAATGTAGCTCTTTAATTATTGTTGATGTATAATGCTTATAAATTCCATTTTAATAAATCTGATATATCTTATATATAAAAATATAGAGAAACATTAATATAAAAGAAAACACATAATATTTATATATTTTTCTGTGAATTTTTACAATATTATTATTTTTAATTATAAGAAGAAGAAAAAAATACGCCAAGTAAATATACAATTTAAATATAAAAAATAAAAGAATATATTGAATATGTTTATATCGTAAATTGTTTAGATTATGATTATGTTTCTAAAAATCATAAAAAGTTAGAAAAATATTATATAAAAAACTATTTTTGTCATTATGGATAAATATTATTCTTTAAAGATGGAATTAAAAGATCAAATATAATATCTAAAGTAGATTTATAATTCGATAAAAAAATAGGCCAAATTGTTTATATGTAAAACATTTAATAAGGAGGATTTTTAAGATATTTAACTAATAATTAAATAATAGTTTTTTATCCGGACATTAGATAAAAATATTTACATATACAACAAAGTTTATTTAATTATGATATTTAAAACAAAGTAACATAATAAAATAAAGATTATAAATACACTTATTGTGATTAAAAATCCTGTTAAAAACAATATAATAATATAATTTTAGAAGAAAATCAATAAAATGATAATTAAATAATGTAATCATATAATACTTAATATGTACAAGATGAAAATAACTTAAAATATAAATCTGCTGTAAATAAAAACGTATTTATACAAATAAATCATAGTGTTAATAATTTATATTATAAATCTTATTTTTTATAAAATTATGCAATTTTATCAGATTAATAAAAAAAATTATTATATAATTTCATAGATTTACCTGATTAAATGGATATAATAAAAGAATTTGAAAAATATAGTTAAAAATAATAATATTATAATTAAATGGTATAAGAAGTTTAATATAAAGACTCTGAAAATATTTATTTACTAGAAAATACATATAAATAATCATAATATGAAATTCTACATAAATATAAACAACTTATTACATAAAATTATAATGATGGTTTTCAAGAAGATGGTAAAGTATTATAAATGTCATAATTTATAAATCAAGAAAAAGATGATTTAAAATAATTAAATTATATAATATAATAAAATAATAATAGAATGATAATAAATATGGGCCCATCTAATAGAGATTTTAGACATTTATTATAAATGGCCTGTTAAAATATAGATAATATAGATTTTATTTCAATTATGTAAATATTCGTGTATAAATTTTACTCTATAAGATTTTTAACATAATATGCTGAAATAGATTAATTTAATTTTTTATTTTCAGAATAATAAGTAAATGATCATGTTTAAGCTATTTATTATAAAAATTCACAAGATGATAACTTAAAAGAAAAATATTATTATGATGATAATTGTTATTAAGAAATATAAAATAAAGACTAAAAATTTAAATTTATTGAAGAATTTAAAGATTTAAAAATGGAAACATATGAAAATATAAATTAATAACTAACAAAAGGAATGGAAAAATATTTAATAGATCTAGATAAAGAAAATATAATATATAATAGAGATGGCGATTAAATAAAAATAGATTTTAGAGGAAAATTTATAAATCCATATGACCCATTATAATATGGTAATGAATATGAATTATTAGGATCAAATATTGATGGAAAGGGTTTTTCAGTTGATATATCAAAAGATTTAATATTATTAAGAACATTTTTTGAAAATAATCATTTTTATATGAGAAATTCATTTACAAAACCAGAAGTTTATACAGATGATAATAATAGAAAAAAACTTTATATGTCATTGTATTAGGATGAAAATTTTTTAGTTTAATTGGATCCAGGATTAGGAAAATCTACTACATTGATACCAGTTTTATTATTAAAAAAAATAATTTAACTAAATAATAGAGGTGTTCCTGGTTTAGATGTTAATAATTTTTCATATTAAAGCGCTAATAAATAAAATCCTTAATATTTTAATTTTTTAATAGCAACCACAATATAAGAACCATTATAAGGTCTTTATTATGATATTTTTGCAGTTTTAGGTTTCATAAAAAATGTTTTTATAATACAAATATAAGATCCAAAAGATTTAATACAATTATATAAAAATATTTTCATAAAAAATCATTTAGAACATTAAAAAGATCCATTATAAACGTAAAAAAAATATTTTGTAATAGTTATAAGTCATTAAAATTTAAAAATATTCCATTAAGAATTTTAATTAACCAAATTAGAAACTTTTTAATATGATAATAATGAATTTTATTATGAAAAATTTCTAATAAAATAAATTATTATAGACGAATATCACTTATTTATGGATGTAGATAAAATGAATTATATAAAAATAATCGAAAAAAAGCCTTTAAAATTATTTAATTGGAAAACAAATGCAATCAATCCAAATTCCAGACCAAGAGATAGAAAATATAATTTAATTGACGCTAGTAAAGAATAAGAAGAAATTTATAAAGATTTATATGAATAAATAGGTTTTGATGGTAGAATAAACACAAAATAATTATTATTAATAACACAATAATAAAATATAGTTGGAAATATTGATAAAAGTATTAATTTTGGAGTAGACTGTGGTTATTTAGAAAAAAGTATTTAAATTGAAAAATGTTAAACTGAAACTTTTGATAAATATCATTATGTTTACCCTTTATATTATAGTAATATTTTATGTGGATCATAGTTTGATTTAAAATCTCATATTATTTTATCATTATATTTTATAGATAAAACATTAAAAGGAAAAAGAATAAAAGATTTATTTGAATTTTAAAATGTTTCATTGGCTAAAGATTTAATTAGAATAATAAATTAAAAGTAAAATATGGATAATATAATGAAAGAATTTGGAAATCCCACTGAAGAATAACTTTAATAAATTGGATTTAATGATAAAAATGACTTTATTTTAAATATTATAAAAATGGATATAATTGATAATACTGAAGTAACAACTAAATCTAAAATAACAAATTCATTTAATATATTGGATGAATTTTATTTTATGTCTCAAATAATTGGAATGACTGGTACTATAACTCTACATGATAATGAAAGATAAAATTATGATTTTGATGTTATTGAAAAAACATTAGATTCTTCTGGTAATTTAACAGTATAATTAAATTTTTATGATGAAATAGATAAAGATATATAAAAAGGGTTAATAGATGAACTAATAGCATCTTGTACAAGAGATTAAAATTAAAATGATGGTCTTTATAAATATATTTAAATAAAAAAAGATGAATCTAATACATTAAAAAAAATAATAAATAAAACATTTAAAGATAAAGATAAATTAATGTATATTATAGATATTTCAGGTATTTTATAATAATATAGTATAAACTAATCTGTAAAATAATTTGCACTTAAATATGATGAAAGAATAATAGTTTATGCTTATGAAGGAGTAAATAGAACCATAAAATATGATAAAGATAAATAAATATATTAAGAAGGATTTTTTAAATTAGAAAAAAGCGATAATCCCACAGATGTATTAAAATATATATTTGTATTTTTTATAAAAGATGTAGTAGGTCAAGATTTTAAAATTCCCAATTAATAAGCTTTTAAAGATTAAATTAGAAATTAATAAGGGATTGTTTTAGTTAATAGTTAAATAAATGGAAAAATAATGGATTATTTATAAGGATTAAAAAGAAATAGATTTTAAATAAATTAAACTTATATTTTTATATTTGAGGATGAAAAAACTATATCTGATAACTGTAGATTGAGAGAATAATGTGAATATTTTTATTAAGATGACAATGGTAAATATGTTAAAAACGATAAAAAATATCAATTATATTCAAAATTATCGACAAATTTAATGGTTATATAGAATAAAAAAAATAAATAATTATATAGAAAAGAATAATTAAAATAAGATGGAACACCTAAAATATTACGTGGGTAATTAATAACAATGTATTATTATGAAGCTAATTATTTGGATTTGATAAAATTAAAATATTATATGATAAAAAATATAAATACATTCGCGAATAAAATTTTAGAATATTTATATGATTATAGTCCTAAATACATATAAATCAACGATCCAAGTAATGAAAATACAGGTAATTTAATATAATAATATTAGAAAAAAAACATAAACGAATAATATATGGCGAATTTAGCTAATAATACATCGAGATCGAATAAAATGATATAAAGTAAATTAGAATCAGCAATATTAAAATCTTTGAATAATTAAATATAAATAAATCCGAGATTAAAAGCCCCTATAAACATATCTATTAAAGGATAAAAGGTAGATGTAATTTAATTAATATCGAGTGAAGAAGTAGAAGTTTAATAATAATAACAATAATAATAATAGTAATAATAACAATAACAAGAATAAGAAGGAACTTTGGGAGAATTTAATATGTTTGATTATAGATATTATTTAAAAGATCCAAATATAAACAATGGTTAAATAATTTTATATGATACTTATTCCGATCATTCAGATAAAATAAAAACTAAAACAATTTAATATTAATTATCTGATAATTAAAAAATAATGTAAGAAATAAACGATTTTTAAACAGAACATTTAACAGAACTAAAAAATATAAAAGATTTAATAAATTATAACGCATAATATTAAGAAAAATTAATAAAATTAGATGATTTATTTAATTATATAAATAAATATAAAGATAATTTCGATACGTAAACATAAAAAGATTTAACTAATTTATAATAATATTACATTAATCATTAAGGAAATTAAATAATTGTTAAATTTTTACATAATCATTTAAATAATTATATGTAAATAAATGAAAATAATAAAATATTAGAATAATAAAAAAATAAAATGAATAAATAAATAAATTAAATAAATAATTTAATAGATTAAACATTCTAAGCAACTAATTAAAAAATTCAATAAAAAAATATGCAATTAGAAGAAAAATTAAAATAAGAATTTTTTGATCAAGATACATATGATGATTTAAAATATATTGGTAAAACTAAAGAATGGGGCAATCCTATATTAGAATTAATATATGATAATAATTTAAGTTTATAAGATTTAGTCAATATTTACATCTTAATAAAAAATTAAAAATCTTATTGGTGTTAATAATTAGAGTTAAATTTAAGATTATAATATTAACATTTATAAAAATATAAAAGTATGTCATAAAAATAATATCGTAGAGTAAGTTCTAGATGTGTATATTTTAGTTAATTATTCTAACATTCTACATAAGAATTAATAAGAACAAAAAATAGAGATAGTGAAATAAATAAATAAATTTTAATATTATAATAAATATTATGAACATTATGAACATTATGAACATTATGAACATTATGAACATTATGAATATTATGAACATTATGAATAAAAATCATTAATATAACGAATTATTTTGAGGAATAATTATTTATTTTTTAGGTTTATCGCATTTTCTAAATCTATAATAAAATAAACAGGATATATTAACACAATATATTGTAAATATCATAATATTATAAAATTTCTATTACTCAAAAATATTTTTAAAAAATCCTTTTGTTTTATCTTTTTTTTCATTGTATAGAACGATTATTTCGTATATGTTATAACATAATATACCGATAAAAACAGCAATAATAATATCTATAAATTTATACATATATATATATGTCAGGAATTTATTTTAATTATCTACTTAGAGTAATTGGTATAGTTACAAGTGTTAAATACGGATATGAATTAATAAAACATAAAGAAGGAAGTAAATTTATAGATTATTTCATATTGTTTTTAATAATTATGACTGAATTTAACTAAAGTCCAAAGGAATTTCCTAGTAAAGGATGGGTTAAAGTAGATGTTTAATAAATATAAAAAGAAGAAGTTAAATTAGTAGAAGAAAATAAAGTAGTAATTAAAGAAGAAGAAAAAGCATAAGAAAATTTTAATGATAATGTATAATATGTAAGTAATTTACATATTTATTTTGAAAATTTAAATGAAAATGTGGATAAAATAATAGATATAAGTATAAAAGAATATGAAAAATAATAAAAAAATATAAATATAAAAGAATTAGGGGAAATAATTAATTAAAATATTCAAGCATTTTTTGATTAATTAAAATCATAGTCAAATTTATTAGTAATTAAATAAAATTTATATGATTATGAATATAGATATCAAAAATCTATAAATATTGCTGTATAATAAATGGAAGAAAAAAATAACACAAAAATATAATAATTTAGAGAAGAAATTAATAATTAATTGGTTTTAAATTAATTAAATTATAGTAATAATCAAGCTGTTGAAAGTACTTATAGAAACGCAAATAATTTAATTTATAGCGTACTAGATATTGGATAAAACATTAAAGATAAAGTAGTAAAATAATATAAAAGAGAAAATTTAGATGAAGAGCCTAAAATTTAAATATAAGAATAGTAAACATAAGAAAATCCAACAGAAAAAGTTTATAGATATAATTAATCAGGAAATATAGTAAGAATAATAATTTCTGTTTGGGGCATTTATAATATAAAAAACAGACAAAAATAAAAATGATAAATAAAAATAATAAATAAAAATGATAAATAAAAATGATAAATAAAAATGATAAATAAAAATGATAAATATATATGAGCGGAAATGAATTATTGGGATTTAATTTAAATGTAATTGATGTTATTTCAGGGGCAATTACTGGATATTATATATCTTTCTTATTTATGAAGAAAGTAAAAACAAATTGGTTAGATTTACTATTATTAATTTATTTAGTTTAATAAATAATAACTAATATAACAATGTATAAATATGGATATGGAGGATCAATATTTGTTATGATTATTTCATTTTTATCATTATGGAGAGTACACCATATTAAAAAAAATATGTAAAAGTACGTTAACTGATTTTTTCATTATGTTTTTTTTTCTTTTTACATCATTTATATTAATATTGTTATAGGAATTATTAATAAAATTCCATACCAAATATATGCGAGCATTGCCACACTAGAATGTAAATAACTTTAAGATTAATATGTATTATATTAGGAACTTCCCAAATAAGTCATTAATAATACCAATAAAATAGATTTTTTATTAAATTATTTTTCGACTTAATATTAATAAGCAAAAACACCAACTGTAAAAATTTATATCATCGAATATTATATATATTATTTATCAAATATGCTCATATATAATATTGTTAAAATCATTTAAATTTATATTTTACTCCATCTATTTATATCAAGTGTTTATATTAATCACTTTATAATTTATTTTTTATTTTCAGCCATTCATTGTCCGATAATTTATACGTTTATTAAAAATCTCCCTTCTTTAATATTTTTCCTTTATTTTCATTAAATATTTATTGAATTATATCTACTTAATTATTTTATTATGTTTTGTTAATTTATTAATATTATTGATCTATTTCTAATGTCATATTTAATATTTATTATTCTAATTGTTATATTTATATTAATTATTATTGAGAACTGTCTTTTATTTATCTTACAGTTGTTTTTATGTTTTATATTATGTTCATCTTATTTATTATTTATTTAGAAATTTAAATATATTCTAATTATTATTATCCGGTTAATTAATTTTCCTTATATATTTTAATATTATTTTATTATTACATTATAATCATGTTTAAAAATTAATTAAAAAACATATCTATTTCTTAATTATATTCAATATAACATAACATATAATTTTAAATATTTTCTATTTAAAAATTTTATTTTGTCGGTATATTTGATTTTAATGATATAAAAATATATATTTATACTTATTATTTATTTTATTAGTTTAAAGATTAAGAATTATTTATGAATTTTTAAATATCTTCATGAATTATTTTTTATTTATTTTTTATTTCAAAGGAAACTAATATTTATTCATTATACATTATTAAATCATTAGAATTATTTACTTTTCCAATATTTTTAATAAAAAATTCTTTGTTAAAATATTCATCATTTTCTAATTTAAATTAAATGAATTATTCGCCTTCAATACCTAATTAATATGAAGATTTATTAATATATTATTTATTTTATTAAGATTATTGTTTGGTTTCTTTTTTTATAATTTGATTTTTTTATTTTTCTATTTTTTATTCTTCTTATTTTTGTTCTTCTTCTTATTCTTATTATTATTCTTATTATTATTCTTATTATTATTCTTGTTCCTATTATTATTGTTCTTATTATTCTTGTTATTATTATTATTCTTATTATTCTTATTATTCTTATTATTCTTATTATTATTATTGTTCTTCTTCTTGTTGTTCTTCTTCTTTTTATTCTTCTTTACAATTAATTATATCATATTTCTATTATAAATACGCGATTATTTCTTCACATTATTTATAATTAATATATTCTATCATTATTTCTTATCTATCTTAATTTATTTATATTTGTAATTATTGGCTTTACATATATATAGGAAAAAATCGACTATATAATTAATTTTAATAAAATTGAAAAAAAATTTATATGTCCTTTAAAAAGAATATATATGGAAGGAAAATACTAATAAATATACGACCATTTCTAAAATAATAAATATTACCCAAATGGTAAATTAGATAAATAGATTAAAACAGATTATTAAAAATATATGAAAAATGAATTAAAAGATAATGAAAAAAAGGAATTTTTGGAATTATTTTAAAAATTCAAATATATATATAATAATGAATAATTTGCAGAATTAAAGGAAAAATTGAATTTAGAAGAAAGTAAAAAAAACTCTTCGAAAACAAAAAAAATTAAATAATAAAAAGAATAAAAAGAAGAATAAAAAGAAGAATAAAAAGAAGAATAAAAAGAAGAATAAAAAGAAGAAACTAAAGAATAACCTAAGAAAAATAATAAAAAAGAAGAATAACAAAATTTATATCAAATTTTATAATAAATTTAAACTTGCACAAATGCAAAAGAATTAGCTAAATTAAATAAAAAAGGAAAAGCTAAAATGTAAAAAGAATATGTAAAATATATTAAAGATCATAAAAAGTCTACTTAAAACAGATAAGAATTTGAATAAAACTTTGAAAAATATAAATTAGTTGAATGGTTTCCTTTTGGATTAAAACCTAGTTAATAATAAAAAGAAGAAATTCTAAAAGATGCTGGTGTTAAAACAAAATAAATTTCTGAGAAAAAAGTAAAACAAAAAAAATTAGATTAAATAGAATAATTATTAACAATATTTTCTAAATTTTAAATAGATATTTAGGAATAATTAATAATATATTAGTTTTTAAAAAAATGTAATAAAGTTTCCAAATTATTCGTAGGATAATTTTTAGAAGAAATAAATAAAGCATAATAATTTAATTAAATAAAAGAAATAATTGAAAAATGGAAACCTTTATAAGAACAAAAAATAACTGAAAAAAAGAATAACAAAAAAACAAAAAAAACTGAATAAACTGAATAAACTGAATAATAAGAAGAACAAGATGAATAGGACGAATAAGAAGATAATAATGAATCTGAAGAAGAAGAAAACGACGATGATGTTTATAATAGCGATTGATTTTATAATTATTTTATTATTTTATTATTTTATTATTTGATTATTTGATTATTTGAATATTTCATTATTTATTTTTATATTTTTATTTATTTATAATATTTTCATAATATTATTTTTAATATTTTTTATAATTTTTTAAATTATACTGATTAATCCTTTCATAAAACATATATATTATAACTATTATAGATAAATTATTTATTATATAAAAATGTTTACAAAAATTAGTATTATAAGATATTATTAGTATTATTAGATAACAAATAAAAATATCCAACATATATATATGAATGAAATTTAAATATTTGAAAAAATAAAAGAAAACAAGGTTAATTCCATTGAAAAAATAGAATATTTGAATAAAATTAATATAATTTAATAAACAAAATAATTACAAAAATATATACAAGAAACATTTAATATAAGAGATTTATAATCTATTCATGGTGAATTTTATATGTTTGACATTATGGAAATAATTATAGGTCAAATAAAAAATACATATTAAATAGGAGATATTTAAAATACTGGATATAATCAAACATAATTATTTTAATTAATAGATTTGATGAAAGATAGATTATTTCCAAATTTTAGAGAAATATATCCTTTATTATATGATACTTAACAAGATTTTGGTGAATTTATATAAGAAAATTATTTAAAATACCAAGATTATTCTATTTAAAATGATTCATCTATTTTATATTAAGAAGTAAAGAATGAATTATTATTTTAATTGTAAAATGAAGTAATAAGATATGAAAATACCGTAATATATAATAATTATCTATATACAATAATATAAAGAATGCTTTTAAATGATATTGATTTAACTTATATTGATAATATAATAAATATATAAGATTAAAATGAAAAAAGGTTAAAAATTAATTTTTTATATAGATTTTTTATGGGAATGATAAGTGTTAATGTTTTAGTAGAAAAAAATTACGATATAAATAATAAAAGTGGAAAAAAAGTTTTTTGTAATTTTTATTCAGGCCTTTTTACATATAATTTTGATAAATATATAAAAGAATATCAAAAACATTTCATGTATAGAATATTAGATCAAATAAAAATATTTTCTTCATAATATTTTAACTAATTAATGATATTTTCGGCTGATACTGGAGGAGGAAAAAGTACGTAAATTCCGAGATTGATGATGTATTATATTTCATGTATAAAAGGCTTTGATTATTAAATACATAAAGAAGAATATATACATTAATATTCTCCGATGGTATAAACTTCTAGAATTTGTTGTTCATAACCAACTTTAAAGGCTTTATAATCTATTTTACGTATAAGAAGTTCAGTTTAAACTGATTATGAAAATTTAGAAGAAATATAAAATGTTTAAAATAAAATTTTTTTATATAACCCGATTTTATAGAGAAGAAAAGGATTTGTAGATATACCTTAGTAAAGAGGATTGGTTTTTTATACAGATGGTAAATTATCAGCAGATTTTTAGTCTAAATTTATATTATCAACATAATAAATATAATAAGAATAAATTTCAACATATTTATAAGAAAACAATATAAATTATAATTATATTAAAAATAAATAAAGTATTTCATTTAAAACTTATTACGATATGTTCATAATAGATGAAGCGCATAAAAAAAATATAAATATTGAATTATTAATATCGATGATTGGTTTTTTTGGATAATTAAATAAAAATATAAAAATAATGATATTATCAGCAACTATAGATGAAGATGAAGAATCTTTTAATAAATTTTTCAAAGGATTTAATAGAATAAGAGTACATGAAACAAAATAAAGATTAAATCCACCAGAACTTAAAAGATAAGAATTTTATTTATCAGAACCAGTATATAATTATTAAAATATTAAAAAACAAGGTATATAAAAATTATTATAAGTTATTTAATAAGTGTAATTTATTTATGCAAATAAAGATGATAAAAAATAGACCTAAAATATAATAACACATAAAGATTATGAAAACCCAGATTAATAAGATATTTTATTTTTTTCATATGTAAAAACAGATGTAAATTAAATTGTATAAGAAATAAATGAAAAAATAAAGGATCCAGATTTTATTTGCCTTCCTTTTTACGCTGGAATAAATTTATTAATAATGTAAATAGCTGATGATAAAAAATACATAAATTAATTAGATTTTGATAAAAAAGATTTATTTAATTTTTTGGAAGGAAAATAATATGAAAAGAAAAATACTAATTATAAATGTGTAATTTATGTAGCAACTCCAATAGTAGAAGAAAGTATTACAATAATTTCACTCAGATATGTTATAGATTTAGGATTTAATTTAAAAGTATAATAAAAATATTAAATCGTAGATATTTAAGCAAAAATAATAAATTAATAATCATAAACACAAAGATTAGGTAGAATTTGTAGAATCCCTGGTGTTAAAGGGGATTATTTTGGAATATTTAAAAAAGATTAAATAAAATCAGAAAAAAATCCAGGTTTATTTGTATTAAATCCATTAGAAGTTTAAAAATAATTAGTTAAGATAGTAAAAGCTTATTTTATAGATTTAATATTATATTATAAATAATAATAAGATACTTCATAAACTTTATTTGATTTAATATATAGTTTTTTTAATAAGGAAACAGTTAATTAATATTTAATTAGTAAATTATAAAGTTTTGAATTTGGATAATTAATATAATCTAAAATATTTTTAATATAAACAAATACTATAAAAGATTTATTATAAAATAATGAAGAAAAAGATTTATTAATGAAAAGTATTATAAAACACACAATATATCATTAAAAAACTATTTACGATAGAAATATTTCTTAATTATCGGTTGTTTATGGTAAATATATTAAAATAGATTAAGAATTATATTATTCTTATTAAATAATGAGATTATTAGGATATAATATGCCAGAAATTATATTTTTTTTATAATTGGTTAAAGAAAAAGAAAAAAAAATAAATATACAATAAAAAGATTCACTAGAATAAATATTAAAAAAAGTAAAATAATTATATAATAGTTTATATAAATTGGTTCCATATTTATAGATAAAAGATTTAATGGATGTTTAAATAAAAGAAGATTTAGAATATAAATTATTTGAAAATGAAATTGATTTAGATTAAATTTAACATACAGATTAATTATAAAAAATAAATTAAGAAAATATTCCATATTTAAATATAGTAATATAATTAGAAATATTTTAATAATATTATGATTATTAAATAAATAGATAAATATTATATGATTAATAAAATTAAAAATAAAAATTTGATAATGGTTAATAAAAATAAAAAGTTTCCATTTTATAAATGTTTTAATATTTGTCATTATAAGGTTCGGCCGTTCCAATATTATATAAAGATAATAACATGTTTATATTGATACCTAAATTCAAATATGATGAAAAAACATAAGAAATTTCTATATAGTATGAAAAAAATGATTAATATTGTTTTAATGAAAAAAATTCTAAAGCTATTATGAATGATAGAAATAAATTTTTAAAATAAAACAAAACTTATTTAATGTTTTAACCTGGAATTATGTCGGAAAATAGAAATGGCGAAATTTAATAAAATATTTTATATAGTTATGCAATGGATTTAAATATTTCTGATAAAATTTTTAGTAAATATTTTCTATATTTATGATAGAAAAACCTTATGTGTTAATATACGAGAGGGCTTTTATAGGGTGACAAAATCATTAAAACTGATACTGAGTTTCTATAGATACTTATACTGAGTTTTAAATGATTCTGATAGCAGTTTTATATGATTTTGCTGCCCTAAAAGTAGTAAAAAATGGATTCATTATTTTTTATTTCTCCATTTTTTGCCAATTATTTTATTTAATTTTTATATAATTTCTTTATTTAAATCAATTCCAGTAAAAATAAAATATATATTCGCGCCGATTATTGAATATTTTAAAATATTTACTTAAAAATCTTATTTTTTAGAAATATATTTCAATGTTTTTAATTGTTTTTAAAAATCTTCTTTATATTATTATATTTCTTCTTATGTTTACATATTTTTTTATTTTAAATAATCTGATTAGTATATAAATTATATAATTATCTATTATTTTAAAAATATTATTCTTTTTAAATTATTTATTATGTATTTTTATTATAATTAATATAAATAAACATCTGGAATACTATTAAATATACAAATATAATTTTCGGGCAATATGTTTTAATAAAATTATCCTTTAGAATTAAAAAATCTGTCGTATTTCGGTTATATACTAAATTAAATATCACCAAAAGAATTAATTGGGGTAGAAAAGCATTCTAAAACATCATAATTAAATTATTATTATAAAAAATCCTTACATTAAATTACTGATTCAAAATATTAATCTTCTATTAATAAATATTTATCTCTTTTAAATATTAAATGAATTATTATATTTTATATTAAATTATCATGTTCAAAATTTTTAGTATTTTCTTTTAAAATTTATAATTGTTTTTAATTATTTTATAAATATTCGATGTTTTATAATTTATATTATTATAAATATTAAATTATTTATTCGTCACTTAATTTGATTTATTTTTAATATATTTATTATTATTTTATTTTATATTCTTCAAATTATTTATTCAATCCCATTTAATAAATATTTTTACTATTTATAATATCATTTTCTTGAAAGGGATTAAAATATAATGTTTTTTATTATTAATATAAATTATTTTTGAAATGGTCTCCGATATCTTTTTTATTTTTGTTTATAAATTCTTCTATTATTTCTTCTTCTTACAAATACTAATATAATAATCTATAAATATTATCAAAATCATTACACGACGTATATTTTTAATAATAATATTTTTATATTGATAAAGGTTATTAAATATTTAAATTACATGTTTATATTAAGAAATATTTATATTTTTAATTAAATTTATTAACTAAATTTTGATGATAATTAAATAATTAAACTTAAAATTTTAAATTAATATATAAATTATCATTTGGATCAATATATTAAAGAAAATTTTCACTATTTACAAACATTAAAAAACATTTATTTAAAATTATTTTATTTAATAAAACCATATTTATTTAGTTAACTTTATATAAATTTATTAATATTTTATGATTATTATTATTAGAACATATGTCTTATATCAATTAAATATTTTCTTCATAATCTTTTAAGTTTATTTGCACGTATTTATAGTCAAATTAAGTAAAATTGCTGTTTAATGTTTATATAAAGTAAAAGTTTTTCATATTAGTGTTTATAATATTTTTTTTCTATGTTAAATATATCATATTTTCATTATTATTTAATTATTCATATTATTTTATACTATTTATTATATTATATTGCATATATATTAAAGTTGAAATTTTTTTTTTATCATGTATTTTATGACATATATGGATTAAATTGACTAGGAAAAAATATAATAATACAATGAATAATTAGAATGCCTAAGATAATAAATAAGCAAATTTCAGATTAAATATGATGGTTAATTATATATTTAAGAAGATTAATAATTTTAGATATTATTGTATGATTTAATGAGTTTATATTAATAAAAATAATAAATAGAATAATAAATATAAATAAATATCGATAATTACGGAGAAAAAAAAATAGATAAAACAAAAAAAAACAAAAAAGAAAAAAAGGAAAAAAA
>Ga0214923_10002216_pt1 | contig 26191 bp, 23 predicted proteins | sample LL1510_MetaG_FD_177993 | JGI IMG/M metagenome (GOLD analysis project Ga0214923, IMG submission 177993) | Freshwater microbial communities from Lake Lanier, Atlanta, Georgia, United States - LL-1510 | ecosystem: Environmental > Aquatic > Freshwater > Lake | place: USA: Georgia | collected...
AATTGGTCATAAGACGCGCGAGCAAATTCTTCAGAGGTCATCATTGTTGGATATTGGGCAGAGTGAGACAGGTAATCAAAGCAAAGCGATGGTTAGTCATATTATTATAGGATTATTCAGTTTTTTTTTATGATGTAAAAAAAGAATAAGTCTGAATAACCTCTTCGGTAGTCATTTTCAAAGCACTCATTCTGAAAGACTCGCAGTTTCATTGATCCAAACAGTATCCGCAATCACAGCGAAAACCACGCGATTTCGAATATACCTATTGTATGTCAAGTTGTTCTTCCAAGCATACTCAAAGTCACTCAGCGCAAATTTGATGAAGAATCTGTACATATTTGGGATGTTGATTTTCTCGACTTCAATACCATACTGAGTTGAAACAACTTCACTGATACGATTATTGCGGTTCTTGTATTCAGTGCAAATTGTGATCAATATGTTGCAGTCTGATGCATTGATCAGTATGAGTTGCTCTTTCATCAAGTTAACCCACTTTGTGCAAACCTTTGTAAGCATGTCAAGAAACTCATCAACTTTGGGATAATTGCAAGAATGGATGCAAAAGTCACATCCCTTGAGAGATGACAGTTCAACGTTGGGCATTTTCATGATCTCAACGAGAGCGGCGTCAATTGCTGAATGATTCTTACTTCCAATACCCCGGCGGACATTGAATGCAAAAGCTCCTTCAGCATGAGTTCGAAATTGATCATAAGTTTCAGCAAAGAATTGTGTGTTAATTATCATTGCTGATTACTACAAACGTTTATCAATAATATATAGAGATATTCATTTTTATCTTAGATTAAAAAAGAGAAAAAGCAACATCTTGGTAGATATAACTCTCAATCACTTGTTCTGATACTAGATATCATTCACTTGTTTCTATAGAACGAGTTGATCAATTGTCGATCTGTTCCAACAGGAGTCAGATCAGTGAAGATGCCAACAACTTGCCCATATTCATGAATTGGATAAGCTGCATCATCTCGAACAAGCTCAATGAATGCAATTGCTTCACCAGTAATATGTCGATGGCGCATTTCGTGGTTAACCGCGTCGAAGAACCGCGTATACTGTGAGATGATAAACTCCGAGAGCTCGGCAAAGTTCTCAAAATGAGCATCTTCAGTATCAATGCAATATGCGGCCATATTGTCAGAAAGAATGCTGTCAATGTATATACCGGTAGAATGCGCAAGGGCATCTAATCCAATATTCATGACTTCTCGCGTGTCATTTGTCATGTTGAACAGAGTAAAGGTGATGTAGATCTGTTCTTGGAGAGAATCAAAGTATTCTCGAGCGTATACACTAATGGTATCAATTGCCATTGTTATCTATATATGTATATTTTCATTTTTATTTGCCACTATTCTGTCGCGAGTAGTTGTGTAAAAAAGAGCATCAAATTTTGCTGATTCTGATCCAGAAATTAGCTCTGAGTACTTTTGCGGGGGACTTTCATACTTCAGATGATCCAACAGCAGTCGCCGCGATATCCTCTTCATAGCGAATAATGTCTGCTAATTCTTCATCTGCAAGTCTGAGAGGATCTTCTTCCATTCTTCCTTTCAGATTCATCATCAATTCATCGTATGATAACGCCCATATGTATTTTGGTGAATTGGGATCACCGTACTCAATTTCGACGTGCGTTTCTCTGTCCGGATTGCTCGCACCTACAAAGAGATTATCATCAGAGCCAATCAGACTATAGAATCGGGACATGAACTTGTGAACCCCACAATTGGCTGATTCAATGCGATTTCTGATAATATCTGCCACTTGTATGGAAGAAATCCGCAGAAAGGTAAACAGCTCATTCGGGGTATTGCAACAATCTTCAATGTTCTGATCAAGAAAGTCAACTTCAACAGACAATGCGCGGGGTAATTTGCGAATACATTCCGGAACCGCGTCATTTTGCTGATTGATGGTGTGCCACTCGCCAAGAACATTGACATAGTATTGAATGCAGATATATCCCTGATTTCGGCGGAAATTATCAAACACGGCTTGATCATGCTTTTGTCTGAATGATGACATCATTTATCACATTAATATAATCAAATTCATATTTTAATATGTCAAAAAAAGTATAACAAATAACAAAATAAGTTATTCTGATTCTATATTGGCATCTGAGCTTATTGCGCGGCGTTGTCGTCGTCGCCTTATTTCTGAGGATTTATAATCTCGCGTGTAATCTGACTCTTCTTTTGTTAAGAATTCATCAAAATATATCAGATTTAATCTAAAATGTGTACTAAGTGCTTCTGCAATATCCGCATATAATAATTGCTCACCGACTACATGAGTATAAGTAAATAGATAAGGAACTTGATCCATACTATCCTCTTCTGTATTAAATACATGTGACTTTCCTGATACTATAATACTACATAGTTGCTGATTAGGACACATTTTTATGTTTTCTATAATATAGTCTATTTTATCACTTATTCGCGACTGTAAGAATATCGCGAATGCCATAAAGTTATTCATATTATCAGGAACTTTAATATCAAAGTAAGGCGACTTTATACGCACGGTTATAGTGTTTGGTGTGTCAAAAGCCACTTTAATAGGCCGACTCATATCTGCTGGTAATTCAGTATTTGTTGATTCATTAACTATCAAAGTAAATGTCACACCTAAACATCCATTCCCGCGTTTATAAGCAATAAAACATGTATTGATAAAGCGAGATTTTGCAGAGGTATACATATTGTATATAACAGCAGTGTTATTATAACTGATAAATACTTATTTCAATTTTATTATCTGATGCTAAAAAAAGCATAACAAACCCGGATTGATGATTATATCGGCCACAGAACAAATAGAGAACAACACATAGAAAGCATAACAGATAAAACACCTAACAGATAGAACACCCGTCACACTCTCCTCCACAAAACACACATCCGTTAGTCATAGAACACAAAGACCGGGCTTTACCAGACAACAAATTCTTGCGGAATCACATCATCAGAATTATGCACCAAACGTCGTCTCCAACGAAGTCTCGCTCTTCGCCGCTCGCATTCCTGCACCAACTTGTCATCAAAGCAGCGGAAATGCAGCAAGTTCTTGGGATAGCATTCAACTCGCATGTACTCTTCAATTGTCCGGCGGAATGTTTGTTTGAGATCACGAACACATCGAGTCGATTCGCTGACATCGCGCTTTGTATACCATGTTCTTGCAAACACATACTGTTGCATTGCATCGCGGTGCACTTGTTGGTACTCTTTGGCGCTGAATTGCAAGCGAATGATCGCAGTGAGACTGTAAGTCGGGATTCCTGTTGCATTCATCCAGTTGCGCAGCTTGATTTGGTGCCAAGCTATTTCAGATTGAACTGCTTTTGCAAATTGCACATGGTTTTCATAGCTGCTTGGATAAACTTCTTTGATTGGCCATTCGTGAGCAAATAGACCTTGTCGTGGTGGCCAGGATTCATCAAATATTCTTTGAGCGAGCGAAACGCAGTCATTCTCTGTCATATTGAAAGCTGTCACTTGATATTCAATATCAAAGTAACCGCCGGCTATATTGACAAAGTGATCATATACAGCTCGAGCATATTGACGGTGAGGCATCGCAGAAGTCATTGTTGGAAACATGGGTTGCAATTGAGAGGTTAAGAAGTCGAGAGCAATGAAGCGCGGCTTAGTTTATTATATATATAACCATTCACATTTAAATTATAATTTTGGATAAATAGCTAAAAAATAAAAGATGCATTTACATTCTGCTCTTAAAATGGCCTCTAAGGTATAGCGCCATACTATCAGTCATAATTGGCAATAAATAGTGATCTGGCATTTGTGAGTGAATCCTTGCAACATAATTACCTCGCACTATATCTAAATTCATCATATATATCCGAAGTGCATGTTGAGAAATAGATGGACCATCGCGCTCATCAATGTCAAGATAACACATAATTGCAAATTGTCTAGGCAGACTAATCGCGCCATATTGATCTGTAAACATTTCAATGACATGTTTTCTCATAAATATACTATTAGGTTGTAATAGCTTATTAAAGTTATATCCCATCGCAACTAACAAATTATCAACTTGTGAACATATATTAGCTGGTTTCTTGATATATTTAATATATATATCTTCTTGTAGTGGTCCATACGATTTACTTATTACTTTTTGTTGTTTTTTAGTACTGTGTATGTTATCATACCACGCGATAGTTATTCTGATATATATAACACCATTGTTACGGCGGAATGTATCAAATAAAGCGCGAGTATTTTCTTCAAACTGTGCTATTGACATGTTTGATAAGTATAGTTACCTTTGTTATTATTCATTTTTTACTTCAAATAACAAAAAAAAGAGACAAACAAATACACGGAGACACAAGGAGACACAGAGAATCGCAGAGAGACACAGAGAGTCACAGAGAGACACAGAGAATCGCAGAGAGTCACAGAGAATCGCAGAGAGACACATTGCTGAATCATTCGGCTGCAACAGTTCGCATATCAAATCGGCGCATGCATTCTTTGAGCAGATAACGATCTGAACACAGAAAGTTTTCAGAGTTCTCGGGGAGACACTCAACTTCCATGAACTTATCGAGCATCTTTTCAAATGCTTCCAGAATTTGGGAGTGGCAATCAGATGAACCGGTGCGGCTATCCCAATTAATCTCAAACAGAGGAACGCGAGTTTCTTTGACATGCACTCGGTGATACACAGATGAATTGAAATTCACTCGAGCAATTATGTTCAAAGTGAAATACATAACTCCTCTTTGCTCAGCTGAACTTTGCAACAATTTGAAGTACTTTTGAGTCGATTCTCCTATTTCTTCCACCAGTTGAGAGTACTTTAGATATTGATCTGGAAAGAATCGGTCAATTGGATAATTGTCAGGAATCTGTCCAGGGAACAACATTTGCTGCATGTTCCAATGCTGCTCAAATATCTCGTGAAGCATCACTAAACACTCGTCGTCCGTAGTGTCAAAGGCTGATCCAACATACTCAAGATCGATTCTTCCAATTGCAAGATGTGCAAATTGGTCAAACACAGATTCAAGATATTCAGCATGAGTCAATGTTGGAATTTCTGCAGAGTTCTCTACACAGTTCATCGCGGAGATCATTTCGGGAGACATCGGATTGGGCGTTTTGGGGAAAGTCAAGGGCTTTGAGGCGCGGCTTTGTCAAGTTAGTATAGGCATATTCACTTTTTATTATATTCTATATGTTGCGCTTGCGACACGCTCTGAGATATTTTATTACTTCTAAACTCGCCATGATAATTATTTGTTTTTTTACGTTTTTTAGTTCCATATATAAATCACTTTTTACCCTATACAGTTATGAGTTCAGGAGGAGCATTTAAAATATTGACCAACGACGGTAAGGCCGATTCTATTCTTATGGCTCCTGAAATTCTCAAGGAGCGAATCTGCCGATTGATTGAATTCCGAGAGAATCAGAATCAATCTTTGCCACCAAATCAACAAGTTAACCCCTTGCCATCAGTTAAGGATATCGAGTTTACCCACGTTATCTTGTTCCGAACTGCTTTCAAGCCATTCGTTCCAATCGGTTACGATTATCAACGAGTGTTGGCATCTTGCGGTAACCCATCGCTCGACTCGGCAGTTATGTTCGATATCCCCCAATACGGAGAGTTCTTGACTGATACAGTCTTTAACATTGTTCTCTCTGCTTCATCTTGTGCTGCTGCCGCTATCCCAGCTGCTCTTTCTGCCAATCTCGGCCCAGCACAAACTGCCACCACTACTTCTGCGGTCACTATTACATTGCCTGATGGAAGCACCTTGCAATCGTTGGAGAACCGAACTCTCAACGGACAATCAGTCTTGACTGTTCGCCGATTGTTGCACCAACGCTTCGTTGACCCCGAGGGTAACTCACTTGCATTCAGCTCTTCGCTCCCCGATCGACTTGCTTATTGCGAGTACCCAGGTGAGCGAATTATCAAGACTGTTGCGTTCGAGATCAACGGTAATCCTTTGGATGACTATGATATGATGTCCCACGTGTGGTTCCGACGATTCAGATTGTTGCCCAACAAGCGATTGGCTTATGACCGAAACCACGGACAAGAAGTCGCCGTTCAAGCCAAGTCTCTCTTGGTTAAGGATGGTCTCCGAAATCAAGTTTCGTTCTTGAACGGACCACAAACACCTAAGGCTGTTCAGCCCGAGATGCGCCTTTGGGTTCGTTGTATGTTGTGGTTCTCAGTCAAGAACAACAACGCCTTCATCAGTGCGTCAGTCCCATCAGGTCAACGATACATCTCTGTTAACTTGAGTGCTGCTTCTCAATTGGTTGTCCGACGACCCGCTTGTTACCAAGAGGCGGTTCTCGTTACATCCAACTTCATCGGAACTTCCAACGTTTCTGCTGTTGCTGGAGTCTGGACCCTCGTTGCGGCTAGTCATCACGCCGGTGTCCCACTCGTTACTTCCGGAAATGGTCCAGTCAGTGAGACATATGAGACACTCCGATACAACGTCTTCACCAACGGAACTATGTCTGTTCCCACTGTTACCGCGTTCAACATGTATGTCAACAACATCTTCACCATTCCCGAGATTCACGATATCTATGTTGCTCGTATTGGTTTCTCCATGGTCCGAATCCATCGAAAGCAAACTGTGCCACTTACAAGCACAACAATTGAACAAGTTCTCAATCAGTTCAAGTACCCAGTTGAGTTCTTCTACCTCGGATTGCGACCAGTTGCCAATGAGACTGGATCATTCCACCATGAAGATTGGGACAAAATGTGCAAGCGAACTCGATCGCTCGTTACATCTGCAACAAGTCTTGTTAACTTCCACATGGTTGACCAAGCTACACCTTATGGAATCCAGTCAAATCGACCAGTCATCTCGCCCGATGTTGCCACTGTTGAGTCCGACTATTTGTTGACTGCTTCCAGCTCATCCACCGCCGTTGTTGTCAGCGATCAACGTGGAATTGACAAACTTAAGATTGAGGCCCAATCAGTTACTCTTTACCAAGAACTCGACTCCTCATTCTTCAGTTCATACTTGGTTGAGACCTATTCTCCTCATTGTTTGGTCTCATCCGAAGATCCAGGCGCGCTCTTCGTCAACTTCTGTATGAATCCATATGATGATCAACCAAGTGGTCATCTCAACGTCTCGCGAGCCCGTGAGTTCTTCATCAATGTCACCACTTCCGTTGTTGATTCATCTAACACTGCCAACATCCATGCTGAGGCCCAATGCATCAACTTCTTGTTGGTTGCTGATGGATCTGCTATCTTGCGATACACCACCTAAACGCGCGACTTCTCAATTCAATCTAATCGCCGCCCTAATCAAATACAGAAGTTCTGTATTTTTTTTTGTTAATTATAACTCTTTCTCTCATCTTTGTTTTCTTATCCATCAACTGATACCTGATACCTGATACCTGATATCTAATATTTAATATCTCAGCAAATAATTGCAATGCTATATATTAATTCTATATTTTTTTTAACAACATTAGTTAAAGCAATCAATGGTAGGAGAAATACCGTCTATCGCGCCGGCATTATTTGATATAAAGCTCGAAGAGAAACTAGGTCAAGGTATAGAAGGAGCGGTTTATAAGATAACGTATAACGGCGAACAGTGTATATGCAAGATGACTGAAATGTATCTCGGCGACAATATTATTAATTATAGTAATGGATATGCGCGGCAGATAGATTTTATGGAGAACTGCGGAAATAGACATCCAGATAATTTTATTCAATTGCGCTCATATGGAGTTCTTTTTGACGACTCGCCGCCAGTTGTTACTAAGAAGACTGCGCCGCCAGTTAAACATGTATATTACATATATTCGCCTGTAATGGAAGGTACTCTAAACCCAATTCGCGAAACTATATTTAATAATGAAGCAGTATGGTTTGATATGTATAAACAGATATTACATTCTGTTGCCATAATGAAAATGTTTGGATACTTCCACTGCGATATTCACTCAAATAATATCATGTATAAGAAGTCGGCTGATAATAGTTATAAATGGACACTCATTGATTATGGCCGCGTTAGTCATACTAAGTTCTTTGTTGACCCGATAGAGCACAAGAAGATGAATGGCGCGGATGCTATTGATCTTATTTGGTCTAGTGTTTATCATAAAGAGTATGTAGAGGCGTTTGCAAAGTTCGGCGCTAAAACGAGCGCACAAGAGTTTTATGCGGCAATAAGATCTTCTAAAATTGCGCCTAAATGTGATGCTTATAAGAAGTATAAACCTAAAAAACTATCTGGATTAACAAAAGAAGATTTTCTAATTCTGATAGTGTATCTATATGATTTCCCGACTTATGCGCGTGCAGTTGGCTACCCTATGGTCGCCGATACTCCTCCTGTTATCTCTGAGTATAAAAAAAAGATATGGCTCACAACGGCGCAACATATGTATGATAATGATTATTTTGACTTGATCAAAAAGTTAGAAGCAATTAAACAGTAGTTATTCTACTTTTGGTAGTTTTTTTTATCAATAGCACTTATTATTCTTCATCTACATTATCCGCGTTATCATCTGATTCAGAATCCTCGCCGTCTTCATCAGTAAGATCACCTTCTGCACTCAATTCATTATTTTCATCAAGATTATTATCACCTGCAACCGCATTTTCATCTTCATCATTGTAATTGCCATCTTCGTCATTGTAATCGCCATCTTCGTCATTGTAATCGTCATCTTCATTATTGATATCTAAATCATCATTGATTGTTCTCAATAAATCATCTACATCATTATTATCTTCTTCATATGCCGCGACTGGTGGCGCGGATTTCTTCAATCTCTCCCTGATAGATCGCGCGTAATTGCCGGGGTTAGACTCGCTCTGTTGCTGCAACACTTTCGCGGCGGACACTTGAGGCGCGCTATTAAGATTATTAGCCGCGATCATTGCTGCTTCTCGGCGCAACAAATCTTCTGAGGACTCATGTTCTGTTGTAGGGGGTATTGGTGCGGTATTGGAGCTACTCGCCGCATTGACAAATCGCGGGTCAAGTCCTTCAGTAGGGATTTCCCAAATCATACGAACTAAGTCATAGTTAAACGCGGATATATTTGAATTGATATCTACCTGACTAACAGTCTGATTGTTAAGTTGGTGTTTTTCAACAATCAAGTAATGTAGTTCTTTTTTAAACTCGTTATACATTCTTTGTTTAATGGTTTCTTTATCAAACTTAAATATATGCATCTTTTGATCGAGCATATCTTCATTAAGCTGCATATGTGCCGGCTCATAGACAAATGCATAAGTATGTCCATTTTTAGTAATACTGAACGGTTCATCGCCCAATACGATCTCGCGGTTAATGATGTAACTACAAATACCATTAATTAGTTGTTGAATAGTTCCCATTGGCCGCGTTGACTCGGGATATAGCTCGCGGCATCTTTTTGATAGATCCTCGTCGTTCTCGTGCAAACACCAATATTTCTTGTACAGAATCTCGCCGTATCGCAATCGGAAGTTAGAGTTGCATCTATCACATTTGATACGCAGCAACTCTGTCGCGCTTCCAGACAGCTCAAATGGCGCCTCTAGCTTGCCTCCACGCATATCTAAGATAATATTGAATAGATCGCGCAAGTTATTGACTTTGTCTTTGTTACTCATATTAATGATAATCAAGTACTACTATTGAGTTTTGATAACTTTTTTACTTTATCAATTATATATCTGACTAAGGCGGTTAGTTATTATTTTGAATAATATATACATATAAATGTCCACACAAAATAGGGTGTTATTTCTCAAAGGAGTGAATTTTCAATATAGTGTTGAAGAAACTCTCAAAAACATATTATATAGCCAAACAGAAACAACATCAACGCAGAATATCTGTATTGACTCCGCGGGAACTAAAGATGACATAAACGCGGCGACGTCTATACCTGATACATTTACTTCTGTTGAAGAGTGGCCGCGACATACTAAGGTTAAGTGTTGGAATTGTCTCGATGACTTCAAGACTCGCCCATTATTCATGCCGGGTAATTCTATCAAATCAGTCACGGGTTGTTTTTGTTCTATTCCGTGTCTTATTCGAGAAATGGAAAGTTGTAACGCGCATTCTGATACTAGATCACAAATATTATATCTTATACAGTTATTCTACAATAAGACCGGAGTATCTCTAATAAGTGGTCCTACCTATAGACAGTTGAAAGAATTCGGTGGCAATATGACTCGCAAAGATATGCGCGCGGAAATTCATAAACTACAACAGATGATATTAGATAGCGCGCGATCGTAGCTATAGATAAAAAACAAGGAAATAATACATTACTGCTCTATATTAAATATAACCCATATTTTTTATCTCATCAAAAAGAGTATTATATTACTTATACAGCAGGATAACCAAAATTTAGCCCGTCTTCTAGCGCGCCACTTCCTCCATTTTTAGGTACTATATTTTGACTATATTGCGACGGCATATGCTGTTGCGGCAATTGATACTGCTGTTGTGGCGCGGCATATTGTGGTTGCGGTTGCAATTGCGATTGTTGTAAATTAGGCGCGGTATATTGTCCCATATGTATTCCGCCACCAAGTGTCGCCCCCGAATTAGCTTGCATTCCTGGAGATCTATTTGGATACATAGACTGCGAAGGGACTCCTTGTTGCATCATATTTTGTTGAGGCGCGTTCCCATACTGTTGAAGTGCGTTGTTTACTTCTAAATTATTCTCGGTTAATGAGTCTATTCCGTTGTACGAAGGCGCTCTAGAGTCACCGAAATTGTTGTCATTTAATGATGGTATTTGATCAGGACTAAAGTCATTTATGTTATTGTTATTCTGGATCATTTGCATAGGAGAGCGCTCTTCCAGTATCTTTTCATATTTGTTTATCAGATATGAATGATGCGCGAATGAAAATACTGCCGATACCACCGAGATACCAACAAATAATCGCAATAGCTTATAGCCGGGATCCGCGATATCATCATCTTTTAATACATACACAATAATCATACACATCACAATCGCGAGTAAGAATCCGAAGAATATGGGATTCATAAATACGGGCTTTACTTTTTTTGTTAGTAGTTGATTAGAGTCTATCTTCCATCCGGTAATATTAAATGTCATATTAAATCAAGATTATGATTACAATTGAGCAATAGTTACTCCGCGCTTTATAATAGGAAAATATATTAGTGAGAAATATATTATTAACTCTAATCCCGCGACTAGTTGTTAACGCGCACATTGTCGGGGAGTGAGCCAATTCCGCAGAAATTATAACCGAGATGTGGCGCGACTATTCAATTTTATTAGTTAAAAAAAGTATAATATATTACTGATTAGTATACATCAGTGTGGATTAGTATACATTATTTCTATATGATCTCCTTTATTGACATATACCCATTTAATGTGATAACTAAGAAGCGGCGAGTCGTAAATTGCTTCATATACTTTAATATCAAGTTCTCTAGATTTAAACATTATTTCATTAATCCACTGTATTCTATAACTCTCTAATCGCGGGTCAGTAAATACACGCTCTAATATCGGCACGATAACATCGGCATCTGAATATAGAGCTAATGTATCCCATGGTTTGACTATATAAATATGATGAGGAGATTCGATATTCCTGAACTTTGACTGCCATATTCTTAAGTCATCAAAATCTCTACATTGTGTTACTTGTTCCTGTATAAATATAGATATAGAATCAATAATCTGTCGATATACTTTGTCAGATATATCTCTATCAACAAAGTATTTGACAAACAACTGCGGGTATTTATTACATGCGTTATCAACTAATATATCATATATCATTTGTATGTTAAAATAATCGCCTGACGTAGATTCATTTTCTGTTTGTATCTTCTTCTCTACTATAGGATATAAATAACTATACAATGTGTCTAAATCATATAGATCTGTTGGCTTTGTTCTATCAAGCGGAAACTCACTAACGTTATTATTATCAAATATTATATGTACTATATTATATATATCTAAAATCTTATGATTAGCAGATATATCTAGTATATAACTTTTGTAACAGTTTGGCGCTCTATTTATGTCGATCATATCTAATGTGTTAGTTAATGCTCTTAATGTAAATAATATTAAAAGATCTATATCTGATATATACGCAAGAATAGTATAGTCGCCCGCTTGATTAAAGATGATACATAATAAAGAATCCACAGTGATTTTAAACTGTTGTATTGGCGATAACTGCGCAAATATCAACCCCAGTATCTCCGCGGGTAGTCGGCCGAGTTCGCCGACCGTCTCGTAGCTAATTACTGGCCGCATAGTCGCGTTTAAGATCCGGCGCAACTGTTCAATTTTATTAGTCAAAATACTCCATCACCTTACTCAGAAGAGACGCGCGGGAAGTGTAAAAAAATATCTACATACTTATTGCTGATCTATATTCACTTCCTCTGCGAGATTAGACTGTTTGATAGGAATAGTGTTAATATACTCACACAGAATAGGTGACTTAGATATAGCATCAAGAAAGTGAATACTATATACACTTTTATTTTTAGATATATTCTCAATCCATCCTGCTCTATATCTCTTTAAACGCGGTTCACTAAATACGCGTTCTAATACTGGTATAATTTCATTAACTCCTTGATATATATCTATAACAATTGATTCGTGTACTATATAGGGTTTATATATATGATTTGCTTTTTGTATACCTATATATTTCTCTTTTGCTATAATACATAGATATCTTTCTGTTGATAGCTTTTTTATATAATTAGTAACTTCGCCGATTATAATATGATATATATTATCACACGAATCTTTATCTGCAAAATATTTAGTGAATATATATGGTTTGCAGAAAAATGCATAATTTAACATTAATTTATATATCGATTGTACTATAAAGTATTCGCCGACTAGTTTATTCTCTTTTATCAATATTGGATATAAAACATCTCCAAGTCGGCTATACAACACATCAGTATCATATTCATCTAATGATTTTTCGGCATATTCGTAATAGAATATTGCTTCACTAACTTGATCATAGTTAAACATATTGTACAATATATGAAGAATATTGATATATATATTCTTTTTTTTAGATATACTACTTATCCAATGTCTATAACATTTTGGTATTTCATTTATATCTAATTTATCATATATATCTGATAGAGCATATAATAGATATACCATGATATCTTCTTTATGTTTAGGTCTCACAATGATATTATAGTCATTTGCTTGATTAAAAATCGCGCGTAATACTAAATCCTCATTAAGCTTGAACTGTTGTATGGGCGATAACTGCGCAAATATCAACCCCAGTATTTTCGCGGGTAGTCGGCCGAGTTTGCCGATCGTCTCATAGCTAATTACTGTCCGCATAATTGTGTTTAAGATGCGGCGCAACTATTCAATTTATCAGTCAAAAAAAGCTATCGATATATATAATTATCAATATTTACAAATCATCATCGTCGCCGCCATCAGATATAGACAAGTCTGATGACTCTTCGCCATTGCTATCGCTATCTCTATCTTCTTTATCACTGTTGTCGCCGCCGAGATTGCCTCCAACAAGAATATTTGATAGGTTATTAACATACCGATCGGCGCGATTATCTTGTTTATTAAATCCATCATTATTCCCTGATGATGCCGCTGCTACTGCCGCTCTTTTAGTAGAGCTTGTAGCCGATTTGACACTCGGCGCTAGAGACGGCGTTTGTTGTATCGGAACAGGTTGCAACATAATAGCCGCGCCGACTGCTCCTCGTTTGCTGTGCTCTAGTAGCCCGTTATAAGTAGTCGCGAGTTGAGTATAGCGGTCGGCTAATATTTTAAACTTCTCGCGGAGCTCATCCACTTTATCTGACAACTCGCGCTTCTCTGATTCAACAGTGTAGATCCGCGCTTTGAGCTTCTTTAACATATCTTCTTGTCCATCCCCGCGGATATTACATTTGTCATTGTAAGCTTTTCTCATTGCAATAAGGTCTTCTAATAGTTGCCGCCCAATCTTTGTGATTACTTCTGTATAAGCCGGGCTTTTCATATTTGCATGATTGTAGACAATTGTAGTAGCATATTCTGATCTACTAAATGTATTAGAAACCCCGATTAGTGTCTCTATCAATAATTTCTTCTTAAGCGCGTGTAGTCGCTCTAAATTGATCGCTTCTATTGTATGCGAGGGAATGAACAGATTAACGTAGAACTTGACAAACTGATCAAACTTTATTCCGACTGTATCAGCGTAATTGCGCCGGGTGAATTCCTGGTGAAGTCCAACAATCGCGGCGTTTATTGACTTCTCATCATTCATGAATTTGTTAGTAAATACATTAATGCTGTTAATATATCGGCCTAATCTATCAGGGTTTTTACTATCTTTTGCTTCTCTGGACATATTATTGTAAATAGTGTTGTTAAATAGATTCATCCACCATATACATATTATCTTATAAGGCGCGTCTTCATCAATAATAACTCTACCTCTTGAATCCATCTCGCGACTTAAAGTAAGATAGGTCAAATTTGTTTCCTTTTTAACATTCTATCAAAACAAAAAAAAGATAACTATATACAAATACTAGTGCTATTGCGACTCATTAATACTGATACAATATTTATTGATCAGGATCAGGAATTGGTTCGTTAGTAGACTTTGTGTAGATACGGGTACGCTTTGGAAACTTACCGCCAAATTTGTGAATATCAACAGTAACAGCGTTAATAGGAGTGCCATCGGCATCAATTCCTGATAGGAGATCTTCTTGCTTCAACTTACCTTCGCGAACCAAGTCATTGGCCAACTTTTGTTGATCGCGATCGGCTTGAGTGATTGTATTATTCTCAATCTCTTCCAAATCAGTATTTGACTCCTTGTATGCATCGAGGCCTTTCAAGTCGATAGGCCCACCCTTAGCAAGAGAAGTATTTTGACCTTTCTTGATTCGCTGCTTGATTAACTCCTTACCGATACTTGACTCTTCTTCAACCCGCGTTTGAATCGCTTTGAGAATTTGATTGTTTGCGTTATAGAATTCAAGTCGCTCGCGATTCTCTTTAAATGCGCCGATGAATGTCCATTGCTTATTCTCAATTGCGTATACTGTGGATTTAGCCATATTACTTTGAGTTTCAATGTACTTTCGCGCGGCAGCAGCAGATGGAAAAGTATCATGAACATTGATAAGGTACTCTAAATCTGCTTTCTCGCAATAAATTGCGTCGACTAGTGCGCGGATATTATCATAGTTATGTTCTTCATAGATTCTCCAGTTATTAAACACTTCAAAAGATTGAACTGGTACTTCTGTCTCGCCGACTCGCAGCTTATTATAGCGATAGTATCGGCGCTGCATTCGCATATTGACATCTTTATGAGCCTTAACGTTGTCAATCAACTCTGTCAATTCTTCTACGCGTAATGCATTATATGTAGGCGAGTCGCGCGGGACTGCTTGATTCGCAGCTAGCTCTGCTTCGAGTTCATCAATCAAACGAGTGATTTTGATCTTGGACCTATCATTGCTATCTTCATCATAATGCGCGTGTGGACGAATATGACGATCGGGGCTAAACTCGAACAGGTAATCCATGAACTTCTTAATGACTGACATTTCTGCCTGCATTTGTTCCTCAACTTCGGGCCGCTTTAGCTCTTGCGGCGTCATATCAAACATATCGCGATATTGATCTAGCGCGCAGTACATGTATCCAACAAGTGAAGTCATCTTGACGTTAGAGATATATCTATCTCGCAAGTTGTGAATAGAAACACAGGTATGTGGATGCTCTTCACTTGACGGCGGATTAACAAAGCTGCTATTAATCAACTCAGTGATTCGATCATTAAGAGCACTCGCGCGGTTAATGTCAGTAATAGTTGTAACATAATTAGGGTCATCTAGCGCCCTCATAAAATCCTCGTCTAGTGTCTTCTTGTCTACTTTTGATGTAGATGTAGTTGCGGATGAAGTGTTGTCAAAAGTAGGAACAGATGTTGTACCAGTTGCCGATTTATTGGGGTTATTATTTGATTTTTTCTTTGTCATACTGCGCCGGGCTATGATTTTGTTTCAACTCAGACATTATTTGTTTAAATTATACTCAGTTTTGACATCTCAATAATTATTTGAACAACGTCTCATTTCTATAAAAAATATGTCAGATACGATAGCTAGTATTAATAATAAGTTACAGGATAAATTTACTAAGTTAAGTAAGTTTCTAGACCATGTGCCTGAAGAATTCAGGAATGATGACTATGATAATATCACCGCGAGTCTTTATCAAGTGATGTCCGATTATACTATTTGTACTATGGACTTTATATCAATATCCAGCGATGGAACTATGTTAATGATAGGTGATACCGATCAATTCATACTTACACTCAATAATAGCAAAATCAATGACAAAATCACAGAATGCTTAAATACTTGTAAACCATTCATTCAACGTTGCGCCGGAGTACTACCTAACAAAATAATAGAAGATATGACATTTCTGCTTGGTTACACTTTACAAAATATTGTTAACCTAACTCCTAAATCGCCGAAGTATGATATGTGTTGTAATAGACTGATGAACTATGACTCGCGGCAGTCAATAATACATTGCCCTGTCTGTAATAAGACTATGGCAATAATAGGCGATATTGACATAAAAACGCGGATCAATAGTAATAAGAAGCCCCAAGCAAATTCCTATAACCGCCATCGCAATTTTCAATCTGGATTTGATTTAGTACTATGTCGCGATGACTATATCCCGGAGGATCACGAAGATAAGCAGTTCCGGCGCTGGTTTAATAATAATGGGTTTAAATCCGCGGAAGAATTAACTGGATTAACTATAACTGATATCCGCGATATGATTAAAGACTTAAAATGGCCGACTAAGTTAAATAAACACGCGCCTAAACTTCTATATTTATATAGCGGCATTCAACCTGTTGAATGTACTCCGACAGAATATACTGAAGTACTTAATATGTATTCTAGAGTGATACCTATACTACATGATAAACTTGATGAAGTCACAGAGGAGATCAAGAATACTCCATTTGGGCCTTATCTTGTGTACCGTATATTTAAACATCTGTGGGGTAATCGGCCCGATAAGATGCGAATTGTTCTCTTTATCTATTTTAAAGAATCTCAAACTTTGACAAAGTATGACAACTTATGGCGACATGTTTGCAACACATTAGTCCCGAAGATAAAGTATGTATCTATTAGTCCCGATGATTATATAACTTAGCATATTCCTGCTTTTTAGTCTTCATATTTATATTTCCATCTCTAAAAGTCCGCGCAAAAACTAATTTAAATAATGCTAATAATTAAATCACTTGATACTTTAAGATGACAAAGCGTAAACGCGGACCTCCCGCTATAACAGAATCGAATGTAGGAAATGAACAACTAATGATGAATTTAGCAGAAAGCGATGAAGCGCGGATATTATCAGAAATTAATGAATCTATATCATCAAGTATTGATGAAGCAACCCAAAGTGTATCTGGTCGCAATATTCTTCGTGGACTTAATCCTATGAACTTTTATATTAATAAACAAACGCAGTTACCTATTCGTGTAGTATTTACTGATTTTATTGAAGTGCCTGCCGGCGAGTCTTCAGCAGGATATACTATGCTTGATGATCATTATCGACTAGTGGTATATGTTTTAAGCTATTCGCGAGGTGTCGCCGTGCAGTCTGATGCCGAGTTCTCCGCGCCTATTAGTGAAGCTACTAATCCAAATGTGCGATTTAAGTTGTCACTACATAGTTTAAACTTTGAAGATATTGAGCCGGTTGCGGCATGGACTCCAGAACAAATTGCCGAATGTACGCAGTTTTTGGAGCATCCAGATGTGTTCTTACGCCGAATAGGTATATTGCCTGTTATTGATGAACTGCAGTCGCGCCGACTTTAGTGCATCCAAATAGTTATTTATTTTTTTGTTGAGATATTATCCGCGGCTATTATTAAAGAAGAATCCGCGTGAACATTATGTCAAAAAGGAGAGATAAAGATCGAGAGCGAGCTGAGCCACTTAAACTATGTTTAGATAGCGGAATAGAGATACCTAAATTTACACATAAAGATCCATATAGTATCATAAATAACTCTATTTACATATTTGGCCAATCTGGAACAGGTAAGAGTTCTATTGTTAATTATTTGCTTCTAACACTACAAGGATATGTATCGAGTGGATTTGTAATTTGTCCGACTGAAGCGACTTCTGAGACGCCATCTTATAAAGGAGTATTTCCGCCGCATTGCATCAAGACCGCGGATATAACAGATAAGTCAATAGAGAAATGTATGATAGATCTCTATAATCGCCAAGAGTTTGTTTCCGCGATGGCCAAGTGCTCATCAAATATAACATTACTCCGCGAACTCAGTAAGCGATTCGGCGTATATGATTCAATACATCGTTCTCTGCTCAAAGTCGCGCGAGTCCGGGGTAACATTGAGAAGCTCACAATAGATGCGGATAAGAAGAAGAAAGTTTTAGCCGATTTAAAACAATATGAGATTAACTTATATTCGCGGAAACTGTTTGACTTAAATAAAGCGGGGAAGATAGATATCAGCCGACTATCAGAAGACGAGGCAAATTGTATCCAGTTTCTTTACTTTAACCCGCGGACTATACTCATTCTTGATGATTGTTTCTCTACTTGCAAAAAAGTACAAAAGACTTCTATCTTTATTAAATACTTAACACAATGCCGACATTTCAATGTTACATTTATGATTATTATACACGCGGTTCAACATATTGCCCAAGATAATCGTCTTCTATCAAAAAAATCAATATTCAGTGATAAAGATACTGCAACTAAATACTTTGGACTTCTACTAAGTGGCGGGCTTATAAGTAACGGGCGACATCGCATGGCTATGGCTATGATTGATAAAGTATTTGAAATCAAGTTTCGTCCATTTATATACTCTGCTGAAGCATCTCCTGCGACTCAGCTACAATACTTTGTTTCGCGCAAAATCCCGCCAACTCCTTTTGGAAGTAAACACATTTGGAAGCTCTCAGAGAAAGCCGGGGTCAATGATACTGTAAATAAGACTAATCCATACTATCAAAAGTTTATGAGTAAACGCGTACTACTTAAGAAACCATAATCCCGCGACTTCTCATAAGGGCCGCCCGCAAAATCGCCCCACTCTAAGCATCGGCACGGGGGGTGTCTATCAAAAAAATATCAGTATTAGTATCGGTATCGGTATTGGTATCGGTATCAATAATAGTATGTAGTTATTCCGGCAGTGTATCAGAGAAGTATTTCTGATATAGATCCGCGATACTAGCTGATTCATAACACATCTCTTCAAGTCGCGATGCAGTAAGGCCGACTACTTTGTTGTATTCAAGATCTGTAAGCCGTTTAAGATATTCTACCTTTTTTTGCTTAATTAATTCATCTGTTTCTTTATTATTTGATTTTTCCAACTTCTTTGTTGTGGATTTCTTATCACTATCACTTTCATGATCGCTCTCGCTATCAGAGCATATTTTATCCATATAATCGCGGTTTGAATCATTGTCGCTGTATTTATTATTTCTAAGCGACTCTTCGATAATCTTATTGATCTGTTCATTATTATCAATATCAATACCGTTAGTAGCAAACATCTTATTCTTGTTACGATCTACTCGTTGATCATATTCTTTGTTAACTATAGCCGAGTCAAAGAGTGTTTTCTTCAGCGACTCTGATGCGAGTAACGCGGCCATATCGCTCTCTGAGTTGCCCGGCAAATCGGCAGGATGGTGATATCGACAGATGTCGCGGAATATTGCCGCGTCTTCTATATAACCAAATTTAACACACATGTTAACTCGGCCGGGTCTATAGATCGCGGGATCAAGTTTTTCGAGACAATTAGTAGTCATAATAATAATGCGATTCTCTGGCTCCACCACGCCATCTAACACATTTAAAAAGCCACCAAGTGTAAATGTATATTCACCGGAATTACTCCGAAACTTTGCTTTATTATCAAGTTCATCTATATCTATATTATTTAAGTTATCTATATTGTCTGTCTTACCTCTTAATAGTTTATTGATAGATGTCTTATTGAGCGTTCTTTTGCCGAGTGATATATGTGTATCAATATCTTCAAACACATATATTATGTTACTAGATGGTATACTAGTTTGATCACCATTAATGATATACATATTTTTGATAAATATCTCAAATAATGCTTTATCAGACTGTACATCCTTTAAAGATATATATACTATTGATCTATTAAGATATTTTGATATCGCCTTAATCATTGATGTTTTACCAGTACCTGGCGGACCGTGTAGAAGCAACCCAAATTTATGAATAGTATTAGGATTTGCATAAATACCTGTTTTATTCACAAAGTGTTTTAGCATACTACAAATACGAGTAGAATCGGCAATATATACATTCTCTATATTTTTACGATGCTTTACTTTAACTGCGCTGAAATTGATAGGTTCGTTTTTACTATGGCCATTATTACTGCCACTAGAATATATAAACAAATCAGTTCTGATATATTTATTATATTGCTTATTCTTGTACTCTTTAACTGCATCATCTATAAATTGCATGATATACTCATTAGCATCAGGCGCACATGATCTAATACTGATTGATACCATTGTTACCTTACTAGTTGATTCTGCAACTTGTGATACGTTGATACTGATATCGATCTTATCATTATACTTAACATATTCATCATTTAAAGTAGGTAGATATAGACAATTTGACTGCGAGTTATGTATATCATTACATTCATAATTTTTACTATTATCTACATCATTATTATCATCTAGTTCAGATGTATCAAAATATACATTTATATCTTCATATTTGTTGCTAGATATCACACTTCTGAATTTATGAAATAACGGGATGACTATTTCTTGTACATCATCTATTGTCGATTCGCGATTTGTAAAGCAACTTATCTGTTTAGGTATTACTTTCATTGTGATATTAAATGTGTGATATTCTACTTCTGAATTGCTAAAATACTTGCTCAATAAAGCTCTTACTTTCTTATCTAAACTATCAGTAAATAGGTTCTTGATATAACTTATCAAAGAAGGTATTAATGAACTAATCACAATTGCTAATAATGTGTCTAATACTATATTATGAGTTCTAAAGTGATTTACAAAGTTCATCATATTATAGTCAAATCCGCCGCCATTACCTTCCATCTTGTTATGCTAATTGTTATAGGACAATACTTTATTTACTAATTTGTACTTATCAGTCAAGATATTGCGCGAGGTATCTATATCAAAAAAGAGTAACAATAAATTAGTTACAGTGGATCACTAAAGTACTTTTGGTGTAAGTCGGCAATACTAGTGCTCTCTTGGCACATTGCTTCTAAGTTTGAAGCGGTAAGTCCTATAATCTTATTATGCTCAAGTTCTATAAGCTTCTTATAGTACATTTCTTTCCTTATCTTGATTAGATCATTGGAGTCTTCACTATTACTAGATATAGTACTACTCTCTTTGATTACTTCTTCTACAATAGTATTTACTTTACTATTGCTATCAATTGCTGTAAATATTTTATCTTTACTCTGTTCTACTCGTTGATCATATTCTTTGTTAACTATAGCAGAGTCAAAGAGTGTTTTCTTCAGCGACTTTGATTCGAGCAACGCGGCTATATCGCTCTCTGAGTTGCCCAGCAAACCGGCGGGATGATGGCGTTGACAGATATCGCGGAATATTGCTGCGTCTTCTATATAACCAAATTTAACACACATATTAACTCGGCCAGGTCTATAGATCGCGGGATCAAGTTTGTCTAGGCAGTTAGTAGTCATAATAATGACGCGGTTTTCTGCTTCTATAATACCATCTAATACATTTAAGAATCCTCCGAGTGTAAATGTATACTTATCTTCTTTAAATGATGCCGGCGCAGTTGCGTTTAAGCCATCTTTTAATACATTTTCTATATTTGCTTTGTTTAATTTGCGCTTATTCAATGAGATATGAGTATCAATATCTTCAAATACATAAATAAGCTTACTAACTGGAATAACTATATCAGCTTGATGAATATTGAACTGTCCTTTAGATATTATTGTGAATAAATCAGCATCTGAACAAATATTGTCCAGAGTTATACTAACAATTGAACGATTAAGCTGAGTCGCTATTGCTTTGATCATTGATGTTTTACCAGTACCCGGCGGACCATGTATCAATAGACCAAATTTATGAATAGTATTAGGATTTGAATATATCCCAGATCTATTTTGAAAATGACCCAGCATAGTACTGATGCGCTCAGTGTGTGGTGTATATACACTTTTAAGACATCGATTATGATTGAGTAACATTGTTTCAAACTTAGGCATATTATCTAATCTATGTGGATTTGTAGCAGCATTGTATATATATAGATCTGTACGGATATATATGTTATTTTGTGACAAATTATATTCTTTGACAGTTCTATCAACAAAATTCGTGATATACTTGCTAGCATTCGGGAGACATGATCTAATGCTGATAATTATTTTGATATTACTAGCAATAGAATTAGATTCAGCAAAAGATGAATGTTGTATACATACATCAATATTGTCATCATACTTTATATAAGCTTTATTAGACGATGGTAAATAAACACACTCTGGTTTATCATCTATGCTATAGTCAACTGCTATTTTAGTAGCATGTCCATACATATCTTTTTTTATAGCATTAGTGCTTTTCTTACCAGAATATATGTATACTTCGCTATAGTTATTATCTATTACTATATCTCTAAATTTATGCAATAGAGCTATAATTATATAATCTAGATTATTAAATAGAGTAGTACTATTATTATTCTCTTTTTCGTCATATGTACTTACGCTTGTGAAAGTTGTTGATACTATATAAGTATAATACTTGTTTGAAGTCCTATTAAAATAACTGTCATATATGTGCTGTAGCCGCACTTGTATATTTTCAGTAATAATCCGCTTAAAGAACTGTAATATAGTCGGCATAATAGAACTAATAATAATCGCGATTATCGCGTCAAATACTATATTATGGGTTCTAAAGTGGTTTACAAAGGTCATCATGTTATAATCAAATCCAGGTCCACTATTTCCCCAATTAGCACTCATTCTATTATAATTGTGGTTTATTAATATTCATTTTTTATCTATGTAGAAAAAAGTGAAATATGCTAGAATTGATTGACTATATCGCGATACGCAATAATGAGTCAACTTGATATCTTTGAAAACCTTGAACCGCTTGAAACGCTTGAATCACTTGAACAATTTGGATCAATCAGCTCGACAATTGACTTTGTTGAGCAATCTGATAAACTTTGCCCGCCGAGTCTTTCAACTCAGCTAGATCATTCAACGCATCTGAGCTATTTGAACCAATCAATTGGACCAGATCAGATTGATTATGCCGCGCTTTTGATGCCCGCGCTTAGTAGTCCTGTCAAAGTCTCTCCTGTTGATCTAACTGAAGAACCTGTTGTCGCGCCGACCAATGAAGAAGCATACGCGTGTTACAAATGCAATGGATTTCTGTTTGGAATTGTTATCAACACGACTTGTGTTCTCAAGAAGAAATTCCGGCAGATGAAAGATATCTCAAAGATGTCAAAGAGAGCCGCGAGAGCCGAGATTCGCCGATTTGAGAAAGATCCGCGCGATATACAGCTCAGCAAGAAACCCAAGTTGCAAGACAAGTCGCAAGACAAACCGCCCAAAGGCGAGCGTTACTCCAAATCAAGAAATTGGGCAATTGGAGAGCCTCGAACTATGAATCGCATCATATACATAAAGTATGATGAGAAAACCAAAACCATCGAAAGTTTGTTGGCAGATGTAAATCAGCGTGTCAATGATCTTGTCATGATGCCGCATTACCTCAACATTACCAAGTTCTTTGAGCATCTGCATCTCACTTCTGTTCATCCCTACCGCGATGTTGAGATGATGCAGATTGATTTCAAACTCGGTCTCTTTCGCCGATGGGTTGATCCAGATGTTGTTCTCTTGCCGATTGTCAGCATGCGATATGATCTGGCTACTGACATTGCTGAACCCGGTTGTTCTCGATATGCGATGACTGAACTTTTGCTTGACTCAAACCCGCGGCGAACTCTTGAACAAATGATTCCCGAGATTGTTAGTCATATGGATACTCTGGTGAAGGTCAAAGTCGCGCTTGACAAAGAAAAGCGAATCAAGCAATCAATGATCCAAGCCCAAAAAGTAGTGATTCAATATCGAATGACAAAATGAGCTCAATCATATCGCCGCGAGAGTAATGTTCTTCTTTCTCCGGCCTTTCCTTCGACTCCTTCTCTGTTCTCTCTATTCTCTTTGTTCTCTCTGTTCTCTCTGTTCTCTCTGTTCTCTCTGTTCTTTTTTTATTTGATAAGTGCACCTTATTTAAGTAATAGATATAAGATGATTACCATTAATAGCGCAATATATACTGAAGAAAAAATAGATGAATTATGGAATGATTTAATGTCATCAAAAGATATAGTAATCAAAGCATTCAATAAGAAATATAGAACATATCCGCAGTATGAAGATAATTCATATAAGATTGATGAGCTTAATCTTATAGAATATGCAGGATTATATCAAAATCGATATCAGTTATCAGATAGTTTCATATATACTTATAGTTTTGAAAATTATCAGATAGAAGAAAACTCGGCGGATAGACTGTTATTAACTTTGTTTATCCAAACACTTAGATATTCAGAAACAATAGATTTCTTTAAGTACTTAATTGATCATAACTTTGTTCCTACAAACTGGCTTATGAATCAGCTACTAATTATATGCTTATTTGATTATCATTTACCAAAAGAGCATTTAACTAACTATATGGAAACCCCAAGTCTTAAAAAAGAAGCAATTGCGTATATAGCGCAGACATATTTATATTTGTATTGGAATAATCTACCGGTAGAAATAACTTCGGAGTTAATCCGCCTTAATATTATAACAGACGATTTAATAAGTAATTGGGAAAGTTGTCCCAATTATGCGCCGCAATGTGCATATATATTTAATGTACTACATGCCGCGAATTTATCAAACATAAGTAATTATCTTGAATCAAGTATAGTAAGTATTAATATATACAAGTGTATCAATATAGATTATCTCTTTTTAAAGTTGATATCTATTACTGATAAAAAGTGTCGCGATTGGTTATATGAGATATTTTATAACAGATATAATCTATATAAACCATTCAAACATTTGATTAAGAAATATTCTAATATATGTAAATCACTCAAAGATAAATTACCCGAACCCCTAGACAAAGAAGAATTAGAGTTTAACGCGGATGTTTACTAATATTGGTGATATCTTTTTTTGTTAGTAAAAAAATTGAAATAAATACTTTGAGTATATAAAAGAGATGGTATTTGTACAAGTTGTACTATTGGCAATTAATCCGTATATATTCTACAATCAAAGTGTAACTAATGACATTCTTAACAAAGTTAGATTTGTAAATATAGAAGCATCATTTGTTATGACAAGAGAGTATGATATAGCAGATTTCTATGTTAATGATTATAGATATATGAATATTAAATTACTCTATACCAATAGAGAATTAAGAAGATATAAAAATGAGTATGTACATGGATATTATATCACCGACAGCATACATTTTACTAGTGTTATTCAATATTACTATATTGGATTATATCAGCCTGTTGGGTTAGATATGTTTAAATTTGCAGTTGATGTAAACTTTGTTCCTCATCAAGGGCTTATAGAAGATGTACTTATCTTTATGTTTAATATACAATCTAATACACAGGCGATGGAATATTTACTTGATACATATCTCTATTTATACTTGCCGACTCTTCCAACAGAAATAGTATCAGAATTAATGAGTATGAATATATCTTGTAGTCGACCATGGTTTAATGGCGAGCTTATATCACTAACTCGCGGGTTTAGATATAAAATAGAGATAAACCGCGCTAAGAACATATTCATCTTTGATACTCTTCATTACTTGATAACAACACAGGATTTAGATCTATCTGAAAACCCCGGT
>Ga0214923_10002218_pt1 | contig 26180 bp, 22 predicted proteins | sample LL1510_MetaG_FD_177993 | JGI IMG/M metagenome (GOLD analysis project Ga0214923, IMG submission 177993) | Freshwater microbial communities from Lake Lanier, Atlanta, Georgia, United States - LL-1510 | ecosystem: Environmental > Aquatic > Freshwater > Lake | place: USA: Georgia | collected...
CTAATTTCATGGTTTCAATTATTTATATGTAAAAATTATAATTCTATTTCGCCTAACGACGCGCCCGGCTTAGCGAAGTGCATGGAGCCGGCGAAGCCGAGCGTAAGGCATTGCGCTAAACCGGCAGTTCTGCGATGGCGCCCGTAGGGCGACAGAGCGGGACTGCAGGCGGAGCCGGGCGCGTCGTTCTGGTGACAGATCCCGAAGGGCGATGTCGCCAGAACGGTTTGGGGCTTTGCGTTGTGGGGAATTTTTAACACAAATGTTCATAGGAAGCACATTGTTGAACCCATGCACAAATGTTTCTACGAAGCACGTCAGCCCCCATAACGCAAAACCCGTGTTAGCGGTTCGTTCTTTTTCGTTGTATCGCCTTGTTTTGTCCATAAAACTAAATCCATCGTCTCACTTTATCGCAATACTTCTTATACTCCTCTCCAAAATTGTTTCTTAAGCGAGGCTCTTCAACGAGAATTGTAAATATGTTGAAAGCGATAAAGATAGAGAGCGAATATATCAATAACACTACTGATTGAAAGAAGATTGCCTCTCCAATTAATATCAGTGTTACGCCAACATACATTGGATTGCGAGAGAATTTATATAGTCCCGTAGTAACTAATTTCTTTGTCGGGTCGGCTGGAGATAATGTTCCACGTCCCTTAACTGCAAAACTTATGATACAACTGACCATTATTACAAAACCAATTACAAAAATTATTGCTCCTGAATTGTGCAGTCCATTGGGCAAAAGTTGTTGAACAAAGATATCGTTCACTTTGTTGCCCAAAATCAAATACGGTATAAGTCCCGCTACTATACCAGGTTGCAAAATCGTGAAGATTAAATTCCGTATGAATAATGAAAACATATATTTATTTAATTCTTAGGTCTGCGATGTCCTTTTAGCATGACCGCTAACGACGCGCCCGGCTTAGCGAAGTGCCTGGAGCCGGCGAAGCCGAGCGTAAGGCATTGCGCTAAACCGGCAGTTCTGCGATGGCGCCCGTAGGGCGACAGAGCGGGACTGCAGGCGGAGCCGGGCGCGTCGTTCTGGTGACAGAGCCCGAAGGGCGATGTCGCCAGAACGTTTCGGCATATCTGATGTTTGCCGTAGCGTAGCGGAGGCAAATATGGGTGGAGGCTTTTGTATAAAAGCCGTAACCAGATATGCCGTGTTATGTGATGTGCATGTTTTACTATAGCAATCGGGATTGCTCTAAAAAAGAATTTTAATTTTGTTTTTTTGTTTTGAAAAAATGAAAGAGGGGTTAGGGGTGAATGCCCAAAATCCAAAACTCCTTATTTGAAAATGTTTTTTCTATGATATTCTAGGTACTTCTCACGACCTTCTGTTTTCAGATGAGGTATTAATTTGTTATTAGAAATCCCAATTTTTGAATAAGTCATGTTTGAAAGAAATGGTGATAACATTGTTTTTTTGTCATCAGTGAAAGAAAGAAAACCTCTATCAAAAAGAAAATCAAAAGTTGGAGTAAGCATAAAACCATTCATCGGGTCTGTTTTTTCAAAATTATTTGATGACGCCCATGGCTTAATATGGCTTGCTATAAGCAACCTATCATCAGAAACTAAAGTGATTGGACAAATCGGGCAAAGTTCTAATAATTTTTTACGATATTCTCCCTGTCCAACCCTCGCCTTGTATAGTTGTGTTTTTTCAACAATATCTAATGGAGCCTCTTTTATTTCATCACTTTCTTTTTTAATTAAAAATGGATGCTCTACCTCTCCAAAATAGTCAGCGAATAAACGAAAATAATAAAACAGTTTATTGTTTTCATTTATAAGTTTTATTACTGAAATATATGTTATGTTAGGCAATGACAACTCTCTTATTAAAGAATACGCTTTATCTGAAGAATTGATATATATTCTTGGACCAGCAATTTGAGTTTGCTCTATAACAGTGAATTCTATAATTTCAGGTAGTGAGTCTACTTTTTCTTTTCTAATTTTCCATAATTCAGGAAGGCTTTTTTTATTAATATAGGGCTGTTCAGGATTTAAATATTCTACTTTAGTTTCTTCTAAATATTTTAGTAGATCTTGCTTTAATAAAAAACAATTAACCGCAAAACCGTTACTTCCAAAAAAATCTCTCACATCTTTATTGTCGTTTCCAACATAAAGTTTGGCCTCACCATTCCCAGTCCCTATTTTGTTTTGTCTTACAACAAAAGAATCTGCTATTGTAATTTTTTCTTTTGCATCAAGCACTTTGTAGTTATTACCTAATATTTGTAATTCCATAAATTTTCATAAATGTAATAATATTTTTTTTAATAACTCAATAATAACTGGCACAACAATACTATTTCCAGCTTGTCTATAAGCTTGAGTATCGCTGACAACTATTTTAAAATTATCTGAAAAACCCATTAGTCTGTGACACTCTCTTGGCGTAAGCTTTCTTATTTTTTCACCTTTAGTTATATAATTATCAACTCCTGCTCTATGCATCTTATGCATGCTTTGTAGCAGCGGCCTTGCTACTTGTAAATCTGTCTCAGGCTTAGAATAAAACTTTTTTGTGCCAGTTTTTAAAACATAATCTTTAACTTTTTCTGACAAATAGTATTTATTTTCAACGTCTTTTTTTGCTTTTTCTAGAATAAAATCCCCATGCCAATTAAATTGCTGGTTAGCTTTTTGACAGAGCGCAATATTGCCGTTAATTTGTGTGTATCTCTTATCTAAATTTTTTTGTTTGGTAACAAAATTTATGCCTTTGTTTCCTAGATAATATTTAGAATCAGGATTATCTTCTAATAAATCCTGCATTGTAATTTCAAGTTTTACAGGTTTTGGAAATTCAAAAACTACTTTTTTATTTTTAAAGCCAACCAAAAATACTCTTTCTCTGTTTTGCGGTATTCCATAATTCTTAGCATTTAAAATTTGATACTTGGTAACATATCCTAATTTTTCAAAAGATTTTTCTATAAATGCCCAAGTTTTACCTTGTTCGTGGTTCAATAATCCTTTTACGTTTTCAAATATAAAAACATTTGGTTCAACATCTTTAATTAATTTAATATATTCAAATATTAGATTACCTCTGTCATCTTTTAACCCTTTTCTTTTGCCAACCATAGAAAATGATTGACAAGGACTTCCTCCTATTAAAATATCTACGCGTTTATTATATTTTTTACCATTTAAGTTAAAAATATCATCATACCAATTATCTTCAGAAATATTATAATTTGCAAAATATGTTTTTTTGCATTGTTCATCATTATCACAAGCAAATATTATTTCATGATCAATGTTCATTCTTTCTATCGCATGCTCAAAAGCACCGATGCCGCTAAACACCGTAGCGATATTTATTTTTTTATTTTTCTTTACAGTATTTTTTTTAGTCATAGTAATTTTTCGCAGTTGATTATAATCATAATATCCTTTTTCCCCTAATAAATAAATCGTTTTCGTAGCGGAGCGGAGAAAACACCTTATACCCCTTTTTAATAAATAAAAAACAAAATTCAAATTCTTTTTTAGAGCTGGGCGATAGCCCAAAAGTAAAACATGCATTTCACATAACACGAGTTTTTGCGAAGTTCGACTATTAATCGCAAATTAACCGTATTTATATAATATTATATTTAAATATGTTATACTAGTGTGTATAAATTATGCATAAATATATGATTACGAAGTTTTTAAATCTATTAGAAGTTAAAAGGTATTCTAAAAACACTCAAAAGACTTATATACAAGCTATTTCTCAATTTTTAGAATACTTTTCTAAAACAGATCCTTCAAAAATAAATAATGAAGATATTTTTAGATATATTGAACATAAAATCAAAGATAATAAGATTAGTTTTTCCACTCAAAAAGGAATAGTGGGAGCAATTAAACGATTTTATAAATATGTATATAATAGAAATATAAAAATAGATTATATTTATCCAGATAGACAAGAGCTTAAACTTCCAAAAGTTTTAGCTATAGAAGATATAAAGAAAATCTTAAATTCAATCCAAAATTTAAAACATAAAACTTTAATATCTACAATATATAGCTGTGGGATGAGAATTTCTGAAGCCTTGAATATAAAAATATCTGATATTGATTCAAAGAGAATGATGGTTAGAATTGAAAATTCAAAAGGAAATAGAGATCGTGAAGTTATGCTTTCTCAGAATTTACTTATGCTTTTGAGAGAGTACTATAAAGTTTATAAGCCAAAAAAGTATATATTTGAGGGACAGAAAGGTGGTAAGTATACCGCTAGAAGTGCTGAAAACATCTTAAAAAAGGCATTAAAAGACTCAAAGATAAACAAAAATGCTAGTTTGCATACTCTTAGACACTCTTATGCTACTCATTTAATAGAACAAGGAACTGATATTAGAATAGTGCAAGAATTATTGGGGCATAAAAATATTAAAACTACTCAAATTTATACTCATATAACTGATATTAGAAAATTAAAGGTAAAAAATCCTTTTGATAATTTCTAATATTTCCCCAAAACAAAAAAGCCCTTGCAATGATCTACTTTCCCCACAAGGAGTATCATCGACTCACAGAGGCTTAACTTCTAGGTTCGGAATGTAACTAGGTGGACCCCTCTGCGATAAATCACAAGGACATTTTTGTTCTCGAACATAAGATTATCTAAAAAAGATAATCTTATGCTCCAGAATTGGTGTAAATTTAGGTAATGCAACACTACAATAACTCTGAGTATCAATCAAAAGTTAAAAAGATGAGTTTTAGCGACATTAGTATCACTCGACTGAACACATTACTATGCTTACATCTGTGACCTATCAACGTGGTAGTCTTCCACGGTCGCATGAGCTACCTAATCTTGAGTACGGCTTCCCGCTTAGATGCTTTCAGCGGTTATCCAGACCAAACTTAGCTACCCAACAGTGCCATTGGTATGACAGCTGGTACACCAGAGGTTTGTTCATCCCGGTCCTCTCGTACTAGGGACAAATTCTCTCAAGTAGCAACGCCTACAGAAGATAGAGACCAACCTGTCTCACGACGGTTTGAACCCAGCTCGCGTGCCCCTTTAATTGGCGAACAGCCAAACCCTTGGGACCTTCTACAGCCCCAGGATGGGACGAGCCGACATCGAGGTGCCGAACCTGGCCGTCGCTATGGACGCTTGGGCCAGACTAGCCTGTTATCCCCGGGGTAACTTTTATCTGCTGATCTTCCACCTTTCTACAAAGGATGGTCGGTTCACTAAGTTCCACTTTCGTGACTCAACTAAAGTACCCATTTCTAAAAGAAACACATACGATAGAGGTGTAATGAAAAACATTACAGCGCGACATACACGTCTTGCAGTAAAGCTAGCTTATGCCTTTGCACTATCTTCCGAATTTCCATATCGGAATAGCTAACCTTATAAACACCTCCGTTACTTTTTAGGAGGTGAGCGCCCCACTCAAACTACCCACCAGGCACTGTCTCTCATAGTATTAGTATGAGGTTAGTATTCTCATAAACCAAGGGTGGTATCTCACTGGCGACTCCTTTATGTCTTGCGACACACTATCATAGTCTCCCACCTATTCTGAACAAAATAAATAAAAATACAATACCAAGCTATAGTAAAGCTCCACGGGGTCTTCTCGTCTTTCTGTAGGTAAACGGCATCTTTACCGTTATTGCAATTTCACCGGGCAGTTGGTTGAGACAGTTTCCTAGTCGTTACTCCATTCAAGCAGGTCTGAACTTACCAGACAAGGAATTTCGCTACCTTAGGACGATTATAGTTATCGCCGACGTTCACTGGCGCTTCGGACAGTCAGCTTTCACTGCCATCGTTAACGTTCCAGCACTGGTCAGGAGTCACCCCCTATACTTTCTTCTTGTGAAGTTAGCAGAGAGCTGTGTTTTTGATAAACAGTCGCTAGGAATCTTTAGCTGCGTCCCTCCCCAGTTTTATCTACATTTAGTACATATTTCTATACTTAATATAGACAAAACTGGAGAGGGAAGACCTTATCCCGAAGTTACGGTCGCTGTTTTGCCGAGTTCCTTAACCAACTTTCACCCGTTCACCTTGGTCTTCTCGACCTACCCACCTGTGTCGGTTTTCGGTACGGTCGACAATGGATTCCCTCCCTAGTTTTATCTACAATAAAGTGTGTATCAAAACAACTTCATATCTAAACAAAACTAGGGAGGGATATAGTGGCTTTTCTTGTCACCTTGGGTCTCTTATATTGAATTCTCTCGCGAGTCTTCTCTATGCATTTTTCGGGCTTTAATGACTTCAAAGATTTACCTCAAAGTCAGCTCTACAGAAATACATATGTCTCAATCCATTAAGACACATAAAATACCATGATGCGTCCCCACATTTACAAGCCATTGCCGGTACAGGAATATTAACCTGTTGTCCATCGGCTACCTCCGTTTCACGAAGTTAACCTTAGGCCCGACTAACCCCCCGATGATTATCATTGCGGAGGAATCCTTAGGATTTCGGTGGCTCAGAATTTAACTGAACTTGCGGTTACTTATTCCAACATTCTCACTTCCTTGCGCTCCACCAGCCCTCACGGGTCTAGCTTCTATGCACAAGGAACGCTCTCCTACCATTATAATACTAATAAATTAATATATAATCCGTAATTTCGGTACTACACTTGAGCCCCGTTACATTTTCAGCGCATATTTTCCTATCCCTCCTCAGTTCTAGCAACGATATATATCATTATACCAGAACTGAGGAGGGAATAGAGTAGTGAGCTATTACGCACTCTTTAAAAGATGGCTGCTTCTAAGCCAACTTCCTACCTGTCTCAGAAAATACACAACTTTTCCCACTTAGTGTAGTTTAGGGACCTTAATTGACGGTCTGGGCTGTTTCCCTTTTGAACATGGAGCTTAGCCCCCACATTCTAACTGCTAATCTATAATCTACTGGTATTCGGAGTTTGGTTAGATTGGGTACCCGAAGGCCCCAGATCCATTCAGTGCTCTACCCCCAGTAGGGATCAATTAACGCTAGCCTAAGAGCTATTTCGGAGAGAACCAGCTATTACCAAGCTCGATTGGAATTTCTCCTCTATTCACAGCTCATCACCTAGAATTGCACGACTAGTGTGTTCGGGCCTCCCTTTGATGTTACTCAAAGTTCACCCTGGCCATAAATAGCTCGCCTGGTTTCGGGTCTACTCCCATCAACAATTCGCCCGTTAAGACTCGATTTCTCTATGCCTCCGTCCTTTTGAGACTTAAGCTGCTGATGAGAAGTAACTCGTTGGATCATTCTTCAATAGGCACGCCGTCACCCTTGCGGGCTCCGACTCCTTGTACGTAAATGGTTTCAGGTCTATTTCATTGTCCTCTCGGACTGCTTTTCACCTTTCCCTCACGGTACTAGTTCACTATCGACATTAAGTAATATTTAGCCTTACCAGGTTAGTACTGGTAGATTCAGACAGGGCTTTCTTTTCCCGTCCTACTCAGGAATAGAACCGATATATATACATTATTTTCGATTACTCGGCTATCACGATCTATGGCTAAGCTTTCCAGCTTACTCATCTAACAATATACATATATCCTCCTTACGGAATGTTCTACCCTACAACCCCTCTAGACCGAAGTCTGAGGTTTGGGCTTTTTCCGTTTCGCTCGCCGCTACTAAGGAAATCACATTCGTTTTCTTTTCCTCCGGGTACTGAGATGTTTCACTTCCCCGAGTTCGCTCCCTATATAATAGGATACTTAAGCATTACCCTAAGTGGGTTTCCCCATTCGGACATCTCCGGATCAAAGCCTGATTGGCGGCTCCCCGAAGCTTATCGCAGCCAGTCGACGTCCTTCTTCGCTTCTTAATGTCAAGGCATCCCCCATTTACGCTTACCAACTCATCTTTTTAAATTCTGATTCATACTTTTTGGTGAAAGTAGTAAAATTGCATTTACCTAAATTTACTTGTGAAGGAACCCTCTTATAGAAACAGATGATAATATCTCAAAGGTTGAACTTTAAGAGGTCATCTCTGTCGCCATATTGCTCTCAAGTGAGCTCAAGGTGAAGTTATATAAAGTACGATATTTATAATACACGAAATCTGAAGAGGTGTCAAGGGTTTGTATGAGATGAGATAATCGTAGACAAATCAGGGTATAGAGAGTCAAGGAATTTAAGAGGGGCGAGATAATTAATAGATGATAATCTAAATACTCCTGTATCCTGACCTTGTGACTATAATATGGTCTAGTACTGAAATAGACAATAATTCACCTGCTGCCTTGATTCTCTCTGTAAGAGATATGTCCGCTTGACTAGGAGTATCATCACCTGAGGGATGATTATGAACTATAATCATAGCCGCAGCATGGTATTTGATAGCTGGAACAAAAATATCCCTTGGATGTGCTATGCTCTGATCAATTGTACCAATTGAGATTATCTCATCGTGAATAACCTGATTTTTTATATTCAAATACAATCCTCTCAAATATTCTTTTTTTAGATTATGCATATCACTAACAAGTTCCCATACATCCTGTGGAGAGCGAATAGTTGGTATATCTATACTTTTATCACCAAATATTCTTCTGCCAATTTCAAAACAAGCTAAAACCTGACAAGCTTTGACTTTTGGTAAATTAAAATCTGCCATCACATCAGTAACTCTACTATAGCCAGTAATGGTTTTGGAGCCATAATCTTTGAAAATCCTCTTAGATAATTCCAAAACATTCTCTTTTTTATATCCAGTTCCTAGAATAATGGCTAATAATTCTTCTAGACCCAATGCCTGAGGACCTAGATCAATCAACCTCTCTCTTGGCTGTTGGTCTGCTGGTAATAACTTAATATCATAAATATTCATCTTAATATTTCAGTAGCTATTTCTGGAGATACTACACAAATATCTGTATCAGTACCTATTTCATAACCTCCCACGAAGTTAATTCTAGGAGTTAATCGAATAAACCATCTAAACCCTTTATACAAATTACCATCTACTGGAGCTGTAATAATTGTCATGTTATAATCTATATCTCCAATTTTAGTATAATAAGCTTGTAGTATAGCTTTATATATTTTAGCTAGATTATAGAGTTCAGTTTGATTGGTATAAGCAAAGTGAGTCTGTGGATATTTGGGATAAATCTCAACTTCATAGGCAACTCTTGATGCATAAGGAGAAAGGGCTATAAAGAAATTATTTTCTACAATAACTCTTTTCTTCATATTTTGCTCATAATCAATTATGACTTGAGCTAAATATCTATTATTAGAGCAATAATAACCCTCTACTCCTTCTACAATTCTCTCAATCCCATCTGGCACAATTGGAGTAGCTATAATTTGTGAATGAGGATGGGCAATACTAGCTCCTGCTTGATAGCCATGATTATGAATTACTGCTATATATCTAATATGTTTGTTATTCATAAGGGACAAACTCCTAGCCTGAAAGGCTTTGAACATTAAAGCCAACTTTTTGATAGAAAAATCTCTAATTTGAGTATCTTCGTCACGATAAATGACAACTTGATGCTCGCCCTCACCTTCTACAAAATGATAGGGACCTTCTGTCTGATATTTAGGAGAATTGATAGGTTTTAATAGTGGATAAATATTATTGACCACAAATACTTGAGATTCTTGTGTTTCATCTTTGACTTCTAATACAATATTTTCTTTGGATTTACCAGTTATAATATCTGCAAAAGGATTAATCAGATTAGATAAATTGCTTGTTTTAGCTCCATTTGAGATTAATGTATGTGGTCTGTGATTGCGGTTAGTAGAAACCAGAACCCATTCTCCAGTGAAAATATCTTGGCGAAATTCTTGAGTTGTTTTTATTTTTCTTATCATATGAATTTATTTTTTATAATATTTTGTTAATAGTCTATACTTGATAATAAAGGTATCTAATAATACATTTATATAATCTTTCAACTTTACATGTGAATTATCATCATTATACCATATAACTGGCATTTCTTTAATACTATATCCAAAGTATCGAGCCAAAGCCAAAAGCTCAATATCAAATGACCAGCCTCTCATAGTCAATGGACCAAAAAGATGGCGAGCGACATCGCCTGAAAACACTTTAAAACCACATTGAGTATCACTAATTCCACCTACTAATAAAATTTGTATCCAATAATTTCCCAAATCTCCCAAAAGCTCTTTGTACCGAGCCTGTCTTACTTCTATTTTACTGTCATGCATATCCCGAGAACCTACCACTAGATCTACTCCTTTTCTCATTACTGGCAAAATTTTATCTAATTCATCAATATGAGTAGAATTATCTGCATCCATAAATAATACATATTCTCCTTTAGACCCCAAAATACCTTGCTTGACTACAGCTCCCTTTCCCTGATTTATCTTATTATCAATAATTTTAACTTTTTTATATTTTTGAGATAATCTAGTGACTACTTCCAAAGTTTTATCCCTAGATCCATCTAGGACAATGATAATTTCATAGTCTTGAATCTTGGACTTCTCAAAATAATCAACTATACTCTTAATTGTAGGAGCGATTCTTTTTTCTTCATTATAGGCAGGGATTATAACACTAATTTCCATAATATTTTATCTTTTATCTAACCACTCTTCTAATAAAATTCTAGCTGATTCTATATCTATGCTTTGTCCCTTAGGGATATATCTTTTGGCAAGTGAACTAGTTAATCTCTCATCATATTCTTCTACTATGATTGCAAATTTTGACTTTAATTCTTGGATAAATTGCCTGACTTTTACAGTTTGCTGAGTATCGGTAGATTGAAAATTAAGTGGTAATCCTACTAGAATATAATCTATTTCATATTTCTTTATAACTTGCTCTAATTCATTCCAGAGTGTTTGATTATTTTGTATAACTTTGAGAGGTAAGGCTATTTTATGGTCTATAGAACTGTGTGCTAAACCTACTCTGACATCTCCATAATCTATACTAAGAACATTCATATCTGATTATTGAGATAATTTTTTATATAAATTCTCTATCTCAGTTTCTTCAAAGAAGTTTAGGGTTACTATATATCTCTTACCTTTTCTCCTCACTTCTACTTTATTATGAATAGTCTGAGATAATTGAGAAACCCAGTGTTTGACCTCTGAGCTCACCTGATTTTGGCCACTATTTGGGTCTTTTTTAACGACTTTTTCAGTTTGCCTTACATTGAGGGCATTATTGATAATATTATCTAATACTTGCTCTTGTAACCCTGGATTGTCTAGTCCAGCAATAATTTTGGCATGCCCCTCAGTGATATCTCCTGCAACTAAAGCATTCTGTACTTTATCTGGTAATTTTAGATATCTAAGGGTATTAGCTACGGCTGATCGACTTATACCCAATTGTTTAGCAATAACTTCTTGAGTAATATTAAATTTATATTGTAATTCTACGAAACCTTTAGCTCTTTCAATTGGATTTAAATTTTGTCTTTGAATATTTTCAATCAAAGCCAATTCTGCTTTATCCTGATCAGTGATACCATTCTTGATAACCACTGATACTGTAGATAGCCCAGCTAATTTGGCAGCTCTTAATCTGCGCTCACCTGCTATTAATTGATATCTATTCTCTCCAATTTCTGTTACCACTAATGGTTGTAATATACCTTTATCCTTAATAGATTGAGCTAGATTCTCTATTTCTTCTTGCAAAAACTCGGTTCTTGGCTGATATGGATTAGCCTCTATTAGATTAATATTTACTTTCAAAAGTGTATCTTTTGTATTAAAAGTCTCCTCAGTGTTTATAATCTGAGAGGGAGTAGACTTTTCTGTGGTTTTATTAGGGATTAAAGATGATAAACCTCTACCTAGTGGACTTTTACTCATAGACATATTCTATATTAAATTTATTATATCACAATTCTAAAAATTTTATAATCTTAATTTTATTTAGTTATCTTAATTAACTCCTGAGCTAATTGAAAATAGGCAAATGAACCTTTGGACAAGGGAGCATAGTCATGAATTGCTTTCCCAAAACTTGGAGCTTCAGATAGACTAACATTTCTTGGGATTACCGTATCAAATACATAACCGGGGAAAAACTTACTAACTTCTTTAGCTACCATTGCTGAGAGTCTATTTCTCCTATCATACATAGTCAAAATTGCCCCAAGTACCGATAAATCTGGCTTCAAATTATCTGAGATTAACTGAATAGTCTCTAGAAGCTGTCCCAGACCTTCTAGAGCATAATATTCACATTGTACTGGAATAATAATCTTATCAGCAGCCACCAAACCATTAATCGTAAGCAGTCCTAAACTCGGTGGAGAATCAATAATAATATAATCATATAAATGCACAAGACTTTGCAATTGGTCATATAACACAAATTCTCGACGATTCATATTAACTAACTCAACACCTATTCCAGCTACATCAGGAGCGCCTGCAATAATATCTAATTTGTGGTATCTGGTAGTATGTATACTATGCTGCAGGGGAGTGTTCTCATCCATCATCAATTCATATAATCCTGCCTTTTCTCCCAGTTCAAAACCTAATCCACTGGTGGCATTACTTTGTGGATCTAAATCTATAAGTAAAACTTTTTTACCAAATTTAGCTAAATAAGAAGCTAGATTTATACTTGTTGTGGTCTTACCGGTACCACCTTTTTGATTAGTAACTGTTATAATCATATCTCGTAATTATCCTCTACCCATTTTATCAGATTTCTAGTATCTTGGAAACGATAACCTCCAATTCCTGATTCTAAGACAACAATTCCAACTGGTCTATTCTTGATTTTTACTACCGAAGAAAAAGTCTCTCCAGCCTCAGCAGTAAGCCCAGTTTTGCCAAATAACATAGCCTCATCTAACCCCAACATTTCATTGGTATTACCAATTCTGACATTTTGTCCTGCTTGAGATTTGATAATAGCTTCTTTTTGTTTCATTATACTTATTAAATCTGGATAATTATCATATAAATTTTGAGTTAATTTCATAATATCATTAGCTGTACTATAATTACTAATTGGTTTTTGGTCTAATCCATGAGCATTAAAAAACTCACTATCTTGCATACCTAAATCCTGAGCTTTTTTATTCATCTTAGCTGTAAAATTTGCTACTCCACCAAAACTCTCAGCTAATAGCTCAGTAGCGTCATTACTAGACACCATTAGCGAGGCTCTCATTATATCCTCTGTCATAAATTTTTCTCCAACTTTTAATGAGTCTCCCCCATAAATAGCAAAGGCTGCTTCACTCATAGTCAAATATTTATTATCACCCCATTTATACTCATCCATAACTACCATATTGCTTATAAGTTTGGTTATACTAGCTAATTGTTGCCGATCTAGAGCATTTTTGTTATACAATATATCCCTAGTTTCAAAATCTACAACTAAAGCTGATTTGGCTGTGAGATTAGGTTCTGGAATAGTATCTGAGATTTTATTAAATCTAATAATTGGAGCTGGGATCAAAGTATCTAGACTAGCCTGTACCTTAGTAGTAGGCATATTAAGAATTTTGATATGATGCAAAACTCCTAGATTATCTAGACTTTGAGTAGTGTTTTTACTAAAAACAGAAGCAAAATTACCAACCCCCATTAGCACAAGTATTCCTATTAAATATAAGTATAAACTTTTAACTTTCATAAATTATTGATATTTTATATATTATATCATAAATAACAGAAAAGTTTATAATTTTTGTAGAGTCGGCGACCCTGCAGATATTGTTTTTAGTAGGGGCGTCCTTGTGTTTGCTTTAAATTCCCCTCTTGAGGGGTGTCCGCAGGACGGGGTGGAAGGGGGGGGAGAAGCTCAAGTTGCAAAATACTCCACCCCGTCAGGCAAGCCTGCCACCCCTCGACGAGGGGAATTAAGCTCAGTACACACCCGCCCTGCGGGCACCCTCGACTCCGCCCAAGGCGGATTGAAAAAGCGAGGGACAAAAGCCCTACGAATACAAAGATAATTTATATTTCTTAACTTTTAATTCTTAATTCTTAATTGTAATAATCCTCCACTACAGATAACTTATATTGTGCTCTCACCAAGACTCGAACTTGGATTAGAGGCTTAGGAGTCCTCGGTTCTATCCCGTTGAACTATGAGAGCAGTGGTCTTATTATAATCAAAAAATTGATTTTTGTATATAAGACAATATGATTTAGTACTAAAACCTTAAATATCTAAATTCTGTACTGAGCGAGCTCGGGATTGAATAAATTTACGTCTTGGTAAAACTTCTTCTCCCATTAACATATCGAAGACTCTGTCTGCTTTCTCTGCTTCCTCAATGGTGACGGATTTCATCACTCTGGTAGCTGGATCCATAGTTGTACTCCATAATTGTTCTGGATTCATCTCTCCTAATCCCTTATATCTTTGAATATTAATTTTAGATTGTGGGTTTTCTGCTTCCCATTTGGCTACTAATTGCTGTTTTTGATCATCAGAGTATACATATTGAAATTCCTTACCTCTAGAAATACGATATAATGGCGGTTTGGCAATGAATATATTACCGGCTTCAATTAATTCTTTGAAATATCTGAAGAAAAGAGTCAAAATCAAAGTCATAATATGAGCTCCATCAACATCAGCATCGGTCATAATTATAATTTTGTGATAACGAAGTCTCTTGATATCAAAGGTCTCCCCAATAGAAGTACCTAGGGCAATAACTAAAGATTTTATTTCCTTAGATGCTAGCATTCTATCTAATCTAGCCTTTTCTACATTAAGAATTTTACCTCTAAGTGGCAAAATAGCTTGAAAAGCTCGGTTTCGCCCTTGTTTCGCTGAGCCTCCAGCCGAGTCTCCCTCTACGATGAATAATTCACTCTCTTCTGGTCTACGATTAGAACAATCGGCTAATTTACCTGGCAATGTCATCCCTTCCAGAGCTCCTTTACGAATCACAGTGTCTCTAGCGGCTTTGGCGGCTCTTCTGGCCTTAGCGGCTAATAATGAGTTTTCAATTATAGCCTTAGCATCGCTAGGATTTTTATCTAAGTAATCAGCTAATTGCTCTCCAAAAATTTGGTCCACCACACTACGAGCTTCAACTGTGCCTAACTTTTCTTTGGTCTGTCCTTCGAATTGCGGAGATAATGGGGCTTTTAATTTGATTGAAATTACAGCTACTAGTCCTTCTCTGACATCATCTCCGGTTAGATTTTCATCTTTTTCTTTGAGTATTCCCTTTTTCTTGGCATAGTCATTCAAAACTCTAGTCAAAGCTGTCCTAAATCCAGTCACATGAGTTCCTCCTGCTGGGGTAATAATATTATTTACAAAGGATAATTCGGTGGCCTGTAAATCTCGAGAATATTGAAAGGCTACTTCTACCAAAATATTGTCTTTTTCTTGATTACAGTAAAAAGGAGTGGAATGTCTTGGCTCTTGTCCATGGAATAAATAACCTAAATATGAGACAATTCCGCTATCAAAGAAAAATGTATAGTCTAGAGTATTGGCCTCGTCCCTTAGGTCATTGACTTTAATCTGAGTGCCTTTAGTAAGATAAGCTTGAGACCTAAGATAGGTATAAATTTTTTCTCGATTAAACTTGGTCTCTGAGAAAATAGATTCATCAGGCTTGAATATAACTTCAGTTCCATTCGGATGATTAGTTTTGCCAACTTTTTTCAATGCTCCTTGTGGGAATCCAATTGAGAAGCTTTGGGTGTATTCATATCCATCTTTCCAAACTGTAACTTTAGTATCGGTAGATAGAGCATTGACTACCGAGATCCCAACTCCATGAAGTCCTCCAGAGACTTGATAACCTCCTTTGCCGAATTTACCTCCAGCATGTAGTTTGGTCATAATTGTCTCAAGGGTTGAGACTCCCGTCTTAGGGTGAATATCTACTGGAATTCCTCGTCCATTATCTTCTACTCTAATTCTATCATCTGATAATAAATCTACTGTAATAATATCACAATATCCGCCCATAGCCTCATCAATGGAATTGTTGACTATTTCCCAAACTAAATGATGTAAACCTTCCGTCCCTGTAGATCCAATATACATCCCTGGTCTGACTCTGACTGGCTCTAATCCCTCTAATACATCAATTTGTGCTGCTGAATATTCTTGAACGGGTTGCTGTTTTTTTACCATATATGTTACTATTCTATTGTATTTAATTATATCATATTTTGCTTAATAAGTCTATATGTTGTATGAGATGAGGTAATCGTCGACAAAAGGAATTATATATTACTAGACTAATAATAGTAATTTGGATGGTAATTGTCCTCCTTTGGAGGAGGTGGTACGGAGTGCCGGAGGTGGATTGGGTTCTAGTTTGTGTTTTATCCACCCTCCCCCTTCGGGTACTCCCTCCTAAGGGAGACAAAATTAAGAACTCTTTTTATAACTATATAAAATACTTTCATGCATCACCTACAAAAGTCACAACTTCTCTACGATACATCTCATCTTATTCATATGCAACCTATCATTACTATTTTAGGTCCCACCGCTATTGGTAAATCCAGTCTGGCAGTCAAACTTGCAGATCAATTTAAGGGAGCTATTATCTCGGCTGATTCTAGGCAAATTTATAAAAATTTTGATATTGGTAGCGGGAAGATTAAAGTTGAGGAAATGCAAGGAATTCAGCATTATATATTAGATATTAGAGAATTATGGCAAGATTATAATGTGGCGGAATTTCAAAAAGATGTAAAATATATTATAGAAAACTTAGAAAAACAAAATACTTTACCATTTTTGGTGGGGGGAACTGGTCTATATATAGAGTCTATTCTTTATAATTATAATTTACCAAATATAGCTGTGAATTCTAGTTTAAGGGCTGAATTATCCAAACTAAATAAATTAGAATTACAAAATAAATTACTAAAATTAAATTCTAATCATAATCTCAATCACTCTGATTGGAATAACCCTGTTAGATTAATAAGAGCTATTGAAATTGTACAAGCTAAACCCGTAGCAGGGACAGATAGTTTAGTTAATTTATACAGACCATTAATTATTGGGCTTCAATCTAGTTTAGAGAATATCAAAGTCAGAATTACTAAAAGAGTTGATGAGAGATTAGAGCAAGGTGCTATTGAGGAAGTTGAGAATATTAAGAAGATTTTAGTAAACAAATTAAATCCTGAATTAACTTTTCAGAAATTAACTCAATTTGGGCTAGGGACAGTGGCTATCAATCAATATTTGGAGGGGAAAATTGATTATGAGAAAATGAGACAACAATATATTCAATCAGAGTATCAATATGCTAGACGACAATTGACTTGGTTTCGCCGAATGAAGGATATTAATTGGTTTGAGGCGGATGATGAAAATTTAATAGACAAAACTAGTTTTTTGATTGCTGACTTTCTGAGATAACAGTTCTGATAGTAGAATGTCCTAGTGCAAAGGTATCATAAATAAAAACATAAAATCTAAAAGCTAATACAAATATTCCAAAACTAAATAAAACTAGAGATAATGGAGGAAATATTATATCGGAGTCGATATATTCTTGCCAAACTGGTAATTTTGCTAAATATATGTGCATAGTAGCTAGAATAAAGCCAATATAGCTAATATAACGAATTATCCGCCTCCATCTCTTAGGGCCTAAGGTTTTTATAACTATAATCTCAGATATGGCATAACAAATAAAAAATAAATATAAAGCCAATATACCCAAAGCCACCCCCCAATAATTATTAACTATAATATCTGGATTTGGAAATACATATATAATTGTGCCAACTACTCCATGAAGCAGAGCATACATAAATCCAATAATACCTAATTGTTTGCGATAGCTTAAAAATTTATCAAAAAAATTCCAAAATTTTCCTAGAGGTCCTAATATCAGTGATAAGCCTATCAATAAATACCCTGTATTTGTAAACCCCTTTAATACCATCTCTACTATTGAGACGGCCTTATAAACTGTCCCTACATAATAAACTGAAAAAAATGGAATAGTGGTGAAACTAAACAGAATAATATTTTTCCAAGGATTTCTTTTTTTGATTATATTGGGCATATTTATTTGAGAATAATATTTTTAGTTTGTTCTATTGTATCTTTGAAATCAAATTTTTGAGTATATTCTTGACGAGCTTGTATATCTGATTTGAGCTTGTCTTTTTGTAGAGCTGCAATCATAGCTTTAGCCCAGGCTTTGATATTATCTACTTCTATATACTCTATCATAGAATTCCCAACTTCTCTAGAGCTTGGTATGTCTGAGGCAATTACTGGAACTCCTTGTTGTAAAGCTTCTAAAATTGGGAATCCAAATCCTTCATAAAATGATGGGTATAGTACTGCTCTAGTATGCTGATATAGTGTGAACTTTTCCAAATTATTGACTCGACTAAGATTAATAATATCTTTTTTATATTCAGATTTGTTCATAGCTTTCTCAATATCCTGATAGCCATATCCTGGACTACCTGCTAGAACTAATCTCAAATCTGGTTGACTTAACTTGACCAAATCAAAGGCTTCTATTACAGTAAGTAAATTTTTTCTCAATTCTTTACGCCCAATGAATAAAAAGTACTCTGAAGTCTTGAGGTCTTGAATTGTTGACTTAGTTGTATCTTGTTTATCTATTTTAGAATTCGGAATTCCTGATTGTATCACCTTGATTTTGTCTGGATTGATTTCATATTCACTAGATAAATCCTCTTTGGTAGATTGACTTGGGGTAATTACAGTAGATGCCCATTTGGCTGATAATTTGGTAAAAATAGCTAGATGCCAAAATCTAAATAAAGAATAGGCTTTAGGGAAAGCTTCATACTCAAGTCCATGTATGACAATAATACTCTTTTTGGGGTGAATTGGAGGAATAATACTAGCAGGAGTATAGAATCTATCTGGTCTATCTCTAAGTAAAGCTAAAGATAGACCCCATAATGTCCATAAAAATTTATTTTTTATAATATGATTTTGAGTATTAGGATGTAATCTCAAAATTGATTTGTCTAAGGGTTTATGGGAGTATAAAATAATTTGGTAGTTGTCTGGAATTAATTGTAATAAACCCAAAATTAAATCTTGAGCATAATATTCTGTACCTGTTTTGTGTTTTACTTCTAATTTGGAAGCATCTATGGCAATTTTCATATTTTAGAATTTATTATTTTTATCTCTGATATCCCAATACTCTCTTGTATTTATCTAGGCTATCTAACATTATCCCTGTTCCTTTAGCTACACAATATAGTGGATCCTCCGCAATGGTGCAAGGGACTCCGGTGGATTTAGAAATTAGCTCGGCTATGTTTTTGAGCAAAGCTCCTCCTCCTGTAATTACAATCCCCTTCTCGATGATATCACTAGCAAGTTCTGGAGGGGTTTCTTGTAGCACATTTTTGACTGTCTGAATAATTTCTCTTAACTCTGCCTGCATTGCAATTGTCATCTCTTCTGAAGTAATTGTGACATTTTTAGGCAGTCCAGTCAAGACATCTCGTCCCCTAATATCCATAGTATCGGTCTCAATCGGTAGGGCGGATCCTAATTGTTTTTTGATATCCTCGGCGGTTTGCTCTCCGATGGCGAGACTATACTTTTTCTTAATATGAGTTACAATTGCCTCGGTTAATTTATCTCCTGCCACTCTGGCTGAGGCAAAAGCTACAATACCTCCAAGAGAAATTACTCCTACTTCGGTAGTTCCCCCTCCGATATCAATTACCATACTACCTGATGGAATATCTATTGGGATTCCAGCTCCTAGTGCAGCTAAAATTGGCTCTTTGACTACATAAGCATTCCTAGCTCCGACATTGAGCGCAACTTCTATTACAGCTCTTTTTTCGGTAGAAGTAATAGAGGCTGGTACCGATATAATACAATCTGGGCGAAAAATTCTAATTCTACTACTAACTTTTTGAATCAAGTAAGCAATCAAAGCCTCAGTCATACGATAATCAGCAATCACTCCATCTCGAATTGGTCTGACTGCTTTAATTCCATCTGGGGTTCTGCCAATCATTTCTTTGGCTTGATTCCCAACTGCCAAAATAGAGTTGGTGTATAAATCTACGGCTACTACTGAGGGCTCATCTATTACAATTCCTTTATTAGGTAAAAATACCAATACATTTGCTGTTCCTAAATCTATCCCTATTCTTTTTGCCATATCAATTCTTAACTACCTTTGTCTTATTATATCATATTTTATCCTAATTTGACTCCTTGTTTTCGTAAATCATTTCTTATGGCTCTTGCAGCGGAACCAGTTTTTACCATATTAAGCCAATCTAGATGCGGTTTTTGTTTTTTATCTGTTACAATCTCAACTACATCTCCATTATTAAGACTCTCAGATAATTTAACTGGGCTACCATTAACTTTAGCCAGTACCGCGTGCTTGCCAATATCTTGATGTATTCTAAAAGCAAAATCAAGAGCGGTAGAGCCTTGCAAGAGTCTAATAGCATCACCCTTTGGTGTCATTACAAAAATTTGGTCTTGAAATAAATCCAATTTGACATGTTGTAAATATTCTTCTTCTGATAAAGGTTCTTTACCTAAACTCACTAAGTCCTGAATCCACTTAAACCTATCTGTATCAATAAAAGAATGCCTGTCTATGCTGGACTTTTGCTTGTATGCCCAATGAGAGGCTATTCCATATTCACAATATTCATGCATTGCCTCAGTTCTAATCTGTATTTCAAAAATAGTACCTGTCTCTATATCTTTGACTGTATTATGAATACTCTGATACCCATTATCCTTGGGGCTGGCAATATAGTCTTTGACTCGATTAGGCAGTGGTTCAAAATAGGACTGAATTACAGCAAAAACCTGATAGCAAGTGGCAAGATCTGAAGTAATGATGCGAAGAGCTATTAAGTCATAGACTTGGTCCAGACTTTTGCCTTCTTTTAATTTTTTATATAGAGAATAATATTTTTTGGCTCTACCATAAAGGCGACCATAGTCTATATTCTCAGCTTCTAAGACATTTTTTAGACTATGCTCTATCTTAGCTAAAATCTCTTGTCTAGTGGTGTAGGCTTGTTTGACTTGAGAGACTAATACTTTATATTCATTTGAATAGGCATAAGGAAAACTTAAATTTTCTAATCTTTCTTGTAATTTGGACATACCTAGTCTCTCAGCGATTGGAGCATAAATTTCTAGGCTCTCAAGGGCAATTCGCTGGGCTTTTTCTGGAGGTAGAGCATCTAGAGTTTCTAAATTATGTAATCTATCTGCTAATTTGATAAAAATTACTCTAATATCTCGGCTCATAGCTACAAACATTCGCCTCAAATTCTCAGCATATCTATCCTCACCTTTGTATTTTATGACCGATAATTTTGTCACTCCTGAGATTAAGAATATTACCTCTCGGGTAAAAATTTTAGATAATTGCCCTAAGCTAACCTCAGTGTCCTCTGGCACATCATGTAGCAACATTGCAATCAAAGTATCCCTGTCTAATTGCATATCTGCCAATATTATACAAGCTGAGACTGGGTGAATAATATAAAAATCGCCACTTTTTCGTCTTTGCTCACTATGAGCTTCTACCATTTGCATAAAAGCTATCTCCACTTGCTCTAAATCTAATTTAGATAAATATAACAAATGTGATTTTAGCATTTCCCAAAGTTGCTGACTGGCTAATTCTAAATTATCTTTACTGATTTCTTTTATATTGAAATCCATATTCAAATTATATGCTTACAATACTAATTTACTCTCTTTATTTCAAAACCTAAATTAGATAATCTCTCTTCAATTTGCTCATAACCTCTATCAATATGATGAATATTATCAACCACACTATCTCGCTCTGAGATTAAAGCCGCTAACAAAAAGGTCATCCCTGCTCTAATATCTGGGCTTTCAATTTTTTTACCATATAATTTAGTCGGGCCATTGACTACCACACGATAAGGATCACACATAATAATATTAGCTCCCATTTGGTTTAAAACATCAGTATAGAATAATCTACCATCAAAAATTGTCTCCTGTACTACGGATATCCCCTCAGCTTGAGTTAATAAAAGAGTAAATGGGGCTTGTAAATCCGTCACAAATCCTGGATATTCATGAGTTTTGACTTGTAAGCCTTTATAGGGTTTATTATGAGCTAGAATTTGTACAAAGTCCTCTCCTAATTCATACTCCACTCCCACTAAATCTAAAAATTTCCAGAATACTCGTAAGTGCTGTGGCTCAATCCCTGTTACCTTGATATTACTTCTAGTCAAAGCTCCGAGAATAGCAAAAGTTCCAGTTTCTAGTCTGTCTGGGATATTAGGATACTCTAGAGAGTTAGAAGATAAATTATCTACTCCTTCTATCATAATCTCAGAAGTTCCATCCCCTGTAATTTTGGCTCCAGCTAGTCGCAACATATCGCAAAGTGCTGTAATCTCTGGCTCTAGAGCAGCATTATAAATAGTAGTCTGACCCTTAGCTTTGACTGCCGCCATAATAAGATGCTCAGTAGCGGTATGAGAAATCCACTTAAATACATATTCTATACCATTCAGAGACTTATTAGGTAATCTAAAGATATATTGATTATTCTCCTCCATTACCTCAGCTCCCATCAAAGACAAACTCTCCAAAGTCATATCAATTGGTCTTCTTCCAATAGCGTCTCCCCCTGGGTGCGGGAAGACAACTTCCCCAAAGCGAATTAATAAAGGAGCAATAAAAAGAAAAGATGCTCGCATTTTGATTGCTAGTTCCGAGGGGATAATATTAGAATTAACAACAGTAGTGTCAATACTATAAGAGTGATGAGAAACTCTTTTTATTTTAGCTCCTAGAGACTCTAATATCCGTATCATATCTCTAATATCCTCAATATCTGGTATATTATGTAAAATTATCTTCCCATCTATCAGGAGTGTGGCCGGTAATAATTTGATAGCTGAATTTTTAGCTCCATAAACTGGAATTTCACCTTTTTTACCGAATTGATTACCTTTAATTGTAAATTTTGCCATATAATTTTACTTTAATAATTTTAATATTTCCTCTGTATCATTCCAATTTTCCTTTACCCCTCTTGATCTCATAATACTAGTCTCACTCCCCTTGCCTGTAATTATAATTATATCCTGTTTTTGGGCTAGGTCTAGAGCTTTTTGGAAAGCTTCTCGGCGGGACAAAATTCGCCAAGCATTCTGATTCTCAATTTTCCCAGCCTCTAGCACTCCAGAGAAAACTTCATCGATAATAGCTTGCGGATTCTCATCATAAGGATCCTCATCAGTTATTATGACATAATCATTCATCTGCCCTGCTACCTTACCCATTGGAGACCTTTTCCAAGTATCTCTACCTCCACCACAGGAGCCTAAGATAGCAATAGTTTTACTACTTCTCTTCTTAAAGCTATTATTAATAGTCTGATACACTTTCTCTAAAGCCTCAGGAATATGAGCATAGTCCACAAATATAGTAGGCTTGGTAGCTACTTTATTCATCCTACCGGGAATATCATTGAGATTATTAAGAACCTTGTTAATAGACTTATAATCATAGCCGAGCCACTTGGCAATTCCAATCACAAATAAAAGATTATAGCCCATAAAATCACCTAGAACTGGAGTTGTGACCTTATACTTTTGCTTGCTATTATTATCTTGATAACTAAAGTCTAGCCCATTCTGATCTGACTTGATTGTTAATATTTGTAAGGTTGCCTTCTCTGATTTACCTGTAGAATAAACTGGTTTTTGAGTTAATCCTCGATAATAGTCTTGATATTCATCATCTTGATTAACCCAAGCTAGAGGCTGTATTACTTTAGAATTAATGATTTTAGATTGAGACTTCTCAAAAGATTGGAATAATAACCCCTTAGCTTTTTTATAATTCTCAAATCCACCATGAGCCTCGAGATGTTCAGGGTAAAGGTTCGTAATTACAACTGAGTCAAAATGTATACCACGATGACGATTCTGAGCCAATCCCTCACTGGTCACTTCTACTATAAAAACAGTAGCTCCATTATTCTTGGCTTCTAGCATCAACTTGTGAATTTGTCCCCTACCAGGCATAGAATTACGAATTTTATTGCGGGAGAGTTCAATTCCATTGCTAGAATACACCGAAGATGTAAGCCCAACCTTCAGGCCTAATTTAATTAAAGTTTGATACAAAGTATAGACCGTACTGGTCTTACCCTTAGTACCTGTAATCCCTATTACAATCAGAGATTCACTGGGTCTACCTGTAATGATATTTACCAAATTATTGAATAGTAAGTGATATAGAGATTTTAACTTTTTTAATATTGCTTTTGGCATATTAAGTGATTAGTTTTGGATTTTAGCTACTAATTCCTGATAAGCTAATGCCGGATTATCTGACTTGAAAATAGCACTACCAACAGCGATTCTATTCACTCCCAATTCTTGTATAGTCTTAATATTATCTATATTCACCGCCCCATCCCAAGCTATATCACCCTCATACATAGTATAGCGATTTTGGAAATCTTTGACTTTTTCATAGACTTGAGTTTGTAGAGGAGAACCATAAAATCCTGGGTTTACTCCCATAAATTGGACTCCATCAATTTTTTTGACCACTTTACCAATATCTCTAATATCTGTCTCGGGATTAATAGCAATAGCTACTTCTTTATTGATAGACTTAATTAGATTTACTAATTGCCGAAGCTGTTCTAAATTCTCACAAATTTCCTGATGTACTATAATTCTAGTACAGGCCTTAAAGGACTTAAGACTTTCAATAATATCTCTGGTATTGTTAAAGTTAGCCATAATATGAATCTCTACCTGCAAGTCACCAAAGTCTTCATAAAAAAATTCTCTTGGCATCAGAGACTTGGATCGTACAAACTCTCCATCCATAATATCAATTTGGATAATAGTAGCTACTGATTGTACAGAGGATAAATACTCTCTAAATTCTTGTTTGGAATTAGTCAAAATAGCTGGGATAACAATATTCATAAATTATAGTTTAATTTAAGTATTATTATAGCATATTTTATACTTTTTGGGGAGGGTGTGTATTTAATTGTAAATTGTTTCCGTAGGGGCGACCTCTCAGTCGCTTGTGTTTTTGTGTTATGACCTTTTGAGATTCTGTCCTCCTTCGGAGGAGGTGGCACGGAGTGCCGGAGGTGGATTGAGCTAAAAATTAAATTCTATCCACCCTCCCCCTACGGGTACTCCCTCCAAAGGGAGATAAAAGCTCAGTATCAAAAAGTTACTCAGGCGACTGTAAGGTTGAGTACATCCGCCTCGGGCGTGACGCCCCCTCCTAATATCTCTTTTGCAAGAGCTAATAGGAGGGACTTAAAGCCCTACGATTACAAAGACAATTTATAATTCTTAACTTTTAATTTCTCATTCTTAATTGCACCTCCTCTACAAACCAAATCTATCTTTAGTAGCCCAGAAGTTTTGTTGGATTTCCTCAAAGGTGAGGGCTCTGTTGTATATGGAGACTTGTGAGATGTTTCCATTTGTAGTATTTCTACCTACATCATCTCTTTTACCTATTATAACCTTTTGTCCTACTGTGTTTATAGTTGTACTCCAAGTTCCTGATGCTCGTGAAACTGCATTTACATAATAAAACCAATTTTGACCCGAATTTCCAAAAGTAATATGATTCCAAGCATTTAAAGTTGGTAATTGAGAACCAGAAATAGTAAGATTATTTGCAGAATTTATACCATCAGTAAATAAGTATCTTGTTCCACTTTCATTATAAAATGAAACAACATAAACTTGGTTTCCTCCTCCACCAGTTCCTAATTGAATAAAAACATTTGTATCTGATTTTGGATACACCCAAAACTGTATAGTTCTACTAGAATTTCCCGTTGGTATTCCAGTTGTTGATGAATTTATAACATAATCATCAGTCCCATCAAAAGTCAAAGACCCTAAATTACTACTATTATACCCAACACCATTCAGAGTTCCATTATTATTGTTTCCACTCAAATCAGTCCAAGTATTCCCTGTTCCTGGATAGCTTGCTGAATTCCCTGCATCAAGATTTAGGACTAAACCATTTGTGACTATAGCTGGGGGTGTAGCTGGTGGGAAGCGCAACACACAACGGAAGCCAAGATCGTTGCGCTCACCGGATGGAGTATTAAACAAATCCAGAGCAAAGACTCCTGCACCAGCTGCAGCATTCCAAATACCACCGCGGCTGAAAGCAA
>Ga0214923_10002219_pt1 | contig 26176 bp, 28 predicted proteins | sample LL1510_MetaG_FD_177993 | JGI IMG/M metagenome (GOLD analysis project Ga0214923, IMG submission 177993) | Freshwater microbial communities from Lake Lanier, Atlanta, Georgia, United States - LL-1510 | ecosystem: Environmental > Aquatic > Freshwater > Lake | place: USA: Georgia | collected...
AGGTGTAGTAGATGTTTGTTGAGGTGTGGTAGATGTTTGTTGAGGTGTGGTAGATGTTTGTTGAGGTGTGGTAGATGTTTGTTGAGGTGTGGTAGATGTTTGTTGAGGTGTTGTTGGTTCAGTAGAAAATATTTTTAAAATAACTTCTTTATTTTCTAATATAGCTATAACTGATTCTTTATTTTCAATAATTGTCTTTGAAATTTCTGGATTCTCAACAATAATTAATGCAATTTGTTTATTATTGACAATTTTTTTCACTAAGTTTTTATTCATCAATATTTTTTTTGCTAATACAGAGTCAATTTTTTTAGAAAAATGTTCTATAAATGTTTCAGAAGAAATATCAGAAATATTATTACTTTCAGATTCTAATAATGCTAGTATGTCTTCTTCTGGTATATCTAAAATTTCTTTTACCAAATCTTCATTTTTTAAAATTTGTTCTGTTAACTCAGGATCTTTAATTATATCTTTTACTAGTAATTCATCTTGTATTATAGCAATACTTAAAGATGGGTTTTCTACAACTAAAGGAGGTAAATTTTGTTTTATAGAAGGTGGTATAGAAGGTGGTATAGAAGGTGGTATAGAAGGTTGTATAGAAGTTTGTACAGAAGGGTCAAGTTGTGAAGATTTTTTAAATAATGAAGGAACTCGTATAGGACGAGTTACAATAAGTGGTTTTAAAACAGGTATTCCTATAATTGACGAGTTTTCTCCAAAAAAAAGATTATTTCCAAGAATTCTGAAGTGTGTATTTTGTTGAAAACCACAATCTAAATTATTAGTATTAATTAAGACGTTTGTTAAATCGTTTTGGTTAATATTTTTAGTTGATAGTGTATTCATATTAATGTTTTCAAAGTTTGTAGGATTATCAGTGTAATATTTTTTAATATTTTTGAAAATTGTGTATTTATGAGATTTCAGATTGGAAAATGACAGACCAGTGTTTGATAATATTAAATTAATATCATTAGTATTTTTTTCGTTGAAAAGAGACTTATCTAAGGATATCATTTTTCTTTTAGCATTATAAGATAATAAAGTATCTTTTTTATCGATAAGATTTAATATTCTAAGTTTAGAATTAATAGAAGAAAGAAAATATAATAGAATAAAATTAATAAAATTTTCATTTTCAAATTTATGGTTTGTAATACAAAAGTAGATAAAAGGATTTATTGGATTTGATGATGACAATAAAAGTATGAAATGATTATAATTAATTTTATCATTGTATAATGACTCAATATTTTTTAAAATTGTGCGTATGAGATTGCTTGTGTTAATTGATGAATCGATAGCATAGGAAACATTAGCATTAGGAATACCATCAATTGAAAATGGGCATATTTGATTTTTATCGATAATTCCTTCCCAAAATGTTTTATTCTCATAAAAAGATAATAGACTATGTATAGCGTTTTTGTTGTTAATATTATCATCAGCAATACAAGAATATAAATCAAATGTTTCTTTAGTTGATGGTAATCCAGTTTCTAATATATCAATTTGTTGAGATCCGGTAGTTCCTAATATATATAAAACAATACATACAACTACACAAATAAATAAAAATATTAAAAAAGCTTTTACTAAAAAAGGTAATTTCATTTATTATTTAGATATTTTTTATTTTTTTGAAACTTAAAGATGAAATTCTTTCATGTATATGATGAAATTATGTAATAAAGATGGATGTGATAATTTTTCCATTCCAAGAGGAAAATATTGTAATGTTCACAGAACAGTAAAAAGAAAACAAACAAGCATACCACAAGATATTTTAGAAGATAGAATATTGATAGATGAACAAAATGATGAATATATAAAAACAATGGAGGCTGATATAAAAAGATTTCGAGAAAAAGAAGATGAAAAAATTCAATTTGAGAAAAATATCTTATCTATCAAAGAGAATATTGAGAAAATAGAGAGTTATGAAAAATACTTTTACATAAAAGTTGTATTTCCAGAAAAAAATGGTTTTTTTTATATTTTTGAACTTCACAAAGATGCAACAAGTAAAGATTTATTTGATTTGATTGATTATTTTATATATGAAAACAAAATTGAATATTGTAATGACTTTATTTTGATTTGTTATCCTAATATTGAAATACATAGAAATCATATTAAAAATCTGGAAACTTATTTTAACATTAAAAATGTTCAAGTAAAGCTGAAAGTTGTTGAAAATTGATTTTTTTTTACTATTTATTAACAAAATATAGTTAATAAATAATGAAGTGTTATAATTGTTCAAAGAAAGTAAAAATTATACATCAATCTTTGTATAATTGTAGCAAATGTGAACATATTTTTTGTTGTAATTGTTTTCCATCTTTTAATCATAATTGTAAGTTTGATTATAGAAGTGAAAACAAAAAGATATTGAAAGAAGATAATCAACAAATTATAGCTGAAAAAGTAATAAAAATATAACTATCTTAATAAATGTGGAGTTGTCGTATCTGAATTTGTTTGAGTAGTTGTTGGATTCGTTGTTGTATTTGTAGTAGTATTCGTAGAAGTATTCGTAGAAGTATTCGTAGAAGTATTCGTAGAAGTATTCGTAGAAGTATTCGTAGAAGGAATGGTGGTAGTAGTAGAAGTAATGGTGGTAGTAGTAGAAGGAATGGTAGTAGTAGAAGGAATGGAAATGAGTTGTGTAGTTGGAATGGAAGTAACATATGTTGTAGGTGTAGTTGGTATATCAGTAGTTTTTGATATATTTGTTGCTACGATTGTTGTAACTAATGGAATAGTTGAATTAGTAATAAATGTTGTTATATTATCAACAGCTGAATAGTTCGTATTATTATTAATAATAAAAGTAGCCAAGTAATATAATCCAGCGATTCCTCCAGCGCTTGCTATAAAAGTAAAAACCGATGTAATATAAAGTTTAGATTTATTCATATTTTTTATTATTCATATATTATTTTTAATATTTTTAATATTTTAAAAATATTAAAAAAATCTTAGCAGTTAAAAGCCTCTTTCCATAGAACTATCAAAAGTTCCGGATTTAGATGCTTCATATGTAATAAACGGTTGACAATAATAAAGTTTTGAATTTACCTCAATATTACATATCCAGAGATTGTGATCTGATGGAGATGAAAATGGTTTATATAATTTTGACTGTTTGATTTTTCTTAAATTTTTATTTCTATAAAGCATTGAACTTAAAGTCATTGGAGCAGGTGTAGATGGTAGAAAAAATATAATATCTTCGCTTTTGAACTTAGAAAGAGTACAAGATGGATGAGTTTCACAAGGGTATGAAGAAAATGATGTAGGACCTCCTAAACAAATCATATCAGCATCGTTTGGTAAATTAGATAATACAAAAAATAGATGTTCGATAAAATCTTCTTTGAATTCTGTATCATCTTCAAAAACTAAAGTAAATTCTTTCTTTTCGTCAATCATAATATTTTCAAAAGTCATATTATGAGCGATACCATTTGCAATTTCAGCGGAAGTTAATGATCTTTGAAGTATATTTGAATCAAATTTATAGAATTCGTGTATTTGTGATTGTGTTATATGTTCTCTATCATAATTATCAACCCATATTATTTCAAAGAATTTATCAAGTAAAAAATATGTTTTATTATTGATAAAATTTTTCTTTCTATTTGTTAGTTTAGAATAATGAATAATATATATTTTTGAAATTTTGGAGGATATGAAATCTAATTTTGAATGTAATGTTATTTCAGATGAATTTACTCTTTCTGATATATAAGTTTGTGTCCAATGTTTTAATACATTCGCTGTTTCATTATCAGTATCTTCGTTTTCGTATATATAACAACCAACAAAATGTCCGTTTTTTTCATATTTTATAGGATAAGGATGACAATTATCTTTTTCGTATCGTTTAATTTCATCATGAATAAATATATTTTTTGAATCTATAGAATTATATAAATATAGTTCTAAATATTTCTGATCGTCTGTTGATTCACCATAAATTTCATAAAATTTTTCTATTGAATCTAACCAATCTTTTTTTCTCATATTAAAATGAGGTCTTATTCCATACATACCACCTAAAATTTTAGGATAATGTTGTGGATGATCTCTCATAATATGAAGAATTTTTTTACTTTTAACCCATTCATCAACAGCTAATATTTCTCTTAATTGTATTCGTGTATCAATATCTCTTGAAATAAATAATTCAACATTAATATCTAAAATAGGTTCCAATCTCCATAACATAAATCTTTTTGGTCTAATATAATCATCATTTTTCAAAAAAACCTTTGTATTATGAAATTTTTTTATAATTGATATAACATTAGGATTAACAGATTTTGAATGTAAATATACATAACATATCCAATCAGGATACAGTTTTGAAGCGATTTCAATATTTCTAATTAAACCATATACATATCTTTTAATATTTCCCCATAAACAAAAACTGATAACTTTTATTTTTTGTTTTTGATTAGCAACTAAAACTTTATGCCATCCAAAATTATTTTTATTAAATGAAAACAAATTAGGATTAGAATTAAAACATTGAAGAACTAAATGTTGATCATCATCAGCTATTTTCATAGATTGAAAAGTTTTAAGAGTTGAATGATAAAGTTGTTGGTATTCTAATAATTTAGATTTTGTTCCTATGAAAAAAAATCCTCCAATCACTTCTCTGGCATTTTTTAAAGTATAAAATATATCTAAATCTTGTGTTTCTATTGGATTTATTAAAGTATAATTAATTTTATTTAAATCAAATAAAGATATATCTAATAAATGTTTTGGTATATTTAAATGATTATTAAAAAATCCAAAATCAACCCAACAAAAAATATTTTTATCAGATAAATTATTTTCAATAGCATAACAAATGAAATCAATTTTACTGTGATTTATTAGTGTATACTTAGGATAATTATGTTCTGGATATATAAATCTAGTTCCAAGTAAATTTTTGAAAGATGGAATTTTCATAATTTCAGTTTCAATGTCTAATGTTTTCCAAATAAAAAGTTGATTCATAAAGTTATCATTGATTGATATAAGTTTAATATTAGATTTAGGATATAAATTTAAGTATTGTTGAAATTCATTTATTTTACTTTCATCCATGAAAACAATCATTTCATCATTATCACAGGAATTTTCTTCAAATAAATTAATGAATGGTGAAAAATTTGTTGAATAATAGGAAAAAGTTCTTTTGAATTGACTATCCCATTCAGATCTACCAATATCGAAATATGTTGTTATGTAACAAGTCATTTATAAAATAAAATAATTCTCTTTAAAATATAGATTTTTTCGATAAAAAACAACTTAAAAGATAAATTCAATATAATAAAAAATGAAGAACTACTTATTATTTTTATCTTCGTCTATAGGTGCAATATATGTTGGATATAAGTATTATGAATATTTAAAAAATAATAAAACTGATAATAATGATGTTCCTGGTATTGAAATTGTATCGTGTTCAAAAGATGAAGATGAAACATCTAAAAATGAAGATGAAGATGAAACATCTAAAAATGAAGATGAAGATGAAACATCTAAAAATGAAGATACTGCTTCTTTAAATATTGATACTCAAGAGAGTAATTAAATATTTTAACTTAAAGATTAAAGTTAAAATATTAAATGTCATTTGAAGCTATTATTGATATTGAAACATTAGGAGTCCAAGCAAATTCTATTATTTTGACCATAGGAGGTATAAAATTCAAAAGATATGAAAAAATAGAGGATTTAGACAATTACCAAAAGTTTTACAAAAGAATTGATATCAATTCTTGTAAAGAACTCGGTTTAGAAACAGATAAAGACACAATCAATTGGTGGAATGAACAATCTGATAATATAAGACAAGAATCTGTTTTCCATCCTGAAAGATATAGATTAGAAGAAGTTTTGAAACAATTAAGTGAATTTTTGATAGATTGTAAATATATTTGGTCACAAGGAAGTTTTGATTCTATAATTTTAGAAAATGCTTATAAAAAATGTAATTTATCTATTCCATGGAAGTTTTGGCAAATTAGAGATTCTCGAACTTTGTTTGATGTGCTAAATGTTGATTTGAAATCGGTTGAATACAAAAGTAATGAAGTTCATAATGCTTTAGTAGATTGTTATAGACAACTAATAGCAACAACTAAATGTTTTGAAAAAATAAAAAAATAATATGTTGTTTTTTTAATAAAAAGAATGGCTTCTAATTCTTTACAAAATAATATATTTTCAGGTATTTCTAAATGTTCTTATAATAGAAGTAAATTTACATCAACAAATAACAGAAATATTCAAAAAACAAAAGAAATAGAACCAAAAGTAGAACCACCATCTAATATTGTTGAAAAAAGACGTTGTGGAAATACTGTAAATTGTATTTTTACAGGTTCTTTTTTTGTTAATTCAATATACGTTCCATCAAAAACTCGTATTTCTATTCCAATAAATATTACTATATATGGAAATACAAAATTAGTAGATACATTGATTTTATATCCATCTGTTGATCTTCAATCATCTTTGATGTATGCTGGTCATGATATTCTCTCTGAAGATACAATTATTATATATTTATATAATAATACTTGTGAAGATATTCATGATGATATTGAAAGAAAATGGAAATACATAGCTTTTATTTTTTAATTCAAATGAAATAAAAAATAATATTCATATAGTAATAAAAAAAATGAATGGAATAATTTTATTTTTTATTTGTTTAATTGTGACTTTTTTTTTAATATGTATCGTTTCAGATTTTTTGTATCCTGAAAAAAATAAAAACGATTTGTTGTATTATGTTAATAATATGTATTTCAATTCATCACTTGTTGGTGAAACTACACATTCTAATTTAGAAAATATTATATTTTTTGATATTCCAAAAAGTAGTAAATTTTCAATAGATTATTCTTTTTCAAAAGAAAATACAAAATCTATGATTATATTACATGGATATAATGATTATAATTATAATAATGAACTTCATGACAAATTAAAACAAAATGGATATAATATTTATTGTATTACGTTAAGAAATTATGGACAGAATATAAAAAATAAAAATAATTATTTTTTCGTTGAATCTATTGATGGAAAAAGTCAACCATCGTTATTATCTTATTTTTATGAAATAAATACAACGATCGATTTTATAGATTATATAGATAAAAAAAATAATAAGAATACAGAAATAAATTTCACATCTCATAGTTTAGGAGGATTATTGACAACTTTGTACATTAATGAAGGAAAATATAAGACAAGAATCAAAAAAATCATTCTAAACTCTCCATTTTTTACTTTAAATGGTTTCAATGATGATTTTTTAACAAAACATTTTCATCAATTTTCAGAAATATTTTTTGTATTTTTTAGGATGTTTAATGATCATTTTCAAATAAATAAAACTGATATTCCAATTTTAGATGAAACAAACAATATATATATTAATAGTAACAACTCAAAAACAATTATTACCAACGGATTTGAAATAAATCCTGTAATCAAAATTAAAAAAACAAATAATTTACCATGGATGTTAAATAAAGCTCCGATATATTTAGGATTAGGAAATGCTGTTGTTAAACAATTAAATAGAATAAATCAAAATACAAAAAATTCTGGTTATGAAAATATAGATTTGAAAAATTCAAATGTTAAAGTTTTACTTTTAACAACAGAAAGCGATACAATACTGAATTCAAAAGAAATTTATAAATCATCTACTTTAGTTTTTGGAGATAATTTTGAACATGTTGATATAAATGGTGGATATCATAATGTATTTTCTTCATCTGAAAATATAAGAAAACAATTTTATGATGCTTATTTCAATTTTTTGAATAATAATATTTAGCATTGTTATCTACTTTTTCTTAACGTTTTCTTTTTTTTGGATTTGGATTTGGATTTTGATTTTGATTTGGATTTTGATTTGGATTTGGATTTTGATTTGGATTTGGATTTGGATTTTGATTTGGATTTTGATTTTTTACCATCTTTGTTTTTCAAATTATATAAGTATTCATTACATTCATGTAATGCAGATTTTGCATCCAATAATTGGTTATTATTGATATCATTACAATCACGTGTACATTCATATGGTTTTCCAAACAAATATGACAACCAATTTTGATTGGCATCATTACATTTATCTTTTTCTGTCTGACAATCTTTTTCATCTTTTTCCGCAATTTTTTTGTATTTTATGACTTCGTCCTGATAATATTTTTTAAATACTAAAAAATAAAATATTTCTGTTTCTGATTTAGATGGTTTACTTTCGTCTATAGTATTTTTTTTTTCTTCTTTTATTCGTCTTAATATATCAGACTTATTACTATTAGGTAAATACGTTGAAAATAATAATTGAAATTCTTCGGAATCAACTAATTTATCCAAATAATTTATTTTTTCATTCAAATATTGATATATTGATAAATTTTCCTGACGTTCTTCTTCTTTTTTGTCATAATATCTTCGTGATGCTGCTGCTCTTCTTCGTTTGTCTTGTGTTCTTTTTTTATGACTTGACATTTTTTATTATATATTTTTTTTATTTAAAAGATTATGATATAAATTATATAATGTTTACATGTATTATTTCTATAGATATATTAAATGATGATTATATATTAAGATTTAATGTGTCATTTGATAACAAAAAATCTTGTGATGATACAATCAAAATAATTAATAATAAAAATTATAAGAGTGAGTATTCAAAAAAGAATGTGCATGCTCACTTAAGTACAGAAAATATGTATTTTGATAATTCAACTTTTTTTAGATCAACAAAAGATGCAATAATATTTTTAGAAAACTTTTTCAAAGAATTCTGTGTTAACAATGAATTAAATAAACAATTAGAAAAGAATTATAAAGTTTATGAAACAAAATTTTCAAATGTTTTTCAAGAAAAAATTAATAATTTTTATCATTCTGACTCTGACTTTAATGATGAATATTTGTAATACAAATATATTGTATTACAAACTTAGTGTCTTTTTTCTATATTTTCTGTGATATATGAATGATAGTTGCTATATATTTTTGATTATTGAATATTTTCAACATTTGAAAATCTTTCAACATTTGAAAATCTTTCAACATTTGAAAAACATGCATATATAGTAGAACCATGTTCTAATTTATCTTTGATTCTTTCTTCAAATGATAGAATTTTACCATTAAAAAGAAAATACAATCGATTCCACATTTTAGGAAAAAAAAACTTTGTCAAGACATCATGAACAGTGTCATCTTCACATACATCAATAACTTTTGTTTTCTCATAACAAAACTTGACAAATATTTGCATTTGTATTCTACTTACTTTTATAAGAAAAAATTCTAAAAAAAATCATTTTTTCTAAGAATAAATGAATGTTGCTATAATCGGTTCTGGAATAGCAGGATTATATTGCGCATATAAATTAAAAAACTCCGGTTATAAAATCGATATATATGAAAAGAATAACGAAATCGGTGGTAGAGTTAAAGTTATTAAGTTTGATGGTATTGATGTAGTTTCTGGAGCAGGTATAGGTAGAAAAAGAAAAGATAAATTATTATTTAAATTATGTCAAGAACTCAATGTTACAACACACGAATATAAAACTAATTTTTCTTATACATTTAAACCATATGATATATTATGCATTATAGAAGAATTAAAAAAACATATATCAAAATATGATAGAAGTAAATATACTTTCTCACAATTTGCTAAACAAATATTAGGTATAAAAGTATATAATCATTTTATTAAAAGTATTAATGGAACAGATTTTGAAAATGCTGATATAATTGATACAATATATGATTATGGTTTTGATGATTGCGTTTCAGGATATAAAGCATTTAGTATAAAATGGAGGGAAATGCTTGATGCTTTTTCAAAAATGTTTAATGTACATTTGAATACTGAAATAAATAAAATTGAGAAAAAAGATGATAAATTTATTATTGAAAATAAAATGTATGATAAAGTGATTTTAGCAATACCATCTAAAAATATAAAAAAAATCATAAATAATCAAATTTATAATGATATATGTTGTCAATCATTTACACGTCTTTATGTAAAATTGAATGAACCATTAAAAGATTATAAAGGTTTTATAGTTACTGAAAAACCATTTCAAAAAATAATAGAAATGAATCGTGAAAAATGTATTTATATGATCAGTTATTCAGATAATAAAATTGCAGATAAATGGACTACTGTAACAAATATAGAAGAATGTGTTGAAACAAATATCAAAAAGATTTTCAAACAAGATGTCAAAGTAAAAAAAAATAAATTAGTTTATTGGAAATGTGGAACTCATTATTTTAAACCATTAAAGAGAAAATACAAAAATAGAAAACAATTTTTAAAAATTGCACAGAATCCATATAAAAATATTTATTGTGTTGGTGAAGCATTTTCAAAAAATCAAGGATGGTGTGAAGGAGCGCTTGAATCAGTTGAAAATATTCTTCGTTTAAGAGATTTTTAGTACAATAAATAAATTAAACACATTATATATGAAATGATGGGTAGTGGTGATGGTAGAAAAAGATCATATCGTCGAAAGACTTTCATTGATAAAAAGAAAAAGTAAAAGAAAAAGTAAAAGAAAATCTAGAAAATAAGACTTAAAAATCAATTTCAATAATCTAAAAAATGATACCTAATTTAGTTAGTATAATAATTCCATCTTACAATAGATTTGAACTTTTATGTAATTGTATTCGTTCTGTTTTAAATAATACATATAAAAATATTGAAATAATTGTTGTTAATGATAAATCAACAGATGATAGATATTATAGTGGATATTTAGAAAAGTTTCCTAAAACTAAAATTATTCACCTACAACAAAACATGGGTGAAAAATTAAATCATCCTTGTGCTCAAGGCGCTACTCGTCAAATCGGTGTAGAAAATTCTACTGGTGAATACGTAAGTTTTCTTGATGATGATGATTTTTTTAGTAATAATAAAATTGAAACTCAATTGAATTCAATGAAACAACATTCTGATTGTTTATTCTCAACTACAAATATGTATTTAATTAGACATAAATCAATAAATACAGATTTTCTTGATTTTGAAAATATTGGAATTTTACACGATAAAAAATTGCCTGAAAAATTCACAAAAAATATAATTTTAAAAGAAAACTATATTTGTAATTCAACTGTTATTATGCATAGAAAATTAATTGAAAAAGCTGGTAAAATATTACCTGAAAAATTTGAAGATTGGATGTATTGGATTAGAGCTCTTGATCATATTCCTTATTGTTTATATATTAACAAACCATTATCATTTTACACTATCGATAATAACAAATTTTATTCAGATACACTATCATTAAAAAAGACATTCGATGAAATCAAAAATCATGTTGAAAAATCTATAAAAAATGCTGAAAATCTTCATTCTAATCTTTGTAATGATATATTAAATTTAGATGGTATGTCAGGATATATGACGAGACATTTTTATAATAATATTTGTTCTCTACCAAATTGTAATTATTTAGAAATTGGTGTATGGCACGGAAGCTCTTCAGTTTCTGCTTTATATAAAAACAAAATAAATGAATGTGTTTTTATTGATAACTGGAGTTTATTTCAAGGAAATAAAGATATTTTTTATGAAAATGTTGAAAAATTTAATTCTGAAAATTCTAAAATCAATGTTATCGAAGGTGATTGTTTTTCGGTTGATTTAAAAAATTTGCCAGAATTTGATATTTATCTTTATGATGGAGGTCATGAATATGAAAATCAATACAAAGCTATTGAATATTTTCTTCCAAAATTAAAAAATAATTGTATAGTTTTAATTGATGATTGGAATTGGGATGAAGTAAAGAATGGAACATTACAAGCATTTACAGATTTAAATGTTAATATCAAATATAATTATCAGATTAGAACACCACAGCCTCATAATGAATTTGGAAAAACAAATTGGTGGAATGGAATCGGAATATTTATAATCGAACGAAAAAAATAAGATTTTATAACATAAATTTGTTATAAAACGAGATGTTTATATTTTTACGATAAACAAATTATTATCTGACTCATTTTTAGGATTCGGAAATCTAATATATTGATAATTCTTTGAATTTAAAATATCATTGTCTATTTTATCATGATCGAATTGGTAATTAACAATATCTTCAATAATATAATATCCACCAGCTTTTACTTTAGGTAATAGATATTTCATTACCAAACAGTTAATAGCAAAAACATGCAAACCATCATCAATAATCAAATCAAATTTTGTATTTTTAAGCAAATCAGATGATAAAGTGTCTTGAATTACTTTTTCATTTGTCTGATCAAAATAAAATGACTTTACTCTTTCATTATCAAACTGAAGTATATTTTTATCTATATCACAACAATAAATTTCTGAGTTAGGAAAATATTCAAGCCATCCTCTGATACTTGCTCCAGGTTTATATATTTTTCCAAGTTCTCCTCCAGTCATATTACTTGGTATAGATGGATTTACACTTCCTATACCGATTTCAAGAATTTTTAGATTATCAAATCGGTAGTGACCGAAAAGATGTTCATATAGTTTTGTGTAGTTATGATGACCGTTACCTTTATCACTTAAATTAGCATTCATAATATTACAAAGTTCTGTGTCTTTTCGGTTAGCAAGTCTAATTAAATCGATGTTTGAAAACATTTTTTTATATCTACATTCATATTTTTAGATGTGAATTTAAGTTTGAAAATCATACTTTTCCAAAAAATTTATATCAGAATCCAATTTACATGTTCTTTTTTTGATGTAAAGAACAGTATCTTCATCAAATTCATCATTTTTTTCCATAAAATTTTCTAAGTCTGATAATGTCATATTATCTATATTATTTTTAATATTATTATGATAGACAATTTTCAATTCTATTCTACTGTCTTTTTTTATTTTATTTACAAAATATAAAATTTTATTTTCATTAGTTTTTGTATTGAGTAATTTCCAATATTTTCCTTCTCCAATCCATTTTAAATTTAAATCTCTAAATAATCTATATAATTCAGAATCAGGATTTATTTTTAATGAATGATAATCATTGAATGAAATCCTTATTTGATAATAATTTATTAATTTTAAATCATCATTATTCCTACAAATATTACATTCTCTTATTTCAAATGGATTTGAATCGTTTAAATGTTTTCCGCAATTATTACAAGAAAACTTTTTTATTATGATGCGTTCATTATGTTTTTTTATTACTATTAATTCTCTTTTTTTCATCATACAATTACTACTACAAAAAATATCATTATTAAATCTTAAATTTTTGTTTAGATTCGTATAATTATTACATTCATCAGAAGGACTTTTTAATTTAATTTTATCTTTATATTTTGGATCTATAATATTATGACAGAATGAACATTTGAATTTTTCATTATAAATATTTTCACACTCTATACCACAAAAAAAGGTTTCTTTCGATAATCCAACACAACATGTTTTACATTTTTTATTATTATAAACTAATTCATCTTGATTATTTATTTGAGCTTTTTTAGCTTCAAAAATAAATTTATTCATTGATTTATTATCAGATACTCGATTCTCAAAATATTGTCGAAATTCAACAAATGCTTCTTCATTTGTTATTCCACGTCCTAAAAATTCAGGCTCTTTACATTTTATTTTTTTAAATCTATTAAAGGTTTGTTCGGAGAGTTTTTCAATATCATCTTTAATTTTATTATTAATAATTTTATGTGAATCAAATTGTAACCAATTTTTTTTTTGTTGTTTACATATTGAACATAAGTTGTATTCATTTTGATTAATAATAGTTGGTTTATTCATATTTTTAGGATTAAGAAACATTCCACAATTATCACAAGGAAGTGCATCATTTTTTTTAAATTTGTTTTGTTCGATTCTTTTACATTCTTTTTCACACAATTCAGGAGAAATTTTTTCGATACATTTATTACCGACTTGAAAACGATGTGATTTACCATCAGTATCTGTATATCTAATACAACAAATATCATGTATGATATGATTACAAATACAACGATTCGTGTCATCATCAACATCAACATTATTATCATAAATAGAGTCAATATCCCATTGTTCTTTGAAAATTTCAAAGAACATTTTTCCAAACTCTATAATTTTTGGTTTTATTTTAATATAATTATCCTTGCTTTGCTGATCTTGTTTATTAATCATTGTCTTAAAATCAGATGTGATATCGGATTTATTTAATTTAAATGATTCATTTGAAAAATAATTATATATATCATCTATGAATTCAATATATTTTGAATCTATTCCGCTTTTCAATAAATCTTTTTTTAAATGTTCGTTTAATAATAAAATTAAAACAATCAAAAATTCTTCTTTCATTTTGTTATCAGGATTAAAAAATACATTACCACATCTATAATAATAACCACCACAAACATCATTATGAAATCCTATTTGTTCCGATATAAATTTTTCCATATATAGACTATTATTTGTTTTTTTCAGTTTTAAATCATTTTTTGTAGTTAAAAGTAATAAATAGAATATATATGTGTGATAGTAATTGTATGTTTGTCTAATGAAGATCTACAAAAAAAATTTGATAAAAGAAAATTGATATTTTATATTATTACAAGTGAAATAAATGGAAATATCTAAATGAAAACTAAAGATTTTTTAATAATGTGTTATAATACATTAATTGAAACGAAATATTTACTTGATTATGAAGATTTTGACTCAAATAAATCTTTAATTTGTCGAAATGTTAATTCAAGAAATCATGACACTTTTGCTTTAAAAATAAAACAAGTTGAAAAAAACATCTTTGAAAAAGAAATCAAATTCTTTGTTTTTTTAATAAATTTTTTGTATGGTGGATATATAACTACAAAATTAAAAACTTACGAAGATATTTCTTTTAAAATATATATTGATGACATTTTAATTTCAAACGAAAAACAAAAAACCAATTGTTACTTTTCATTTAATTGTTCTTCTATTCCAGCTTATTTTTTCAAATTATCATCTTATAGTGAATTAGTAATTACATTAAAATTTGATGATGATATAAAAATAGATGAAGTTTATTTATTTGGACTTTCATCTTGTGATTATATTTTGAATGAAGAATATAAGAATAAGGAGAAAATGACAGCGCTTTCTATTGAAAGTGAAACTGATTTTGAGCTTATTACTTATGAAAGAAAAAGTATAAAGAAGGAAAAGGTCAAAAACATCTATGAATTAGACTTTGAGAAATTGAATATACCAATTCATTTTACAGAAAAATATAAAAAAGTCTTAGCAAATCATACAAGTAAATTAATTAAAGAAGAATTACTAGAAGTAAGTATGAGACCGGAGAGACTGAAAAATTTCTTAAGTATTGATGAATTAAGAAACTGGAAATTATAATTGTTTTAATACATAATATGTATTAAAATTAAAATATATTTACTTTTTTTTAGATGATGTACTTAATTCATATTTTAGATTTAATTTATTAACTATGCTGGTTATATTACAAATTTCGTTATCTTTTCCAACTTTAATTAAATGTTTTGGGTCAAAACCGTCTTCTCCATATGATAACTGATATATACAACCGGAACTATCTCTTACTGTATTATCATAATTAATTTTGATATCTTCTGTCAATTTAATAATTCTTCTTTGAATATATCCTGAAGTGCTTGTGTTCATTGCTGTATCACTACAGCCTTCTCTGCCAGACATGCTGTGGAAATAGTAATTTTTCGGATTGAGACCGATAATGAACGAAGATGAAACAAATCCTCTTGATTCGTATTCATCTTCTAAACTTAATTCACTTTCATCGAAAGAATAATGTGGTAAAGTTCGTCTAGCATTATTTAAAGTAGGTTTTACTCGTGATCCTAAAACAATTTGCTGACCTAATACTCCAGTGATTTGACATATATTGGAGAAGTCTCCTTTTGAACCTGATGTAACAGTAGAAATAAAGTTATTATCTTTGTCCAATGAATTTTTTGCTATTTTAAGTCCCATATCCTTTGCTTTTCCAAGTGCAGCCATTATTCTAACTTCTTTAATTCCAGGATGTGTTGTTGTAGTTTTTACTTGTTCAGCTTCTAAATAACATTTCTGAATAACATCTTGAATTTCCTGTACTTTTTCTTGATTCTTTACCATACAATCTGCCAATCCAACAGAAAAACCTGCTACAAGTAACCAAGCATTTGTAACAAATTGTATTCCATCAATAAAAGAAGCAGTACGGTCTGGTCCATATTCTTTGAAAATAACTTGTATCAATGAATTTGAAACAGCACCTAAAGTATTTTTATCTAGAGTGCCTTCATATAAAACACCTCTATATATTTTTACAATCGGTTCGTTTGGATCGGCATTATTCTTCTTTTCATAAATCAGGTCATCAGGTAAAATCAAAGAAATTAAACCTTTTCCATGAAAACATTGAACTTTTTTACCCTTTTCTTTGAAAACTTTTCTAATTAATTGTATTTTATTTTGAATCTCTTTGACAGAAAGTTCAGTCTTTAGAGAAATATTGAAAAATTGTTCCTTCGTAACTTTATGAATACCCAAAGTCATTTTATAAGCACCTAAAAGTGAATCCTGAACAATACACATATTTGGTTTAGAACTTTGTGGTGAAATTAACATCCATTTTGATGCTGATAAATATTTTAATTCCGTCATAGCTTCAAGTGAGCTTGCAACATGTATGTTCATTTCATCTCCATCAAAATCCGCATTAAAACTCTTGTTGATACTCAGATTAAATCTGAAAGTTTTTCCTTTTCGTATAACAACTTCTTGAGCCATCATTGAACCTATATGTAATGTCGGTTGTCTGTTAAGCAAAACTATATCGCCATCTTGAAGTTGTCTTTCAATGATATCTCCAATGCTGAGAGAATAAGAACGTTTTTCTGGATATTTCAAATCCGGAACCCATTCTCCATTTCTCATCAATCTATCTCCTGGTTGTAATACATCTTTTCCATTATATACAACAATTTCAAATTCATTTCCTTTATCATCTTTTCTATAAATGATATCACCGTGATTCAAGCGTGTACCACGATAATATAAAGCATTTTCCATATTTATTCTAGTTTGCCCATCACTTTTCAAAACATAATTAACTTTCCCATCTTCAATCAATTTTGTACAATAATTATAATTAAAGTTATTGACTTGAACTGGAATAGTCAAGTTAGAAGCAATTTGTGGTGGAATAGCCAATTGCCCCATCTTTAAAGTAGGATCAGGACCAATAACTGTTCTAGCAGTCATTTCACAGCGCTTTCCAAGAATATTACTACGCATTATACCATCTTTTCCTGTTAATCTTTCCTTGATTCCTTTAATAGCTCTTCCATTTGTAGAATGTTTTGCTCTATATATAATAAAATGTTAGTATTCCTATTACAACTATAAAAAATAAATAAAATAAAATAAACTTACTTTCCGCTGGAATTATTATAAAATGTAGCTATTCTGAATTTTAATGTATGAAGATATTTTGTCTTTTTAGTATCAGATAACTGAATACCATCTAATTGTTCTAAATGGTTATTAGCTTTGATAATCTCAACAAGTTGAATAGTCAAATCATCATCACAAATATTACTTTCGCTAATAATATATGGTCTACAGCAAGTAGGAATTACTGGGAATACTGTTAAAATCAAACTCTTAGGATGCATAAGTTTTGGATTAAATCCAAGTAAAACAACATCATCATCACTGATATTATCAAATATTTTTTTGATTTCTTCAACTTGTAAAGTGATGCTGACTTTTCCTTTAACCTTATCTTTATAAATCATAGAAATAAGATTATCAGCAACAGTATGTTTTATATCCGGTTGTGGATGAGAACAATGAGAACACATATCAATTTTATCAAGTTTTTCAAGAATTTTGTTAAATCTTTTAACTCCTTTACTTTTATGAAAGTTATTAAGCATAATTTGGTCTTCAGTAATTAAAAGTTGGTGACATTTAATACAAAAGCACTTAATAATACTAACAACTTGTTTATAGTAAAGAGGATGAATAACTGGACAATTCAATTCAATATAACCTATATGACTATAAAAAGAGAAAGTTAGAATATGATATATACATAAACACAAATAAATAAAAACTTACCCGTTACAACCCCAAACGTTAAGACCGCATGTAACACACATCTTACCGTTTTCGATTGTACCAAGTCTAGGATCATAGACAGTGCCAAAACTATTTTCTTTGTCACAAAGTTTTGGGTTATCTATTTTACAGACGGCAAGTTTCTTGATTTCATCAGCAGAATAAATACCGAAAGTGATCTTTTCTATTTCTTTTGTGTCTTGATACATATTTGAAATAAGATTTCAATTAAAAATAAAAATCAATTTTTTATTTTATTATTTCGGATGTATAATAACATTAGACACTTTATTTATATAATAATTATTTGAAATAAAATAAACAGGGATAAAAATTCCAGAAGTCATAATTGTAAAACTATAAAATATTTTTTTCGACTTAGACATATACAATGTTGTAGATTGTTTCTATAAATCAAATTCTGAAGTGAACCGAAGTAAATAAAAGTAAAACATGATTTTGTTGTTGCTAAGTAAATAAAAAAAAAAATTAAAATAATTCTTTAAATAAAAAATGAAATCAAAAAAAATGAAATCAAATCAAATGTATTGTGTGAAATGTAAATGTCCTGTGTCATCCAAAACAAAACCTATATTAAAGAGTATGAAGAATGGACGTGTTGCTTGGACTGGAAAGTGTGCATGTGGATGTAAGCTTTTCAGAATTACCGGAATGCATAAATCTAAATCTAAATCTAAGAAACGTTCTGATGGAAGAAGAAAAAAATCAAAACGCAAGAGCCGTGCAAAATCTAGAAAGTAAAAACATAATTTTTTTATTACTTGATTAAGTAATAAAAACTGAATTAAAAAAATACAAATATAGAAGAAAATGTATAATAATTGGGATAAAACTTGTGAAAACATAATTAATGATAATTTGAAAGATTGGAAACAACATCCTGAAGTATATAATATGATAGAACATCTTCCTGATTGGATGGGTGCAAATATTCTCAAAGAAATCGAAAAAAAAGATGTTGAATTGAATATGTTAAAAGAAATATCATCATTGAATGATAGATTTGGAACAAAAGTTTATGATTACAATTATAAAGGAGAACAATTAAGGATTTCACCTACTTCTATAAGATATACTCATCAAGCAATAGAAATAATATCTATGTTACAAAAAAAGAATGTAAAAGTTATAAATTTGTTAGAAATCGGAGGAGGTTATGGAGGATTAGCATTGATTTTAATTTATTTAAGTAAAACAAAAAGATTTTCAATTGCTATAAAAAAATATATAATGTATGAATTAAATTCTGTTTCAAAATTACAAAAAATGTATTTAAGTCAATATGATTTCATACAAAACACAATGGAATGGAAAGATTGTTTGACTTACGGAAAAGATGTAGATATTAATGATTTTTTTCTTATATCTAATTATACATTATCGACATTAGATTTAGATACAAAAAAGAAATATTTATTCAATTTGTTACCTAAAACAAATGGGTGTTATATGATTTGGAATTCAAATAATTATGAAGGATTACCATATAAAAGAAAAGAATTAGAAGAATATCCTAAAACAGGGGATAATAATAAAATAATAATCATATAATTATACATATTCAAAAAATAAAAAATATAATATAAAATAAAAATGAAAGAAATATTAATACCATTTGCAATATTTTTAGTTTTGCTAATCATAGTTATATTTACAAAAAATTCACAATGTAGTTATGATGATGAAGATAATGAATGAATTATTTTTGTTTTTTATTTTTACAATATATGCAAAGTAATTTTATATTACCACTTTCTTCGCATTCAAAACAAGTGTAATCTCCGAATTCATAATGCACAAAATAATAATAAATAAAATTATTACATACATTACATATTCGTATACTTACATCATAATCATTATGTTTTTCTTTTAGAATTTGAATCCATTTTGTACACTTTGCCATTTGTTGTATTTATAATATACTTTTTATATTATAATTCATTGACTTATAAAATTGAGCATGACGAGTCTTTAACCTTTTTTTCTGTAGTTGTGTTTTCTTTTCGCTGCCAACGGGGCTGTGTCTTGTCCCATCTTTTTTTATCAACACCATCCATATTTTTCTTATTTTTGTTGGAACGTTTTTTATTTCTTGTCATAGTATTTTATTGTAAAATAGATAAAAAATTTGAATGTTTTATTTTATGAAATAAATCAATATTTAAAATATGATTCTTTTTAAAAAAAAATGAAAGTCCATACATTCGGAGATTCTCATAGCACAATGGGTTTTAATAACACGTGGAGTGTTCCTCACATTCAAATACATTATTTAGGTCCAAAATTATGTCATTCAGTAGGACGTGATGGTTTAAACTTATTGAATATCAAAAACTATAATGTTGAAAATGGTGATATCGTTATTTTTTGTTTTGGTTCTATTGATTGTAATTCACATGTTAATAAATACGTCAATGAAACAACATCTTATGAACACGTAATTGATTTAATCATTGAAAAGTATTTTCCCGTATTACAAAAAAATATTGAATTTTACGATGAAATTTATCCTTGTGTTTATAACGTTGTTCCTCCAGCTCATAAATATGAAGTTACAGGTAATGATGCTTTTCCTTTTCGTGGAACTGATGATGAAAGAAAACAATACCTCTTATATTTCAATAAAAAACTAAAACAAATGTGTAAAGAATATAATTATTTTTTTTTTGATATTTACGATATGTATACAAATACTGATGGATTTCTAGATACAAAATATAGCGACGGTCATATTCATATTCAAAATGGAATGTATTTACAACAGTTTTTAGATAAATTAAAAAAAGAAATTAAATGGAAAAAGATTTCTAATAAAATTGTCGATGAAAATATTTCAAACTGGCGACAACTTGATAATTCTATTATTGATAACACTAAAATAGATGAAGGTCATGTATATTTTCATAAGATGTTAAATAATGGTATAAATATCAATACTATAGTTTATGTTGCATCACAAAATGATAAATATGGTTCTCCAATATTACATAATTTTGGTGATATAAAATTATCATCAACAAGTCTTAAATATACATATCAAGCTTATAAGATTTGTGAATTTCTAAAATCTATGAATTATAATAAAATTAATATAATTCATAAAGATGCGGAATATTTAGGTCTTGTTGTTATATTATTTTTCTTAATAAAAGAAATGAAAATCAAAATCAATAAATATTATATATGTGATTATGATCATATGATAAAATTACAGAAATATTGCAATCAACAATATAATTTAAATATTGAATTTGAAAATTATGAGAATATAGGTAACATTTTAAATAATATTGTTCCTACTTTTTTTATTTCAGATAATATAATTAATAATATTTCTTTTTATTCGTGATAAAGAATTGGTTTTTCTAATCCCCATATTTTTTTTTCACTTTCACCATCATTTTTTTGTTTAGTATATAATTCATTTATGACTGCTCCATATCCATCTGATAATTTATAAAACATTTCATCTCCAAACATATGATACATTATTGTATAGAATACTTGGTCATTTGTATAACATTTATTTTTTAAAGGTAATTTGTCTTTTAATACCTCATCGTAGATATCACAAACTTGAAAAATTAGATATTTACTGATTATAAAATTACCGCTTATATAATGATATAAATTATTATCTTTTACTAAATCTGGTATGAAAAATTTATATTCTGATGATGAAAATATGAATCGATCGGTTGGTAATTTCTTTATTTTTTCTTCATCGAATGTTTTTAACGGTGGATGTAAATGTCGATAAAAATAAATTCCTGCATCAATCCATGCAAATTGTTCTGTATCAAACGGATTTAATTCAACCGCTCTCTTTATAAAGAATAATTTATTTAACCATAACAATGCAAGTTCTTTTGAAGGACAATGAACGTGATCTTCAACTATATAATCAATATATTTGTAAGTTTCAAAATTTATAATTTCTAAATCTATATAATATGTCGGTAAGTTTTTACGAATACTTTTTGCCATTTCAATCGTTTCTTTAGTTCCAAAAAAAACATATGGAGCATTTATTTTCAAGCTATTTTTTAACCAAAAACGATAATTATCTTTGTACTTATTATTAATTAAGTAAAAACAACTAACTACTGTCAACATTTTATAATTATAAAATCTTCCTTTAAAATAATTTAATTTTTATACATAATTTGTATAAAAACTTAAATTTATATTTATATTTATATTTATATTTATATTTATATTTATATTTACTTAGTTGATATTAAAGTTTTAATTCCACATGAGTTTAATTCCATTAATAATAATTTACTTGCATAAGGTAAATTCGCTTTTACTATCTTATCTGTATTACAAACTTTACATTCATTTGGAGACATAGCAATATTTCCACAAAGTTCACAAACATATACTTGATATGGATCACTTTTTTCAAATAAACGTTCCCTTAAAAATCTTGATACTCCATGACCTATCATTGCATCCCTTTCCCGATATACCAGTTCATCTAAGCATTTCCTCTTAGAATCATTACACCTATTAACTCAGTAATATTAATTAAGCATAGTATCAATATAACCTTATTAATAGCACTTTTTCAAGTGGGACTAGAATATATCTTAAACTTTCTTTGAATTTGCCAAATTCTCAAGTCCATTACCGTATTATTCGTTGAGGGAGTACCATTATCTAGCATAACGATATTAGGTACTTTACCCGCGGATTGTCTGTAACTTCAACTTATTACCTTACCCTTAGCAATTAACTAAAGCCATTGAAAAATTTCTTTAACAACTTGGTATTGAAGTTTTATATGCATGTTTCATATTTTCTGAATGACTTACTAACTCTAAATTATCAATATGGTTGTCGTGTCTTATTTTATTTTTATGATTAACTTCTAGATTTTCTCTCTTAATATTAATAAAATGGTCTGCAACTATTAGGTGAATATAAAAATTCTTTTTTTGTTTGTTTTTTGATAAAGTGACATAACAATAACCAGATGCATTTTTAACATGTTTCAAAAATTTTTTTCTTTGTTTGTTATAAACTCTTGAATCTGGAAATATAAAATAATTATCATAATCATATATAGATTTAGAAGAAGATAGATCTATATCTGTCTCATGATTATGAATTTTGTCTTCATAATTCCAAATAAATCCTCCAGAAGTTTTATTAATTTTTAAACATGCTTTTGCAATTGCACTTCTTGATAATCTTGTTTTTATTGATGCATCTGTAACTGAATCAAATTTATTTATAATCAAAGAATTTTTTAGTTGAATAACTTTTCTTGGATGACTTGTGTCTATTTGACATTTTTGAATATTTTCTTTTTGAGTCACCCATTCTAAATTAGAAATGTTATTGTCTAATTTATCACCATTTATATGATTCACAATAAGATAATTACATGGATTTTCAACAAATGTAAATGCCAGTAATCTATGTATATAGAAATGTTTATGGTATGTTTTCTTATTGTCAATAATATGAGTAAATCCACAACCATAATATCCATTATTAAGTCTTGTTTTTAAGAATTTTTTCTTAAGACAACTCCATATTTTTCCATCTAAAGTTATTTTATAGTTATCAAGTCCTTCTACTCCTATTTTAAATAAATTGTCACTTTCCATTGTATATAATGAAAATGATTCTTTAAATCAAAATTATACATGCATATTTTTCCAGAGTTCCCCGACATTATAAGTAATGTTGCCAGCTATGCTTCTGACTAGCAGTATTTTTGATACCACTGAGACTAAATCAATCTCCCCAAACCTCAGTCCACCTGATCTCGACCTTCCTTCCAACGGTTGTCTTGTCAAACTTGTAACATGTCCTTGTGATCTCGAGTGCATTTTATCAGACACCATATGCTTAAGTCTTTGATAAAATACTGGTCCCATAAATATTTGCGCTTCTAATGGTTCTCCTGTCATACCATTATACATTGTTTCCCAACCTTGTCTTTGAAATCCATGATATTTCAATCTTTCACAAATCTGTTCTGCGATATTTGTACTATTACTTGAAAAAGGTGTAGCATCTCCAAACGTTCCTTCCATACAGCAAGCTTTTCCCAATACAGTTTCTAAAATTTGAGATATAGTCATACGGGAGGGTATGCAATTTGAACTAACAATTGAATTAGCAATAAAACTATGATTTTCTGATATCGTCGTAAAATCATAAACTTTTTCATCAGGAATATCCTCAATATCTTCAACAAAAGTAGTTACTAAATCACCATATTGAAAATATTTTGTAAATCTTTGATATTCTATCCAAAAACCACTTTTTCTAGATTTAAGATATTCAATAGGAACTCTACTTTTTCTTCTTTTTTCATTACAATATCTATAGTCAATTATATCTACATATCTATTCAAATTTTCATGTCTAGTTGAAAAATAAATTTTATAATCTAAAACAGCATCAGTTTCTGTTTTATAAGTATTAACTTTTGCTTCTATGTCAAAGAATTCATAAAGTTTTATGATTTCATTCATATATTCTACATGAGAATTATGTATTTCTTCATTTTCAATATAAACTCTGTGTGGAATCATATGTATTTTTATTTGTTGTTGTTCAAGTTTCCAATTTACTGAAACTCTACCTCCGTCACCTCCACCAAATCCTGATAAAAATTCTCTTTTTACAGCACTACTACCATTTTTTATGAAAGACGGGAAACATCTTTTTACTTTATTTTTATTACCAACACATGCTCCAATAATATAAAGTAAATATCCTAATGATGTATCAACTTCAAGTTTATATCCAAAACTTTTTTCAGGTTTGGTATAATTCGACACAGTGAATCCTAATTTTTGAATATCATTTTTCAATTCTTCATAATCTTGTAATTCTCCAAAATAAAAAAAACATCTCATACTGTAAGTTTTTTCATTTCTAATGGTTAGATGACCATCAGTATCTATATATCCTAAAAGTCTGGCTAAAATTAATGTTTTTTCTCTTGAAATTCTACCAACTAAGCCTTTTTGTTCTAATGTTTTTTTATATACTTTGTTTTTCATATTTTCACCATCTATAAATAATTCTTCTCCATCATTATCTGGTAATGGTAAAACACTATGATAAATTATCATTTTATCTTGATATGGAATTAAGTCTTTAGTTTCAACCCATGTAGGAACATTATTTCGTATAATAAGAAATTTATGTTCTGACGTACATTTAATTACACGTTTTGAACTTGTAGTAATCTTTTTCATAAAAGTACCATCTTTTTGAAAACCATCCTTGTAATTTGTATATGATATTGATAGATCATTAGGACTAACTGTTATTATTGTTTCATCCTTATCATATATATCTTTTATATATTTTACTTCTCCATTTGACAAAGTAACTATTGTATCACCAGTCAAACAAAGAGAATTAATTAAAATATCAGGACACATTCCATCCTGAGTAAAAGGCATATCTTCTTGTGGAAGAATTAGACCACAAGTTCCCTTCTGAGCACTTCGACTTGCAAATTTATCCCCTATTTCAGGTATCTTTTGATTTCTAATTATGACCTTTATCATTTTGTATCCATTTGGTGTTACAGTTTCAACAACTCTATCTATATATCCTTCTTCACCATGATTTATAACATAACTACAATCAAAAACTTCTTCTTCTCCATTTTTGTTGGATTTTGTTAACGTTTTTCCAATAATTACATCACCTTTCTCAACATAAACACTTTTATTATTCATATATTTCTTAACAATACCTCTTTCGTCAAGAAAACTATAGTTGATATTCTTTTTTCTTTTTTCTATAGGAGGCATACAAATAGTCTCAAAATTATATGTTCCTTGTTTCTTTTCTTCATCAACAAGTGTCTTATAAGAGGTTGCGTTAAATAAACCTCTTTCAATAGCTTGTTTATTCAGTATAACCGAATCTTCTTGGCTCACCAAA
>Ga0214923_10002220_pt1 | contig 26174 bp, 20 predicted proteins | sample LL1510_MetaG_FD_177993 | JGI IMG/M metagenome (GOLD analysis project Ga0214923, IMG submission 177993) | Freshwater microbial communities from Lake Lanier, Atlanta, Georgia, United States - LL-1510 | ecosystem: Environmental > Aquatic > Freshwater > Lake | place: USA: Georgia | collected...
TACTGCTCCGTTAGTTTTTCCAGACGAATATCGTAAATATCCATCTCCTGCTCCTTGATCAGGTGCAAGAGCAGGTCCAGCGGACCGGTGAAGGCCGCCAGTTCCACCCGCAGGGCTTCGCTCCCCGGCGTCTCCAGCATCGGCATCATGTTTGTGTTCCCACGGCGGTTCGAACGCGGCGCAACACCAGCTCTGCCGTTTTTCGGGCCTTGAGCGCCCCGTCCTGCATCCATTTCTCCACCCGGGCAGGTTCCGAGGCCAACGCTTCCCTCTTTTTTCGCATCGCGTCAAACTCCCGCAGAATAAGATCGGCCAGACCCTTTTTCAAATCCCCGTAACCGGAGCCGCCTTTTTCCATCTTTCCCCGGTACTCGGCCCGCTCCGCTTCCGTCCCCATCAACCGCACCAACCCCCACAGGGTGCTGCCCTCGACCGCCTTGGGAGCCTCCACCGGGGTGGAGTCGGTGATGATCCCCATGATTTTTTTTCGCAGTTCCTTCTCCGGGGTGAAAATCTCCAGGGTGTTCCCGTAGGATTTGCTCATCTTTTGCCCGTCCACCCCGGGAACGACCCCGGCATCTTCCCGAATGATCGACTCGGGCAGTTTGAACACCGGCCCATACCTGTCGTTGAACTTTCCCGCAATGTCCCGCGCCACTTCCAGATGCTGCTTCTGGTCCTGCCCCACCGGCACGCGATCGGCATCGTACAGCAGGATATCGGCCGCCATCAGCACCGGATAAGCGAAGAGCCCATGGGAGGGTGAGATCCCTTTGGTCACCTTGTCTTTGTAACTGTGACAGCGCTCCAGCAATCCCATGGGGGTGACCGTGGACAAGTACCAGGCCAATTCGTGCACCTCAGGGACAGCGCTTTGACGGAACACGACCGCCTTGTCCGGATCCACTCCGCAGGCCAAAAGATCGAGGAAGGTGTCCTTCACCAGAGGGGCCAGTTGGCCGGGTTCGGCCGCCCCGGTCAGGGCATGGTAATCAGCCAAAAAGTAGTATGCCTCGCCCTTCGTCTGCAGTTCAACCGCCGGTCGGATCATCCCGAAATAGTTCCCCAAATGGAGCCTTCCGGTCGGCTGAATTCCCGAGAGGTAGCGCATCCTTGATCGTGGCCTTGGGCTGAGCCTGCCGACCAGAAATTTTTCCTAAGTTGTTCAGTCTAGACTACCTGGGATGGTTAAAAACATTCCCCATCCTTCACCGGCAAACCGGAAGAGGCACTTGTCCGCTCGCCCCGCCCTTCAATCTCTGTAAAAATGGGTCTAGATGCAAACAGTGAGCCCCATGGCTGATTCCCTCACGGCACCGGCACCTGATCCTTACGGGGCCTGCACTCAGTTGGCCCGGGAACACTATGAAAACTTTCCCGTGGGTCGTCTGGTTCCGAAGAGGCTTCGCCCGCATGTTCACGCCGTCTACGCCTTTGCCCGGGTGGCCGACGATCTGGCGGATGAAGGCTATGCGGATCCACGCAAAAAATCGAATGGACCGGCTCCCACGGAAACGGAACGGTTGCAGGTCTTTCGCGCCTACCGGCAGGCTTGGCAAAACGCCCTTCAGGGCAACGAGTACGACCGCACCTATGCCTGGATTTTTGAACCCCTGCAGAAAACCAAGGCCGAACTCGATCTTCCCGACTCCCTTTTTTTGGATCTGCTCAGCGCCTTCGAACAGGACATCGTCAAACGCCGCTACACCGATTTTCCTGAGGTGCTCGACTACTGTCGCCGAAGTGCCAATCCGATTGGCCGGCTCGTCCTCCTGATCCATGGCAAACGGGAGACGAATCTTGCCCAACTCTCCGACCATATCTGTACCGCCCTCCAGTTGACCAATTTTTGGCAGGATGTCTCGGTGGATCTGGGCAAGGACCGGATCTATATCCCGCAAATCGACCTCCGGCGTTTTGGCGTCCCGGAGGAGGACCTCTTTGCGGGCCGCCCCACACCTAATTTTCGCAACTGCCTCCGCTACCAGTCGGAACGTGCCTGGGAACTCTTTCGCCAAGGGGAATCCCTACCACGTCACCTGCCCCGCCCGCTCTCGTGGGAAATCCGTCTGACTTGGCTGGGAGGCACCGAAGTCCTCCGCAAAATCGAAAAGTCCAACTTTGACACCCTCTCCCGTCGCCCCACGATGACCAAGTTGGATTTCCTCCGGCTGGGCCTGCAGGCATTTTTGGGCCAATGAATTCGACACCCTCCTCCGGGGGAACGGGGGAACGCATCACCCGCAAAAGCGGTTCCAACCTTGCACTCTCGTTTATCTGCCTGCCGAAGGAACAACGCCAGGCCATGTCTGTCTTCTACGCCTTTTGCCGGACCGTCGATGATATCGTTGACGAAACCTCGGCTCCCATGGCAGAGCGTCAAACCCGACTTCAACGCTGGCGCGAGGACATCCAAGCCATTTATCGGGGGACTCCCGAACAGCCGCTGGCACGGGAACTGGCGCCCGTCGTTCGCCGGTACCTGATTCCTCCGGAACCGCTCCTCGAGATCCTCCATGGAGTGGAAATGGATTTGACCCAAAACCGCTACGAAACCTTCGCCGACTTGGAAAAATACTGCTACGGCGTGGCCTCCGCCGTAGGACTGGTTTCCATCAATATCTTCTGCTGCCAAACCCGGGCCGCGCGGGACTATGCCATCGCCCTGGGCATGGCCTTTCAACTGACCAACATCCTGCGGGACGTGGCCTACGACCTGCAGAAGTTCGGCCGCATTTACCTGCCCCGGGAGGAGTGGAGGGCGTTCGGTGTCGCGGAGGAGGATTTTCTTCAAGCCACCCCGACTCCGGGCATGCACCGACTCCTGCGCCTTCAATATTTTCGGGCCCGCCACTACTTTGAAAAAGCCGACCGCCTGATTCCGGAGCCGGACCGCCCCCACCTCTCCGCAGCCCTGCTGATGACGGGTGTCTACCGTGATCTGCTGGAAAAACTGCAAAGCCGGGATCTTCAGGTGCTGCAGGGACCGATCAAGCTTTCCCGCTGGGAGAAACTCAAGGCCCTGCGACGGGAACGAAGTCGTTTGGGCAAAACGGTTTCCCCGCGCAAACCGCCGTCCCGTGTTGCCGTCATCGGGGGTGGTTTTGCCGGCTGCGCCGCTGCGTTTGCCCTGACACGTGCTGGTCATACGGTGGAGCTTTTCGAGGCTAAACCCCAACTGGGTGGTCGGGCCCATAGCTACCGCGAGACCAAGACCGGCACCACCTTGGATAACGGCCAGCACATCCTCATGGGTTGCTATCATCGGGCCCTTGAGATGGTGGAATCCCTGGGGAACGGAGACCGACTGGAAAAGCACGATCGTTTGGACCTGGCCTTCGTCAGCCCCCAACGGGGCCGCACGGTTCTTCGCTCCTCTTCCCTGCCTCCTCCCCTTCATCTATTGGCCGGTCTTTTCGGTTTTGCCGAGCTCACTTGGCCGGACCGCTGGGCCATTCTGAACTTTCCGGGGCGGGCCAAGGGGAGCCCGGCCAAACCGGGGGAGAGCACCCAGCTCTGGCTGGAAAGATTGGGCCAAACCCCGGGATCGGTTCGGGCCCTCTGGGAGCCCTTTTGCCTGCTGCGTTGAATGTTCCCCTCGCCGTGGCGGATGCCGGCCTCTTTTGGGAGGTCACCCGTCTCGCTCTCTTTGGCTCCCCACAAGATGCGGCCATCTATTTTGATCGGAGCGGACTTTCCCATCTCCTGCAGCCCGAACTGGGCACATTTCTGCAAGCCACTGGCGGGAAACTTCACCTGGCTACCCCGGTGGAATCATTGGAAATCCATGAATCCGTCGGAAGGATCACTTCTCTTCAGCTCAAGGACGGCCGGAAACTCGTCTTTGATCATGTCGTGATGGCCATGCCTTGGACCGCTGCGGCAAAGTTTCTACCCGTTTCCGATCGTGCCCAACAACTGGCCTCCTCTCTGGTGCCCGGACCGATTCTCGGCATTCACTTGTGGACCGATCGCCCTTTGGCACCTGATTTGATCACCGGCTTCCTTGATTCGCCCCTCCATTGGCTCTTCGACCGCACCTCCACCTTGCCCGCAGGATCGGGTGGAAACCTTTATGCAGCCGTCATCAGTGCCGTGAGCGATCGAATCGACCAAACCGGCAAGGAACTCGTGGAACTGGTGCTCTCCGAGATTCACCGGCTTATTCCCTCCAGCCGGAAGGCCAAGATCATGCACCATGTCGTCTACAAATCCCGCGACGCCACCTTTTCGGGGCCCCTGGGGAAACCATTGGCCCGCCCTGGCCCCGTGACATCCCTGGCTAACCTGTTTTTGGCAGGGGATTGGACCGACACGAATCTGCCCGCCACCATCGAGGGGGCGGCGGTTTCCGGATTCAGGGCCGCCGAGGCGGTGGGATAATGGTTTAGGTGGGGCGGGGTCGATGACCCCTCCCATTTGAAGCTTTCGTGATCTTGTTCTTCAGTGAGGCGGCCTCATCGAGGCCGCCCTACCTGAGTCGAGACCTCAACGCCGCTTACTCAACCAATCCAAAAACTCCGCCACGGCTTTGCTCATGACCCCCCGGGCATGGGTACATCCAGCCACCGCAGGCAGCAGTTCGATCAATCTCCAGGGCCGCGTGGCTAGGTGAACGCCGATTTTGAAGGGGGTACTTCGCCCTGTTTCATGATCACAACCAAGAAGGAACAAATCCGCCGGCAGAAGCTTGTTGGCATGGTCGCTCACCGCTCGCAAGCCGACGAGCGGCACATTCCGCTGCCCGCAGGCCTCTGCCACATAATCCCACTCCATTTCCACGATACCGCAGCCGGTTTTTCTGCCCAGAGCCAGCTTGGCCTCCGCGGTGGCGATAATTTCGTGGGCAGTGTGCCACTGGGCCGGTCGGATTGCCTTGAAACCACAACTCCACTGATGAAATTCCTTCCAGTCCTCGGCATGAAAAGAGGTCAAATCCCCCTCGTCCCAAGCCGGATCCAAAGCGCCCGCCAATCCCGCCAACAGAACGGCCCGGCAGGGATGTTCCGCCAGCCAACCTTTGATTTTTTTCTCCAACCCCGGATGTCCCATCCCAATCCGAGCCGAAACCACCGGTAGACCATCCCAAGTTCCCCGGAGAGTTTCCATTCCAGTCTCCATGCAGCTCCTGCCGCCTAGGCGTTTCCAGGTTGGCTCCGCCTCAAATTCCATCGGGAACAAAATCCCCAACGGCAACGGGGGCGCTTGGGACATGAATCGATCGCGGGGAGAACGAACAGGAAGCAATCAGCGGACGCCGGTATTTCGGACCATCTCCTGATATTCCCCGAGGGCCAAGAGGGGCCAGTTGTTACGATACATGTCGTAGCGGAGATAAAAGACGCAGGGGAAACCGGTGCCGGTGATCAGCTTCTCCTCCCAACTCCCGTCCTTCTGCTGGGTTTCAATCAAGTAGCGGACCGCCCGACGCACGCTCGGTCGCTGCACGTCCCCGCAGGCCAACAGCCCCATCAATCCCCACCCTGTCTGGGAGGCTGTGCTGATCCCCCGCCCTTTGAGGCGCGCATCGTCGTAGGATCCGCAGCTCTCCCCCCAACCCCCGTCGGGATTTTGGGCACACTCCAGCCAATCGCGGCCACGAATCACCCAGTGTTCGTTCATGTCATAGCCGATGGCCCGCAGTCCCCGCAGCACCTGCCACGTTCCGTAGATATAGTTAACCCCCCAGCGGCCAAACCAGGAGCCGTCTTCCTCCTGCGTCTCCCGGATAAAACGAATCGCCCTCTGGATCTGAGGATCATGTTTGGGCACACCGCACTTGCCCATGGTCTCAAGCAGCCGGCCCGTGATATCGGCACAAGGCGGATCAAGGATGGCGTTGTGATCGGCGAACGGCACATCCTCCAACCACGTTTTGTTGATGTTTTTGTCGAAAGCGGCGTACCCGCCGTTGTCACATTGAAAACTCCGCGCCCAGGCCAATCCACGATCCATCGCCGCTTTTTGTGCCGCAGGGTCGGACGCCCGTGCCTGACGCAGCCCCAAAAGAACCTTGGCGGTGTCATCGACGTCCGGATACCAGTCGTTAAAAAACTCAAAGGCCCAACCGCCAGTCACGGGAGTCGGGTTCTTCACCACCCAGTCCCCGCGCATTTTCACCTCTTTGGCCAAGAGCCAGTCGGCTCCTTTTTGCATCGGAGCGGCATCCGTCGGCACTCCGGCTGCACCCAAGGCAGTCATGGTGATCGCCGTGTCCCATACGGGACTGAGGCAAGGCTGGATGCGGAAATCTCCGTTGGCGGGATCGTCCACCTCCAAACCCTCCAGGTCCTTGACCGCTTTGCGCATGGCTGGATGATCATCGGCGTAGCCCAGGCACTGAAATGCCAAAATGGTGTTCATCATGGAGGGGAAGATTGCGGCCAACCCCTCCGATTCGGGACCTGTCCGGTCGAGAATCCAGTTCTCCGCCACTTTGAGCGCCCGCCGACGGAAAGGTTTCCAGGAAAGACTTTCAATCCACCCGAGCAATTCGTTGACCCGGACAAAAAAGTTTTTCATGGAGAAGAAACGGCTCTCCACCGGGTGATGGAAAGGTCCTCCCTCCACCCCGTAGGGATAAAGCTCATGGAGCTGTTTCTCCGGCGGAAGGTGCTGGGTGGGCCGGAAACTTCGGATAATGGACAGCGGCACCACAATCGCCCGGGTCCAAGAACTCATTTCAAACAGGTTGAAGGGCGCCCATTTGGGGAGCAGCAGGATCTCTGGCGGAATATTGGGAAGATACTTCCAGGGATACTGACCGAGCATCGCCAGATACAGTTTGCAGTAGGTGTTGGAACGGGGGATGCCCCCCAAGCGCAAGGCCGCCGCCCTGGCCTTGCGCATTTCCGGCTCCTCCGGAGTGAATCCCGCCAGCTTGAGACTGAAGTAGGCTTTGACGGTGGCGGTGACGTTGCTGGGTCCGCCGGGGTAAATGGGCCAACCCCCATCGGGCAGTTGCCTTTGCAAAATATGTCGGACAATTTTCGCTTCCTTGGTCCGATCAATCTTGTTCCGAAGATACATCAGAAGGTGGTAATCACAGGCCACTGTCGTATCGACAAAGAGCTCGCCGACCCAGTATCCCTCTGGCTTTTGCAACCCCAAAAGAAAATCACGGGAAGCCTCCACTGTTTTCTTCAGGGCATCCAGGTTGACGTCGGCCGGATCCATCCCAATCAACTCGGGACTGGGGGATCGCGAAAGGTCAGGTTGTGTCATTTTGGTCGACATAAGTAAGCAAACTAGCGGAAAAAGTTAAAACAGCTCAACAGATTTTGATAAACCACTGTGTTTCAATACTTTTTGCGGCCCGAACTTAAAGCCGGCCGCAATCTTATTCAGCCCAAGTGATGAGACGTAATTCGTGGGCCTGAGTCAAAGACGGATGCGACGGGCGAACCCTGACATTAAAGTGATAGTTGCCCGAATCTTCGACCGAAATCCGCCCAGCGTAATGGTGCCAACCATCCACGGGATTGCCCGAGGGCTCGAGGGCCAAAACCTTGGAGTGCCCGCCGACGTCCACCACCTCGAGATAGGCTTCCACCGCAACCTCATGGGGGTGTAACGAACCGAGGAATACCTTGGCGGAAACGGGAACCATATCGCCGACACTCACCGTGGTGCGGGCCGGTCCGTTCCACGTCACCGCATTGGCTTTCACCTGAGGCCAGGCTTTGCGGATCTGATCCTTCCAGACCGCCAACTCCTTGGATTTCGACCAGCTGTTTTCCGAAAACATCCGCCCTTTTTCCGCGGCCTTACGGTAAAACATCGTGGCATAATCCTCCACCATGCGGGAGGTGTTGTAGACCGGTCCGATGGTGACCAAACTTCGCCGCACTCGTTCAATCCAACGCTTGGGAATACCGGATGAATCCTGGTCATAATACAGGGGGACGATGTCCCGCCGCAGAATCTCATAGATGGAAAAGGCGTCGAACTCGTCCTGCACCTCCGGTTCCAAACGGAACGTGTCGTCCCCGATCGCCCATCCGTTCGTTCCGTCATACGCTTCGTCCCACCATCCATCCCGCACGCTGAAATTGAGACATCCGCTGGTGATCACTTTTTCGCCACTTGTCCCGCTTGCCTCCAAAGGCCGGGTGGGATTGTTCAGCCAGACATCGCAACCGTGATACAGGAAGCGGGCCACGTTGAAGTCATAGTTTTCGACAAAGACGATGCGGTTTTTGAACTGAGGCAAGGCCGAGATTTGCACGATCTGCTGGATTAAACGCTTTCCCCCTTCGTCCGCCGGGTGGGACTTTCCGGCGAAGACAAACTGCACCGGGCGTTCCGGGTCGTTGACGATTTCCGCCAACTTGTCCAAATCACGAAACAGTAAGGCGGCCCGCTTGTAGGTCGCGAACCGCCGGGCAAAACCGATCGTCAGCGCCTTGGGATCAAGCAACTGGTCCGTCGCGCGAATGTCCGCCGGACTGGCGCCGTTGCGCAGCCTTTGGGTTCGGACATTGGCCCGGGCGAATTCGAGCAACTGGAGTTTGAGCTTCTGGTGGGTGGTCCAGTACTCCTTATCCTTGAAATCCATCCTTTTTTCCCACGCCTCGGCCTTGGCCAAATCCTCCTCCGACATGGCGCCTTCTTTTTTCTCCAGGAGCTCGCGGATCTCCGGGGCCATCCAGGTGTAGGTGTGAATTCCGTTGGTGACGTGTTGGATGGGGATTTCCGATTTGGGAACCCCGGGCCAAACGCTCTGCCACATTCCGCGGGAAACCCGCCCATGAATGGCACTCACCCCGTTCGCCTGGCGAGAAAGACGCAGAGCCAAAATGGTCATGCTGAAGGGTTCCCCCTCTTCGTACATCCAGGGCCGTCCTAATTTGAGAAGTTCCTCAAACCCAATTTGACACTCGCGGATATACGACCCGAAGTATTTTTCCATCAACTTGGGGTCAAAGGCGTCATTGCCGGCCGGCACCGGGGTGTGCGTGGTGAAAAGACTGCTGGCGGCGACATATTGCAACGCCTGGATAAAACTGAGCTGATGTTGGGTGACCAACATGCGGATCCGTTCCAAGCCGAGGAAAGCGGCATGCCCTTCGTTCATGTGGAACACGGAAGGCTTGAGTCCCATGACCGCCAAAGCCTTCACCCCGCCGATTCCTAGGACAATCTCCTGGCGAATCCGCATCTCATGGTCTCCCCCATAGAGCTGGTAGGTGATGTGGCGGTCATCTTGGGCATTTTCCGCCAAATCCGTATCGAGAAGGAAAAGGCGCGTGAGGCCGATGTTCACCTCCCAGGCTTTCGCCCGCACCTTTCTCCCCGGCATATCCAATTCCACCACCACCGGGGATTTTCCGTCCGCCGCCAAGGCTTCCCGAATCGGCAAATCATGGAAGACATTGTCCACCGCCGAGGCTTCCTGCCATCCCTCGCGGTTGATTTTCTGCGAAAAATATCCGAAACGGTACAACAGGCCCACCGCGACAAAAGGCAGACCCAAATCGCTGGCCGATTTGCAGTGATCCCCCGCGAGGATTCCCAACCCTCCGGAGTAGTTCGGCAAGGACTCATGAAAACCGAATTCGGCCGAGAAATAGGCCACCAAGGGTTGGTCTTTTTTCTCCTTGGGCAGGTTTTGGGTAAACCAGGTTTCTTTTCTCTTTAGGTATTGCTGCAAGCGATCATGCATTTTTTCCACGCGCTCGCGGTAAGCCTTATCCTTGGCCAAGGATTCCAATCTGGACTGTTTGACCAGACGCAGCATTTTGACGGGACTGTGGCCACACTGCTCCCATAAAGAGGGGTCGAGTTCCTTGAAGAGTTCAAGGGCATCGTAATTCCAACTCCACCAGAGATTGAAAGCCAACGTCCGCAGGGACTCCAAACCTTCCGGCACACGCGGAACGACCGAAACGGTCACGGGCCACTTGGGGGTAGATTCAGTGACGGGTTGCATGCGAAGGCAAAGGGTGGGCGTTTCTCGTTTTTCGGGCTAGAAAAATCAAGATTCGCTTGCTTTTTTTTGCCTCTAAGCGGTTTAAGGGAGCTGACCGAACCCCTTACTTCAGAAGAGCCTGAACCTCTTTGAACTTGGGATGGTCCGCACTCTCGAGGATCTCAAAAAGAACCGCCTCCACGGTGCTGACCACCACTCCATCCGCCCTCATTTCAGCCAAGGCCATGTCCCGATCTCGGACTTCCCTCGATCCCACCGCATCGGCCACCACCACCGGGGTCAGCTCTTTCAGACGCAGGTCATAGACGGTTTGCCGCACACAAACGTGGGTTTCACATCCGGCCACCAGAATTCTTTTTTTTCCCAAACCCTTCCCCTCCTCGGCGGCGGAAAACCTGGTCTTGGTGAGAACCTTGGCCTGGCTTCCCGCTGCTTTCTGCACCGTTCCCACCGTCTTGCCCAACTTGGCCGGGGCCTGCTCCGTCAGCAGGATCGGCAGCTCAAGCAATCGTGCGCCCTGAACTAAAATCTCCAATCGTTCCAACCAACCAGAGGGGGTCTGGACGGCGGCCACCAGTTTTTCCTGGGCATCCACCACCAGCAACCCCGTCTCCTTGGGGGACAGCCTCCACAACATCGCTAGTTCTCCTCCCCGGAGGAAGACTGGAGGGCGGCAAGGACATTCAAATCCTCCAAAGTGGTCACATCGCCTTTCACCGCCCCTCCGGCAGCCACTTCCTTGAGCAGCCTTCGCATGATCTTTCCGCTCCGGGTCTTGGGCAAAGCCTCGGCAAAGCGGATCTGATCCGGCTTCGCAATCGGACCGATCTCCTTGCTAACTTGTTCCCGCAGGGCCGCCACCAGTTCCGACCCCGCCTTCTGCCCTGATTTCAGGGTGACAAAGGCGACCACTGCCTGTCCCTTCAGGTCATCCGGCCGACCCACCACCGCCGCTTCCGCCACTGCTGGGTGGGTCACCAGAGCACTCTCGACCTCGGCTGTGCCCAGACGATGCCCGGATACGTTCAAGACATCGTCCATTCGTCCGATCACCCAGAAATAACCGTCCTTGTCCATGCGTGCCCCGTCGCCGGTGAAGTAAGTTCCCGGTACCTCGGTCCAATACTGCTTGGCATACCTCTCCGGATCGCCGTGGATGGTGCGCAGCATCGAGGGCCAAGGCTTGCGGATGACCAGCTTCCCTTGGGTTCCGGGCTTCAGCTCCTTGCCCTGATCATCCACCACCGCCACATCGACCCCGAAGAACGGCCGTCCGGCCGAGCCCGGCTTCATAAAATGGGCCCCCGGCAAAGTGGTGATCATGTGACTACCGGTTTCCGTCTGCCACCAGGTGTCGACAATCGGACAACGACCGCCGCCGATCACCTTGTGGTACCACAACCAAGCCTCCGGATTGATCGGTTCCCCGACCGATCCCAGCAACCTTAACGAGGTAAGATCATGCTTCTTGACCCAGTGATCCCCCCAGCGGATGAAGGCGCGGATTGCGGTGGGTGCCGTGTAAAAGACGGTCACCCGGTGCTTCTCGATGATATTCCAAAAACGATCCGGCTCCGGCTGGTTCGGTGCCCCCTCGTACATCAGGGTGGTTGTGCCGTTGCTGAGTGCGCCATACACCACATAACTGTGGCCGGTCACCCAACCCACATCCGCGGTGCACCAAAAGAGATCCGTCTTCTTGAGATCAAACACCCACTTGGTGGTCAGATGGGCCCCCAGGAGATACCCCCCCGTGGTGTGGAGAATCCCCTTCGGTTTTCCCGTGCTTCCGCTCGTATAAAGAATGAAAAGCGGGTGTTCACTCTCCAGTTTCTCCGGCGGACAATCCGCCGGCTGATCCTTGACCAGCTCATGCCACCAGCGGTCGATCTCGTTGAGTTGATCGATGTGACCGGTTCGTTTCAGCACAATCACCCGCCGCACCTCTGGACAAGCCGCCACCGCTTGATCCACATTCTGCTTTAACCCCACCACCTGTCCCCGCCGGTAGCCGCCATCCGAGGTGATCACCAACTTGGCCCCGCAATCCTGAATCCGATCCTTGAGGGATTCGGCGCTGAACCCACCGAAAACCACACTATGCACCGCTCCGATTCGGGCGCAGGCCAGCATGGCGATGGCCGCTTCGGGAATCATGGGGAGATAAATCATGACTCGGTCGCCTGGTCTGACTCCCTCCCCCTTCAGGGCATTGGCGAAGCGGCACACTTCATCGTGCAACTGCTGGTAGGTCAGGACACGGATGTCCCCCGGCTCCCCCTCAAAAATAATGGCCGCCTTGTGCCTCCGCCCGCCCTGCAGATGGCGGTCGAGACAGTTCACACTCACATTCAGTTTTCCGCCGCCGAACCACTTGGCGAAAGGTTCTTTCCACTCCAACACTTTTTTGGGCTCGGTGAACCAATCCAGTTCCTCCTTGGCCAATCGCCCCCAGAACTTTTTCGGGTTCTGCACGGATTCCCGGTGCATGGACTTATATTTCGCCAAACTGGAGAAGGCGGACTGCTTCACAAAGGAAGCCGAAGGTTTGAATTTCAGGTCTTTGCTCATTTGTTTTTTCCCCTTGGGGTTGGTTTTTGCACCGCCTGGCGGACAGCTTGAAGAATCTCATCCACCGGAGCCATCCGCCCCGGACCCTCTGCCCCGCAGGCCAACCGGCCTTCCGCCGGTCCGATGAAACAGACCCCGCGGCTTTGGAGGGTTTTCACATTTTCCCGGGTGGCGGGGTGTTGCCACATGTGGGTGTTCATCGCTGGGACAAGGAACACCGGAGCTCGCGTGGCCAGAAGGACCGCACCCAAAACATCGCCCGCCAAGCCATGGGCCGCCCGGGCCAGACAGTCCGCACTCGCCGGGGCCACGACCACCGCATCCGCGGCGCCGGCTAGATCCAGATGACTCATCCTCCCTCCCTCCCCCTCTTCCCACAACGACGTGTGCACCGGGCGATGGGTCAAAGCCGCCAAAGTCAGCGCCGGCAAAAAGCGCGCCCCGTCCGCCGTCAGAACAGCATGCACCTCCCATCCTGCCCGAACCATGGCACTAGCCAGGTCTGCCGCCCGAAAAGCGGCAATGGAGCCGGTCACCCCCAGAACAATCCTTGGAAACTTGGAATCAGCCATGATGCAGATTCAACCTCCGGCTGAGATAACGCTCCGCGCGGATGATCGCGCGGAACTTGATCAAATCCTCCTCCATCGAACTGCTGAGAATGGTGTAGCGATAGCTTTTCCAGTCGGCCATCTCCGCATCCGCGGCCTGGATGCGTTTGGCAATCTGTTGGGCATTCTCCGTGCCCCGTCCCTGCAAACGGCGGCGCAATTCCTCCAAGTCGGGCGGCATGATAAAGATATCCGCCAAGGCCTCCTGAATCTTGGCATCCTTCGATCCCCGGATTTGACGCGCCCCCTGAACGTCAATATCGAGCAGCACGTCCCGACCCGCCGCCAGATGCTCCAGGACGGGGGCTTTCGGCGTGCCGTAGTAGTGCCCGTAGACATCCGCAAACTCCAACATCTCTCCGGTTTTCATTTTTTTTTCAAAGTCAGACTTGTTCATAAAGAAATAATCGACCCCATCCTTCTCCCCGGGTCTTTGGGGGCGGGTGGTGCAACTCACCGAATAAACCAGATCGGGGGTCTGCCGGACATTGGTGCAAAGGGTGGTTTTACCCGTTCCCGAGGGGGCGGAGACGACAAACAAAATTCCCGACCGGGTGAAATTATTCAAGATTGGCCGCCTGTTCCCTGAGTTTCTCCAGCTCCGATTTAAACTCGATCGCGAGGCGGGTCAGAACCAGATCCCCTGATTTCGATCCCACGGTGTTCACTTCGCGTTGGAGCTCCTGAATGACGAATTCCAGATTTCTCCCGCCGGGAGCACGTTTTCCGGTCAGGCCTCCGGCTTCGGCCAGATGGGCCCGGATACGACTTAACTCCTCCGTCACATCCCCGCGATCCGCCGCCGAGGCCACCTCCCGAACCACCCGCTCGGGATCCAGATTCACCCCCGCCTCCCCCGCAATTTCCTGCAACCTCTCCCGAAACCGCTCTCCCTGTTTCCGCCTCATTTCAGCCGCCGCCTTCTCCATACGCCCACGAATGCTTTCCATTTTTTTTAGGTGCCCGCGAAGACTCTGCACCATGTATTGGCCTTCCCTTTCGCGGGATTCGACCATCTTTTTTAACGCGCCGCGGACCCCGGTGAGGATTTTTCGATCCTCGGCAGGAGCGACCGCCAGTTGGGTGTTCACCACCACCCCCGGTAGGCTCAGAAGATCCGACCACGCCGGACCACCCGCCACCCCCATTTTTTTCCCAGCCGCGCGAAGTTGACCGGCATAGAGAGCCGCTTTTTTCAGATCCAGACTTCTTCCGTTTTGCGAGGGCGAAGCTTCCACCTGCAAGGCCACCGTGACCTTGCCACGGGCCACGGCTTCGGCCACCTCTTCGCGAATCTGTCGCTCGATGCGGGCTAATTCACCCGGCGTGTACACGATGACCTCCAACCCCCTCTTGTTGACCGAGGTGACCTCGATCCGGATCCGGGCATGCCGAAGGGGTATTTGGACGGAGCCAAAGCCGGTCATGCTGCGCATAGAGGAATCCTATCGGGAAACCACCCGCGGTTCAAAACCCAAACAGCTTCAGCGCGCTTTGGATCGGGGCGGTGACTGGGGCCGCAGCCCCACCGGTGGCCCCATCCGCCCCCTGCAAGATTCCCGAGGGGGCATTCAGGAGAAGATTGATGCCGGCTTCTGCCAGCATTTTACCGATATCCATCTGTACGTTGGGGTCTTGCAAGGTTCCGGTAATCCGCGCATCCCCCGGAATCTTGGTGTAATAGTCGTTGCTTTTACCGATCAACTGGGTCATCGACCCCTGCAGTTGGCCGCTGCTTTGCATCGCCTCTTTGGTTAAGGCAAACTGCAACTTGAAATCCAAGACCTGAGTAAACCAATTCAACCAACCCTGAAGGTTGGCGGAGAATGCGTTTCCCACCACCTGAAGGTTGGGCACATTAATTCTCTCCCCTTGGACTTGAAATTCCGATCCTAAGTCGTTGATTTCACTAGAGGCGATGTAACTCGAACCGAGTAAGGTCCCCGTTTTTTGCAAGGCTCCGGCAAGGGAAGGAAGATTTTCCAGGTGAGCCTGATACAGGCGAAAACTACCCTGGCCATTCAGACTTCTTCGGAGTTCTGCCAGCGAGGGCCCCTCGGATCGGGCCGAAAGCTGGAAATCCGCCCAACCCCCGATCGGCCCCCTGGCATCGTGAATGGCGCTTCCCAAGATAGCCCCCAGGGGAAACTTGTTGACCGCAACCTGCGCCTGGATTGGCTTGCCGACACCTGCTCCCAAAACGGAGGCACGAATCGAGCCTCCCTGCACCTCCACGATGGACGGTTCCAGCTGAATCTCTTCCGGCCCGAACAGCAAGCGGGGAATTTTTACCGGCCCCACCTCGGCTTCCTGCACCACGATTTTCTGCAAAGCCGCAGATAGGTCGATTCTCCATGGAGGGGACACCGGTGCCTGGGGACCCGCCGGGGCATCCTGCCAGACCTGCGTCTGGGCCAACAACCCCCGCAAATCCAACACCCCTCCCTTGATTTGCGCCCGCAAGGAACCTGGACTCCAGTGGAACGAGGAAATGATCACCGGATCATCACGAAAATCAGGAAACAGGAGCGTGACATCCTGAAGGTCAAATCCCTCGCTTCGATGGTCGTATTGGTAAGCGCCACTGATCCGTAGGGAGGCCGGCGGTAGTTTGACATTTTTCGCCAAGCGCACATCCAAAAGGGTTAGATCCGCCTCCCCGCTTCCCCCATGTTCCCCAGGCTCCCAAAACCCAGCCCCCAAGACCACGTCCCCATCCAACCAGCGAGCCGGATGCAACCAAGGCGAGGAGAGCCTCTGCATCCACCCGTCGGAAATACGCCCGCTTTCCCAAGCGATGGAACCCTTTTTCGTCCATGCAATTTTCTGCAACTCAAGGTTTCCCATCTCCCCGTCCGCCACCAAATGCACCTCGTTGAACGATCGAAGCCCGTCTTGCCACTCCGCCACTCCTTGGCTCTTTAGATTGACCCCGCTGAGCCCGCCGATTTTTGGCAACGTCGCTTGTAGTTTCTTGATCTCGAGGCTGTAGCCGATTTTTCGGATATTCTCCTCTGGATCTGCCACTTCCGCCTTTATCTCCAAGTCCCCCGCCGAGAGATAAGGGGTCAGTGCCGGAAAGTTTTTCGCGGCGACGGCGACATCCATCTTGCCCAAGACCACCACTCCGGGATGCGGGCTTTTTTCCACGGTCAGGGTCAGCCAATTCCCCCCGTCCTGTTGCGCCAGGACCTCGGTTTTCTGGATTTGCAGGCTTTGATCTGCGCCCAGCGAAACCGCTGCCTGCAGGTTGATCTGATTCGAGGGAAGTTCAACTTTAGGAAGATGGATCATCAGATCAGGAATCTGGAGGTCCGCCTCCCCACTGAGGGTTCCCCGTTTGGGATCGCTGGAAACCCTCACCGATCCCGATATCGTGCCCAACACAGAGCTTTCCGAGGCGTGGGGTAAAATCAGGGGAGTAAAAAGCCCCATGGGCCAGCCACGAAATTGAATCAGGGCGGAGGCCGCCTCTTTCCCGGCTGGTTTCCAGTTTCCGGAACTTTTCTTTTCCACCCATAACGGCTTGTCCAAGGAGGCCAAGACCGCATCCGATCCATCCCGGTGTTTGGCCTGCAGTTCGAGCGAGTCCACCAGGAGTTTGCCGGAGGAGCCGGAGGGCCAGGAGGCCCGAATCGCTCCATCGACCGATGGAAAATCCACGGGTCGGGAATGACCCGGGATACCGGTTTCAACCTTGATGGACCCATGAAGCTTGGCATCGACCCGGTCTTCATTCTGATGCCGGGAAAAAAGGAAGGATCCGGTGGCGGTGGCTTGGTCCCATTTCCATGCGGGTGTGACAATCGTCAAGACCGGCACCATCAAAGCCGATTCTGCTCTCTTCAGATTCAGGGATACGCTTCCCTCCCCGGGGTTCATTTTCCAGTCCACCGAGCCCTCCCCCTCCAGGAGGGAGAGCCCCCCCCGATCGGCTTGAAAAGAGATTTGGGGCAACTTCCAAATCCCAGACGCATTTTTAATTTCGGAAGAGATTTTTGCCTCCCACGGGTTCGCGGGGTCTCCCGGCCATCGCATTCCGTCCAGGCTCATGGTCACTAACCCACTCCCGATATCGTTCACATTTCCCGAATATTCCGCATGAAACTTGGCTTGCCCCGCCTCGGGCCAAAATTGCGCGCCCGACCATGCTTTGGCCAATCCCGCCAAGCCCATCGTTCCATCGCCCACCAGCCAGCTGGTGCTTTTTTTCCCGTCCCATTCCGCTTGTAGTTTGACCGCCAAATCCACCGCCTGACCGCCCTCCCAAGCCACGGAGAGGTTGGCCTCTTCCAGCTTTGCCTTGCCGATTTCCGGGAGAGTTCCGCGAAAATCCAGAGCGGCGGAGGTGATGAGCAGGTTGCCGCCCAAAAGAGGCCCGCCCGCACTCATGACCCGGCTCTCCAAACGTCCGGCAACATTCACCTGAGTCCCCTGAACGTTTGCCTGACCGGACGCGGAAAGTTGCCCTCCCTGTACCTTGAGTTGTTGGGGGGAAACCACCCAGGGAGCCAGGGCCGCCAGTTCCAAGCCCCGCAAACTCCACTGCATGGCCGCCGGCTCGTCCGAAGTGATCTGCTTTCCACCAAATCGAAACACCGACGGACGGTCCAACGTGAGAGTGAAGTCCTGGGGCTGCCCCTTCGCTCCGAGCGAAGACTGCAAACTATCCCAACGGAATATTTTTTCTCCGGAGGACCAGCCCCCTGCGGAGGAGAGAGTGAGATCCGCAGGACGTACGGGCCAAGAGGGTCCTGCGGCTGGAAGGATCTGCACCCCCTGTCCCACCAGATTGATTGAGCCGGCGATCGGTTGGCCCAATCCCCCATGCAGGTTAAGGACCCCGGCCAGATTTCCCGTCAGTGCCTTGATGCCTCGTGCTTGGAATAGAATCCCGAACCCCTCCAAGGATAACGGTTCAAGATCCAGATTGGCACTCCACTCCCCCGACTTTTTCATTTCACCGTTGATGTTCAGCGCCACCGGGGCGACTCCCACCCCTTCCCAGGAACTGCGCAATTCCTGCAAAGTCCAATCTCCGCCGGAGGAAAGATTTCCTTGGCCCACCAATGCCAAACGGCATGGAACCACCAACTCCATCGGCGAATAATCCACCACCTTGGTCACATCCGTAGTCAGGGAAAGATCCCACTGATCCCCGCCCCGGGGATCAGAACTTTTCTGAGCCGACCAAGCGACCTGACTCTTGACTTCCTGCTGTCCCGGGCCGTTCCAATCCAAACGGGCCACTTTGCCGGAGATTTCCTTCGGGGTTCGCCCATCCCATCCCCGGGCCTCGGCCTGGACCCCAGCCAGGATCCATGCCCCTTGGTTGACCCGCAATCTTCCCTCGGTGATCTGCACGGAGGCCCCCCGCAAGGTAAACGGCAACTTCCAGGAGACCGCGGTGGAAGCTGGGGTACGGCTCTCCCCGAACTCGAGATCCAGCAACCCGAACTTGAGCCGCAGTTGAGTGATTTCCGGCAGGCCTGTCAGAAGACTGCGGGGATCGATTTCCAAAAGCCCGGAATCAAGCGCCACGCGCGATTTCTTGGGATCCACCGCCTCCAAGTGATGAATTTCCACTTTTCCCAAAAACGTGACCCGGGCCGACTCCGCCTTGGCCTTCCAACCCATCCAATGCGCACCGATGGGGATTGTGACCCCACAGAAAACAGTCGGCTCGAAGATCATCGTCCCTATCACTCCGAAAACCGCGGCCAGAATGGTCAGAAGTTTTTTTCCCGGGTTCGCCATGGCTACAGACTCTCCATCATGCCCCCCGGAGGGGGTCTGCCGCAACCCCGACAATATCTCGTTCTCCAACCGGCGGATCCGCTATCCTTAAATCATGGAGTTGTGGAACGGCGAGCCTCGTTTCCTGGTGAAACCCCTTCCCGGACGCCCCGGCTTTCTGAGTCACACGTTTCAGGCCACCCGAAAGGGAGACCCAAAAAACTACATCCTTAAAGTTGGGACTCCGAATCGACGAGCCCGGGAGTTTTCCAAAAAGATTCATGCCTTCAGGCGGGAAGCCGTGGCCTATAAGGTTCTTCAAACCCTGGGCCATAAGGTCGTTCCCCGTTGCTATGCCGCGGCCTTCAACCCGGATGGATCCCAAGGCTTTCTCCTGCTGGAAAAAATCACTAAAAGTCACCCCGGCGATCAGGTCGCCGGCCTCACCTTGCACGAGTTGTCCGCTGCCGTCCGTTCGATCGGTGCGGTACACGCACATCTTTGGAAGTGTCACCGGCGGTTAGCAGGGAAACCCTTGCCTCTGCACCAATACAATCGTGCTCACGAAACCCAATCCCATCGGAGTGCTTTTTTACGGGAGTTCCGCACGTGGCTATCCCCTCGCGATGTGACCATGGCTCAAAAAGTTCCTGGCATTGTGTCCCGCGCCCTTTGTCTCGCAAAAAAACGCCCCACAACTCTGGTCCACGGGGATCTTCGTGCCGACAATCTTCTCTTTTCGAAAGACCGGGTTTTTATCGTGGATTGGCAAATCGCCGCTTGGGGTTTGGGGACCTTTGATCTGGCCCGGTTGATGGGGGGCAGCACGCGAAGACCCTTGAGCCTGCCGAAACAGCAAAACCTTGTGAAAATCTGGCACCAAACCTTGAAACGAGGCGGAGTGCGTGGGTACACGTGGGCCGAGGCTTGGCAGGACTATCGCCTCGGCGTGGCCCTTTCCTTGTCCATTCCCATCACCAACGGACCCACCCTGGCCCACCTCTCCGTTCGGGGCAAAAAAATTGCCCGCCTAATGATTCACCGCTTTTTCCAAAACGGCCGGCAATTCGGCCTCCTCTAGGCTTTGAGTAGAAAACGCGCCGCCTCGTTCACATCCTTGTCCCCCCGACCCGAGAGATTCACCAGGAGGATCTGATCCTTTTCCATTTTCGGGGCCTCTTTCATCGCGAAAGCCACCCCATGGGCTGTCTCCAGGGCCGGCAGAATCCCCTCGATTTTTCCCAAAGTCGAAAATGCAGCCAGCGCCTCATCATCGGTGGCATAGGTATACTCGGCACGGCCGATCTCCCGCAGATGGCAATGTTCCGGACCGACGGCGGCGTAATCCAGTCCGGCAGAAACCGAATGAGTCAGTTCAATCTGGCCATCCTCATTTTGCAGGAGGAATGACTTCGATCCCTGCAATACTCCCAGCTTTCCACCTTGGAATCGCGCGGCATGTCTGCCCGGCTGGATGCCCTCACCTCCGGCCTCCACCCCAACCAGGCGAACATGCGGGTCGTTCAGAAAGGCATAAAAGATGCCAATGGCGTTGCTTCCCCCGCCCACGCACGCGCAGATCACGTCAGGCAACTTTTCCTCCCGTTCCATCAGCTGGGCTCGGGCCTCTTCGCCGATCACCTTGTGAAATTCCCGCACCATGTAGGGGTAAGGATGGGCCCCGTAGGCCGTGCCTAACACATAGTGGGTGGTGCGGACGTTCGTTACCCAGTCGCGCATCGCCTCGTTGACCGCCTCCTTGAGCGTCTTTTGACCGGCGGTGACCCCCACCACCTTGGCTCCCAGCAATCTCATCCGTGTCACATTCAACGCCTGACGCCGCATATCCTCCTCCCCCATGTAAATGACACACTCCATTCCGTAGCGTGCCGCCATGGTGGCCGTGGCCACTCCATGCTGACCAGCCCCCGTTTCCGCAATGATGCGTTTCTTCCCCATGCGGCGGGCCAGGATCACCTGTCCCAGCGCGTTGTTGATTTTGTGGGCGCCGGTGTGCAGCAGGTCTTCGCGCTTCAGATAGATTTTTGCCCCGCCACATTGTTGGGTGAGCCGCTCGGCAAAATAAAGAGGGGTCGGTCGCCCGGTGAAATCCCGTCGCATTTCCTTGAGCTCCTGCTGAAAGGCCGGATCCTTTTGTGCTTTGCCGAATTCCGCCGCCAGTTCCTCCAAAGGAGCCACCAAAGTCTCCGGAACATACCTCCCCCCGTACTCCCCGAAATGACCCGAGGCATCCGGCACCGCCAAGGAATCTGTCTTACGGCTCACGAAATGATCCTACCCCAAAAACTCCCCCAAAGAAACCCTCCCCGAATTTCAGGAACCTTACGCCTTGAGCTGCTTCAGGGCTTCGGCCGGATCCCCGTCCCGCATGAGGGATTCTCCAATCAGGAAACAGTGGATGCCCTGCTCGACGACATATTTCACATCCTCCTTCGTGCGAATCCCGCTTTCACTGATTCCCAGACAATCGGCCGGAATTTCCGGGGCCAGCTCCTCTGTTGTTTTCAGGCTGACCTCAAAGGAGTGAAGGTTCCGGTTGTTGATCCCGATGATCTCCGCCTCGATTTCCAAGGCTCGGTCCATTTCCCGCAGATCATGCACTTCCACCAGGACATCCGACTGCAGGGTCCGACCCAACTCGTACAATCTCTTCAGTTCCTCGTCGGTCAAAGCCGCCACAATCAGCAAAAAGGCATCCGCCCCGGACGCCACACTCTCGTAAACCTGTGCCTCGGTGAGAATGAAGTCCTTCCGCAAGACCGGAACCCTGACTTCTGACCTCACCTTCAATAAATCATCCAAAGTGCCTTTGAAATATTGCTGATCCGTCAGAACTGAAATCGCCCCCGCCCCCCCTTGTTCATAAAGCTTGGCCTGACCCACGGGATCGTACTTTCCCGCAATCGTTCCAGCGGTGGGAGAGGCAGCTTTGCACTCCGCGATCACCGTGATTACCCCCGGCTGGTGCAGATTTCGGCGAAACCCCCGAAACTCATCTCTCTGCAACGCCTGACGGCGGTACTCGGATTTTTTCCCCTCGAGGGCGGCGGCCTCCTTCCGCTTGTTTGCCAGGATGGCCGCCAGCTTGTCTTTCCCCATGCTCATTCCTCGTCCTCCTCGATCGGACCCGTCCGTTTTTTCCCTTTGAGAAATGCGCTGAGAAAAGGGTCAATCTGACCGTCCAAAACGGCCTGCGTGTCGCTGGTCTGTTCCCCGGTCCTGAGGTCCTTGACCATTTGATAAGGCTGCAAAACGTAGGAACGAATCTGGTGACCCCACCCGATCTGCCCCTTGGCGGCATAGTTTTGCTCCTGTTCCGCTCTCTTTTTGTCCAACTCCACCTGCCGGATGCGGGCGGCCAATACCTTCATGGCGGTCGCCCGGTTTTTAATTTGGGATCGTTCATTTTGGCAGGTCACCACCAGTCCGGTGGGGAAATGAGTGATCCGCACGGCGGAATCGGTCGTGTTCACCCCCTGCCCGCCGTGTCCCCCCGCGCGAAACACATCCACCCGGATATCCTTCTCCGGAATTTCAATCTCCTGCTCCTCATCCGGCTCCGGAACAATTTCCGCAGAGGCAAACGAAGTCTGCCTTTTCCCCTGGGCATTGAAGGGGGAAATCCGCACCAGTCGATGCACGCCCCGTTCCGCCTTCAGATACCCATACGCGTTCTCTCCGATGATCCGCAGCATGGCGTTTTTGATTCCGGCCTCCTCGCCCGAAAGAATGTCGAGCACCTCGACCTTGTACCCCCGCCGCTCCGCCCACCTTTGATACATCCGCATCAGAATATTGGCCCAATCACAGGCCTCGGTGCCTCCCGCACCGGCATTCAGGCTGAGAATCGCATTCCGGCGGTCATCGGGCTGGGAAAGGATGAATTGCACCTCGGTCTGATCCAGCATCTCCAGCGCCTGCGCCACCTCCCTGGCGTACTCTAATTGGGCGGCCGGACTTCCATCTTCCTCCGCCAACTCCTGATGCACCGGAAGGTCTCCAATTTTCCTCTCTAACTCTTTCATCTGATCCAGCTTTTTGCGGATCGCATTAGCTTCCGCCGCGACTTTCTGCGCTTTGGTCGAATCGTTCCAAAAATCAGGAGCGGACATTCGCCCCTCGAAATCCTTCAGCTGAACCTCGAGTTTGGCCGGGTCAAAGAAACCTCCGTAATTCCCGCAAGCGGGAATCCACGGAGGCGAGATCGACTGTTTCGGCGGGCAAACTCATAAAGGGGAACTCTGCCCTGTACCCCAGGCACGCTCAAGCGACATCCCGTCGAGTCATCAACCCTGCCAAGACCAGACCGCAGGAGAGCCAGACCGGCCAATGCCCCCATCGCGTAAAAACCGTGGCCCGTGGATTTGTCAGCCCGATCTCCCCCAAAAGAAATCCGGCCTCCCGCACCGAACCCGACCTCTCGTCCCGTAATTCGGATAGGATCCCCCCCTTGGGACTGACCAAGGCGGTCACACCATCGTTGGTGGCTCGAAGAAGCGGCAACCGCGCCTCCACGGCCCTCAGCCGTGCATTCTCCAAATGCTGTCTCGATCCGGCCGAATTTCCGAACCAGGCATCATTTGTCAAATTGACCAAAAGATGGGGTAACTGTAACGCCGCACTCCGCACCACCTCAGGCACGGAATCCTCAAAACAGATCAAGGGGGCAATTTTTACCCCGCTCCCCTCCAACTCCAGAATCCCAACCTGTTTCCCGGCCGTCAGATCTCCTCCCGGGGGAACCAATTTACGTAACCAGGGAAAAACTCCGGATAACGGCACATACTCCCCCATGATCACGAGGTGCTTTTTGTCGTACACCAGGGGCGATTTTCCTTCCGATCCTGTAAACAGGATGGCGGAATTAAAAGTTTCCGGGCCGCGAATATCCAAGGACCCTGTCAGCAAGGATCGGGCTCCCATCCGCCGGGCGTTTTGGATGGCCCTCTGAAATTCGGGCTCTTCCCGCCATCCGGTGCCGGCCAGACTTTCGGGCCAAACCAGCAAATCCACCGGGTTCCTTCCGGTCAGGGCCATTTCCGACCAACGGGTCAACTCTTCCGCCACCCGGGTCATTTTGGCCGATTTCCACGGATCCTGGGGAACCGCCGGCTGAATGGCCGCATAGGTGAAGGATTGAAGGGTGGGCGCAGGCGGTCGTACAACGGCCCGAGCCCCATAGACCATCGTCATGCCCAACACCAAAACTCCGGCCGTAAAGTCCCAGCGGGGCCTCCACTTTTGGGCTCCCCGAATTTCCAATTCAAAGCGCCGGGCGGTCAAGGTCAGGGTCAAGGAGCACATGACCACCACCCAAGAAACCAATAGAGCTCCGCCCAAGTCGGCGATTTGGGTCAAGATCAACAGATTTCCCTGGGACACCCCGATCGTGTTCCAACCGAAACCGCTGAAAACCGTCCCCCGCAACCATTCTGTCAGCACCCAAGCCGAGGCACCAACCACCGCATGAAAAATATTCCCCCCGCTGGTCATCGAACCGGACTCTCGGCCCGCCATCCGAACCCAAATCATCAACCACAGAGCGGGATAGATCGCCATGTACAGGCAGAGAGCCACCCACCCCGCGAGGGTCACCGTGGTTAGCCAGCTGAAGGTGGTTAAAAAATGAGTCACCCCGGCAAACCATCCGAGGATGAAACAGCCCCGCACGTCGGGGTTTTGTCTCTGCCCGTAATACGCCAAGGGAATCAAAGCCAGCCAACCGGCCAAAGGCTGACTGAAGGGGGCAAAGCCCATCGTCAGACCCAAACCGGTCAAGCCGGCACAAATCCACCCCATCGTGGGAATGCCAAACATGTCCTGTTTTCGTTCCCCGGGCAGTCCGAGTCAACGCCCGCTCAAGCTTGTCGGAAGGCGACCCCTGCTCTTACCTCTAGGGATGATCCCCACCCGCCTCCGCGAGGCTCTCTGGAAATTTTTCCTCATCTGGGCGGGGGTAGGCCTGCTGGCCGTCACATTCCGGCTTACTCCCGATTGGGCGGTATCTCTTCCCCTGCCCCGGGTTCTCCGCTCCTTCATCTCTCTCTGCCTCCGTTATGGGGATTTTGTTTCCATGATCCTGGCCGCAAGCCACGTGTACTTTTCAGCGGTGGATCGGTTGGGCCTGCGCCAAGCCCGGTGGACCGCGGCGGTTATCCTGATTTCCTCCGCCGCCTTGGAATCTTTCGGCACGCTCACCGGGATTCCCTTTGGCTCCTACCATTACACCGACGCCTTCGGGCCGCGGATGGCTGGCCTTCTTCCCTTGGCCATTCCCCTGGCTTGGTTTGCCGTGGTCGCCGGCGCCAACCTCACCCTCAGCCAGTATTGGCTCCACTCCTCCCGGGCCCCGGTCGCGATCACCACCGGGGTGGTTGCCTTGCTTTTTGATTTTCTCATGGAGCCTTTTGCGTATGCGATTCGGGGCTACTGGAACTGGGCCGATCACGTGGTTCCCCCGCAAAACTATTTTTCTTGGTTTATTTTCAGCGCCTTGCTGGCTTGGATCACCCCGGTCTACGCCCCCCCCGCTCGTCGAGCCGACCCGCGTCCCGCCATCACGCTGGGAATCATGACCGGACTTTTTATTTCCGCCCGCATCGCCCACGGCATCTGAGTCAGGAAACCGGGCCTAGGTTTGCCCGGTTCGCACGTTCCACCAGATTCCCAGCCCCCGCCAAAGCTTGCTTCCCAAAGAGAGGGAGTGCCGCCGGGAAAACACGTCGTATCCGGAACCCTCGATCGGGTCCAGAATGCCGGCGTACAGTTCCCGCATCAACCAGGTGGCCAACTGGGGTCCCCCGGAAGGCAGTTGGCGGATTCCGGGCTCTGCCAGAAGGTACTGCTTTCGCGCCCGATTCACCTGAAACTCCATAAACTCCCGCCAGCGACCTGAAGGTCTTCCCGCCAGAATCTCCTCTTTTCGAACCCCAAACTCTTTCCGCTCGTCGGCGGGAAGATAAATTCTCCCCGCCCGGGCGTCCTCGGCCACGTCGCGCAGAATATTGGTCAATTGCATCCCTCTACCCAGATCCACGGCTCGGGGTTCTGCGCTCGTATCCTCGAGACCAAAAACCCGCATCATCATCAAGCCGACCGTTCCCGCCACCCGGTAACAATAAAGATCCAACTCCTCCCAGTTTTGCAACTCCACCCGCCCCACATCCCCGGCCACGCCGATGGTGAGGTCCTCAAACCAACGCCTCTGCAACCCCCTGCGATGGACCGTATCCCGAAAAGCCGGCATCCACTCCTCTCCAGCGGCCCCCGCTCCGCCGCCAAACGCCATCTCTAAAACCTCCCCG
>Ga0214923_10002221_pt1 | contig 26170 bp, 21 predicted proteins | sample LL1510_MetaG_FD_177993 | JGI IMG/M metagenome (GOLD analysis project Ga0214923, IMG submission 177993) | Freshwater microbial communities from Lake Lanier, Atlanta, Georgia, United States - LL-1510 | ecosystem: Environmental > Aquatic > Freshwater > Lake | place: USA: Georgia | collected...
GCCGGCACGCTCGGGGCGGTGCCGGTGGTGCTCATGCTCGCGTTCCGCTGGTTTCCGGCGACGCCGCTGGGCCGCCGCGTGCTCCCGCCGCCGCCCTCGGCCGACGAGGTGCTGCCCGACATCGCGGTGCGGCATCGCCTCCGCGGCTTCGTCGGCCGCCGGGGGCGGGCCAGCAGCGAGCTGGTTCCCTGGGGCGGCGTCGAGATCGACGGCGAGCAGCTCGAAGGCGTGAGCGAGGGGGGGCCGATCGACGGCGGTGAGGCGGTCGAGGTGACGGGCCTGCAGGGACGGGCGCTGGTCGTGCGGGTGGCGCCGGTCGTGTCGCGGCCGCCCGTCGCGGCCGGGCCGGCCGAGCGGGCCGCCGCCCCCGCGGCGGAGTCCGCGCCGCTGTCGAGCGTGCTCGAGGATTTCGACTTCGAGGAACTGCGGCGAAACACCGGGTCGGCGGAGTTGCTTGACCCGCCGCCCCCGACGAACCAGTCTTGAGGCCGGTCGGAAGCCTCGTTTCCGCCGCCCCGCGACCTCCTTCCCCAGAGACCCTCGGACCATGAACGCCCTGCCGCTGATCCTGCTCGGGCTGGCCCTGATCCTCGTGCTCGTGGTGTTCGCCCTGGTGGCCCGCTACCTGCGGCTCTGGGTGCAGTCGTATGCGTCGAGCGCCGGGATCGGCCTGTTCGACATGGTCGCGATGAGCTTCAAGAAGGTGAACCCGGCCGTGATCGTCCGCAGCAAGATCATGGCCGTGCAGGCGGGCCTGGGCGACTCCAGCGGCGTGACGTGTCAGGCGCTCGAGGCCCACTACCTCGCCGGCGGCCGCGTGCCGCTGGTGATCCAGGCGCTGATCGCCGCCAACAAGGCCAAGATCACCGAGCTCGACTTCAAGCGGGCCGCCGCCATCGACCTGGCCGGCCGGAACGTCCGCGAGGCGGTGCAGACCTCGGTGTATCCGAAGGTGATCGACTGCCCGGGCAAGAACAGCGGCCGCGAGTCGCTCGACGCCGTCGCCAAGAACGGCATCCAGCTGAAGGTCAAGGCCCGCGTCACGGTCCGCACCAACCTCTACCAGCTGATCGGCGGAGCCACCGAGGAGACGATCATCGCCCGCGTGGGCGAGGGGATCGTGTCGGCGATCGGCTCGGCCGAGCGGCACTCCGACGTGCTCGAGAACCCCGATGTGATCTCCAAGACGGTGCTCGCCCGCCGGCTCGACTCCAACACGGCGTTCGAGATCGTGTCGATCGACATCGCCGACATCGACGTGGGGGCCAACATCGGGGCCCGGCTGCAGGCCGACCAGGCCGAGGCCGACACCCGCGTGGCCCGTGCGAATGCCGAAGGGCGGCGGGCGATGGCCGTGGCCCGCGAGCAGGAGATGATGGCCGCGATCGAGGAGAGCCGGGCGAACCTCGTGGATGCCGAGGCGGAGGTGCCGCGGGCCGTGGCCGAGTCGCTGGCGGGCGGTCAGCTGGGGATCTTCGACTACTACAAGCTGCGGAATCTCCAGGCCGACACCGAGATGCGGCGGTCGCTGGCCACTCCGGCCGGGACGCCGGCCGGGTCCGGATCCTGACCAGCCGCCGCGCGGCGGACGAACCCCACGGGAGCCGGGTGAATGATGCCAGCCGGATGGTTGCTCGTGGCGGCGGGCCTCGATTGGCTCGAGGGGCTGCTGCCCGTCCTGTTTCTCATGATCTGGGTCGTCTCCCAGGTCATGAACCTGTTTCGCGGTGCCAACAAGCCGGCGGGCGGCCCGGTGGCCCCGCCGCGACGCCCGCCCCAGCCCGCGCCGGGTGGTGCTGCGGGCGAGGACCGCGGCCCTGCGCTCGACAGCGAGATCGAGGAGTTTCTGCGCCGCTCACTCGGGCGCGCGGCGGCGCCGCCGCCGGCACCGCCCGCCGTCAAGCCGCCGCGTCCGCGGCAGCGTCCGCGCCGTGAGGCGGAGCCCCCATCCCTGCCGGTGAGCGGCCACGGCGCCGGACTCGCGGTCGGGCGTGGCGATGTCGCGGGCCACGTCGCCACGGCGTTCGCGAACGACCTGGCACACGAGTCGCCCGACCGCACGATCACGACGGCGGCGCGGGCGGCGGAGCCATCGCCTGCCAGCGAACTGCTGGCGGCACTGCGAGCGCCAGGCGGCTTGCGGCAACTGATCCTGATGCGGGAAGTGCTCGAGCGTCCGACCCAGCGGTGGTGAAGGCTCGGCGACGCCGTGCTGGCACGCCGACGCTGTCACGGCTCGAAGCGGCAGGGGGGCGCCGGCGCAGATTCCCCCGCCCGCCCCGCCCAAGACAAAATCGCCCGAAAGAGGGGGCTTGGCGGGGGCTGGGACGGCGTGTTTCGCGGCGTCGGCGCGGGGCGAAAATCGCGGCTTGAGCGGCCCCACTGCCTGGTCTACAAGGATTGAGGTCGGGCCGCCACGGGCGGTCCGGTCACCCGCGCGTAGACGAGGTCGCCCAAGCCTCGTCTACGCGCTTTTTTTGCGCGCCGGTGCGGCTTCCAGTCTTGTTCCGCGGGCCCGGGCCCTGTATTCGTCCCCGTCCACCGGCCGGCGCTTCGCGGGCCGGACGTTGCTTCGCACGCTCCCGGTCGAGCCATGACGTCGGCGACGAGACATCCCGCCGCGGCCCGTCGCTCGGCTGCGTTCCGCGCCGCCGTTGCGGCGGGCATGGTCGCGGCCATCCTGCCCTCGGCGTGGGCCGACGCGCTGCCCGTGACCGTCTCCGTCGACGCGCCGCAGGCGCTGCTGCGGAGCGGGCCGGGGGACGACTTTTACCCGACCGACCGGATCTCGCGGACCGTCAAGGTCCAGGTGTGGGCGATCGACGACTCCGGATACTGCGCGGTGCGGCCGGTCGAGGGCAGCTTCAGTTGGCTGCGCGCGGCCGACGTGGCGCCGGAGGATGGTGGCGGTCTGCCCGCCGGCGGCTTCACCGGCGTGATCGTGACCGACGGCGCCGTGGCTCGGGTCGGCTCGCAGCTGAACGACCTGCGGCACGTCTCGCAGGTGGCGCTCGAGGCGGGCGAGCGGGTCCGGGTGCTCGAGCGGGTGTCGGTGGCGGCAGGTCGGCATGCCGGCGAGTGGCTCAGGATCGCGCCGCCGGCCGGCGAGTTTCGCTGGGCGTGGGCCGCCGATCTGGCGCTGCCGGCCGGTCTGGCCCCCGTCGTCGAGCCCGACCCGGAGCCGGCGGCCGCAGGCTTGGCCGCGGCCGGCGAGGCGCTGGCCGCCATCCGCGACGCCGGGGCCGCCGTGAACCAGGCCGTGGGCGAGGTCAACGAAGGGGCGGTCGCGGTGGCCGGCGGCCCGCCGGCAGGACTCGCCGAGCCGCAGGGCATGGCCCGGCTGCTCTCGGGCTGGCTCCCCCGGGGCACGAACATGTTCGACCTGTCGCCCCCACCGACGCCCCCGGCCGTGGCCGGAGCGGCGCCCGTGCCGGCCGACGAACTTGCCGACGTCGATCTGGCGCTTTCGCTGGCCGTCGCGGGCCCCAGTGAAGACTGGCACCTCGAGCCGATCCGCGAACGGCTGCGGCTGGCCGCCGCCCGCGCGACCACGGGCGACGAGCGGACCCGCGCCGAGGCGATCGACACCCGACTGGCCAGGTTCGAGGCGATCCAGGCCCGGCAACTGGCGCTCGCGAAAGGCCCGGTGGGCGATCCCTCGCCCCTGCGGCTGGGCAGCATGTGGTCGAGCCTGTCGGCCGTGGGATCGCGGCCGGTGCGGCCGGGCGTGCTCCCGGGCGGTCGCCCGGCCGATGGCCGGCCCGACTGGACGCCGCCCGACCAGATCGAAACGACCGGCCGGCTCGCCACCGTCATCTCGCGGCGGCCCGACGCGCCCCGCTGGGCGCTCGTCGACGGCGAGAACAACGTGCTCGTGTTCGTCACGCCGCGGCCGGGCGTGAGCCTGGCGCCGCTCGTCGGCCAGCAGGTCACCGTCCGCGGTGCGGAAGGCTACATGCCCGAATACAAGCGGCCCTATCTGGTCGCCTCCGAGGCCCGCCCGCGGATCGCGGTGGCCGCCCCGGCGCCGGGCGACACCACGCAGTAGCGGAAAACACCGCGCCCGCTGGACGCCGCCCTGAAATCCGTACGATAGGCCGCATGGCCACCCGCACGGATTCCGCGACCACCGGCACGCTCACGATCGGCGACCAGTGGAACGCGATCACGATCATCGCCCACTCGCAGACCCATCCGCTCAAGGCGATCTGCGAGCTGACCGAGAACGCCATCGACGCCGGGGCCCGCTCGGTGCGGATCATTCGCCGCCGCCGGGGCGGGGAGGCGTATCTCGAGTTCGAGGACGACGGCCGGGGCGTGGCGACCGATGCGGCCGGCCGTCCCGACTTCGAGCGAATCGCCACGCACCTCTGTGACTCGATGAAGCGGCGGCTCGTCGCCGAGGACAGACGCGGCGTGCACGGCGAGTTCGGGATCGGACTGCTCAGCTTCTGGAGCCTGGGCGAGGAACTGCGGATGACCTCCGCCGGCAGCGACGGCCGGGCGAGCGAACTCCGGCTGGTCCGGGGCCGTCGCGAGTACGAGATCCGGCCGGTGGCCGGCCTCCTGGCCGCCAGCGGCACCCGCGTGGTCGTGGGCCCATTGCTCGAGGCCACCCGCAACCTCGTCACCGGCGACAAGATCGCCCGCTATCTCTCGGCCGAGCTTCGCGACCGGATCCGGCGGTCCGGCGTCGACCTGCGGGTGATCGACCGGCTCGCGCGGGCCACGCGGGCGACGCCGGGCGGCCAGGCGGCCCGTGGTGAGATCGTGGTCACGCCCCGAGAGTTCGACGGCGAGCGGCTCGAGATTCCCCGCCGCTACCCCACGCCGCTCGGCGACGTGCAGGTCGAGGTCTATGTGCGGAGCGAGGCCGCCGCCGCGGGCGGGGGCATCTCGCTGTGCAAGGACGGCACCCGCGTGCTGCCGCGGATCGCCGAGCTGCTGCCGTTCCAGGAGTCGCCGTGGACCGACGGCCGGCTGGAGGGCATCGTCGACTTCGAGCCCCTCGCCCTGGCCCCGGGCACCCGCCATGGAGTCGTGGCCGACGCCGCGCTCGAGGCGCTGGTGGAAGCCGCGACGCGGATCGCCCCCGACATCGAGCAGGCCATCGCCGAGCGGGACGAGGCCGAGACGGAGCGGGCCAGCCGGCAGATCTTGAAGCAGGTCCACAAGGCCTTCGTGACGGCGCTCTCGGAGCTGCCGGCGGAGGAGTATCTCTACTTCGACATCCCGAAGCCGGCGGTGGCCCGGAGCGAGGCCGACGCTCCCAACGCGGCCTCGCTGTTCGCCGCCGAGCCCGGCCCGCTGGCCGGGCTGCGGATCACGCCTCGCCAGCCGCGCCGCGGTCCGGGTGGCGAGGTGCGGCTCGCGGCGGTGGCCCGCGATGCGCAGGGCGTCGCCCTCACCGCCGACGTCTCGCTCCACTGGCGGCTGGTCGCCGGCACCGCCTGGCTCACGGCCGACGGTTCGGCCTGTCGCGTGCGGTCGGATGCCGTGGGCCTGGCGACCGTCGAGGTCGTGGCCCGCCAGGGCGACGTGGAGGTCGCCGACACGGTGGAGGTGAAGTTCGTGACGGGCGACGAGGCGGCGGCGGGCGACCGCCGCTCCCGCGGGCTGCCCTCCTATCGGCTGGCGGCCGAGTCCGGCCGACCGTGGCGGTCGCGATACGAGACCGCCGGCAACGAGATCGTGATCAACTCGGCCCACCGCGACTTCCTGGCCAGCCGCTCCTCGCCGGCCCGCCACCGCCGCTACATCGGCAAGCTCTACGCCAAGGAAGTGGTGCTCTCCAACTTCCCGCACGAGTCGCCGGCCGAAGCCCTCGAGCGGTTCGTCGAGCTCACGCTCCGCACCGACGACGCGCTGTAGCCGGCCGTCAGCGGCGGGTGGCGTCGAGCGCCTCGGCGGGCAGCCAGCGGGCGGCCAGTTCCTCGCGGACGTGGTCGGGCGAGGCGTCGCCGGCAACGCGGACGGGCGGCGTGCCGGCTGCGCCCGACGCCACCGCGACCAGCGTCCGCCGGTCGGCCGGCGGCGTTCGGCTCATCCGTTCGGCGAGCCGGGCCACGCCGGCGGGGTTGCGATCCGCCGCCCGGGCGAACTGCGAGATGAACAGGCAGATCTCGTGGACGTTGGCCGCGGCCGACCGCACGATCAACGGCTGGAGCGTGCGGGTCACGATCTCGAGCCCGAGGCCGTCGACGTCGAGGAAGGCCTCGATCTCGATCCGCTGGGCCGGCTCGTCGGCGCCGACGACGGGCCCGTGCCGGACCACGAGCAGGCACGAGCCGGTCAGCGGCTTGGGCGCGAGCGGGCCGTCGTAGCCGCCGCGACCGTGGAACACGAGCAGGTCGCCCGTGGGCCCGTGGTCGTGGTGGATGAGCCCCACCGTGCCGGTCGTGCCATAGCCGTCCGACAGCCGCCAGATGCCGGCCGCCACCGGATCGAGGGCCACGCGGCTGATGTCGAGCACCCGCCAGACGTCGACGAGCGCCTCGGGCTTCGCCAGCACGAACTTCACCAGCGCGGGATCGCAGTGAATCGTCTCGGCGGGCAGCCGGCGGTGGAGGGTCGCCGCCCGGGCGAAGTGCTCCACGAGCCGCCGATGCTCGGGCGACATCCGCTCGAGCGGGAGTGTGGCAAGCGCGCGGCGGCACGACTCACGGCCGGCAGCGGACATGTCCGCGAAGCTCGTGGTCAGGCCGCTCGTGCTCGGCGACCGATCGGCGGCCCAGGTCGGCCCGGCCAGGGCGGCGCACAGCCAGCCCACGGCCAAGGCCGCAGCGAATCGCGCGGTCATTCCCCCATCCCCCCTCGTGCCTCCCCGGCGGCGCCGCCCCGGCACCGCTCCTGTGTCTCATTCGGCCGTTCGCCGGGCGATCCGCCAGTGAATTTTCGGCACAACACGCGAGGTTTGCCCGGCTTGCCGCGGTCGCCAAAACCGCAAAAGCGGCTCTTGGCCCGGTTGGGGACAGTCCCTACGATCCCGCCCGCTCTCCCGTGTCCCGCCGCGCCGCCGTCGTTTTTCGATGCTCACGATCCACGATCCAGCCCAGGCCGCCGGCACGCCGGAGCAGGGCGATTCCCCGCGCCGCCCCGGGCCCACGCCGAGCCTGCTCGGCCGCGCGCTCGTCGCCTGGACGCGGCTCTGCCTGTGGCAACCGTGGGTGGTGGTCCTGGTGGCGGTCGCGTCGGCGGTGGCGTCGGGGGTGTGGACGGCCGACCGGCTCGGCTACAAGGTGAGCCGCACCGACCTGCTCGATCCCGAGAGCGACTACAACAAGCTCTGGATCGACTACATCCGCGAGTTCGGCGAAGACGACGACGCCGTGATCGTGGTGGAAGGGCCTGCGCGCGGGGACGTGATCCCGGTGCTCGAGGAACTCTCCCGGGAAGTGGCCCGCGACGGGACCCTGTTTCGCTCCGTGCTCCACGAGGTCGACCTCTCACGGGTCCGCTCCAAGGGGCTTCACTACCTCTCGCCGGAGGATCTGGCGGCGATCGACCAGTTCGTCGAGCGGACGCAGCCGGTGCTCGACGGCGGCTGGATGCAGCTGCGCGTCGGCACGATGGTGGCCGGTCTGGCCGCGCAGATGGTGGCCGGCGGCCAGCCGCAGGGCCTCGGCGAGTCGCCGCTGGCGACCATCGAACGCTACAGCGAGAGCCTGCTCGCCGGGCTCGAGGCGCCGCCGCCGGTGCCGGGCCGCCCGCCCGAGTACGTCTCCCCCTGGCCGACGATGCCCGAGTCGGTCGGCACGCTGCGCGACCTGTCGAGCGAGAACCTGCTGGCCAAGGACGGCCGGCTGGGCTTCGTGCTCCTGCGGCTCGCCAAGCAGGAAGGGGGCTTCGCCGGGGCCTCGGCCGCCACCGACGAGCTGCGGCGGATCATCGAGCGGGTCGGCGCGCGGCATCCGGCCACCACGATCGGCCTGACCGGCCTGCCGGTGATGGAAGACGACGAGATGCGCAGCAGCCAGCAGTCGATGATCTGGGCCAGCGGCCTGTCCCTGGCGGCCGTGATCCTGGTGGTGATCGCCGGCTTCGGTGGCGTGCGGCACGCGCTGTTGGCCAACGCCGTGCTCGTGATCGGGATGGCGTGGGCCTTCGGCTGGGCCACGGCCAGCGTCGGCCACCTGAACATCCTGAGCGTGACCTTCGCCGTCACGATGATCGGCGTCGGCATCGACTACGGCACCTACTACGTGGGTCGGTACCTCGAGGCCCGCCGCCGCGGCCTCGGCTGTGAGTCGGCCCTGCTCGAGACGAGCGGCAGCGTCGGGCCGGGGATCCTGACGGGCGCCGTCACGACGGCCGTGGCCTTCTTCGCGGCGGCCCTCACGAGTTTCGTCGGGGTCGCCGAACTGGGCATGATCGCCGGTGGCGGGATCCTGCTGTGCTGCGCCGCGGAACTGCTCGTGCTGCCGGCGACGCTGGCGATCGTGGACCGCAGTTTCCTGGGGCGGCGGATTCCCGAGCCGGTGCCGGTGCACGCCTGGCTCGAGCCTCTGATGCGGCATCCCCGGTTCGTCGCCCTGGCGGCGGTCGCCTGCACGCTCGCCCTCGCCGGCGGGCTGCACGAACTCGACTACGACCACAACCTCCTCAACCTCCAGCCCGACGGGCTGGAGAGCGTCCAGGTCGAGAAGAAGCTGCTCGAGGAGTGCGACCAGAGCGTCTGGTACGCCCTGTCGATCGCCGACTCCCGCGAGCAGCTCCTGGAACGCAAGGCGCGACTGGAGGCCCTCCCGAGCGTGGAGCGGATCGACGAGATCGCGTCGCTCCTGCCCGGCGACGAGGATCTCAAGCGGCCGGCGATCGAGCGGATCGGCGGCCGGCTCGCGACCCTGCCCGAGCGGCCCCCCGAGATCCCGGTGGACAGGCTCGATGCGCTCGGCGAGACGCTCGCCTGGGCCCAGGGCGAGGCCTCGAAGCGGCCGGGCGGCCTGCGGACGGCCTGGCACCTGGAGCGGGTGCGCGAGAGCCTCCGCACCAAGGGACCCGACGAGTGTTACCGCGGCCTGGCGGCCTTTCAGCAGCGGGCCGCCGGCGACCTGCTCTCGCGGCTGCACGCCTTGTCCGCGGTGGCCAATCCCGAGGCGCCGGCGCTCGACGACCTGCCGCCGAGCCTGGTCGAGCGGTTCGTCGGCTCGAGCGGCCGCCACCTGCTCAAGATCTACGGCCGCGGCGACATCTGGAACTTCGAGTCGCTGGAGCGGTTCGTCCGCGAGGTCCGCAGCGTCGATCCGCGGGCCACGGGCAACCCGCTCCAGGCCTACGAGGCGTCGCTCGAGATGAAGCGGAGCTACGAGCAGGCGGGCCTGTGGGCGCTGGTGGTGATCCTCGCGGTGCTGTGGCTCGATTTCCGCAACCTCCGGCACGCGTTCCTGGCCGTCCTGCCCCTGGCCCTCGGCATGATCCAGATGCTTGGGCTGATGGGACTCGTGGGCATCGACCTGAACCCCGCCAACCTGATCGGCATTCCGCTGATCCTGGGGATCGCCGTGGACTACGGCGTGCACGTGGTGCACGACTATCTCGAGCGGCCGGGGCCCTACCGGATGAGCGCCTCGACGGCCAACTCGGTGCTCGTCGACGCCCTGACGACGGTCCTGGGCTTCGGCGCCCTGATGGTGGCCAGCCACCGCGGCCTCGAGAGCCTGGGGCGGGTGTTGACGCTGGGGGTGACCACCTGCACGGTCACGTCGCTCGTCTTCCTGCCGGCGGTGCTGACCTGGCTGCGGCCGGCCGGCACCGACGCCGAGGATGATCGCGACGCAGCCGAGGGCGAGCCCGAGCCGGAGGCCGACTCCGCGGCCCCCACCCGCCTGGCTGCCTGAAACCCGCCTTGTGCCTGCCGGCGGCCGCGCGGTACTTCCCCCGGCCCCGAAGCCCCCCAAGGTGCCGTCATGAAGTCCGCACGCGTCTCCCTTCCGCTCTCGACCATGGCCCTGCTCGCGGCCGCGATCCTGCCGGCCGTGGGCCGCGGCGAGGAGCGGCCCGTGAACATCGCGATGGGGGACCAGTTCAACAATCGCGTCGAGACGGCGCAGCTGCGGGGCGACGTCGTCGTGCTCGTGTATGCGGGCCGTCACGGGGCCGAGGCCGCGATGGAACTCGGCCGCACGCTCCACACCCGCTTTCACCCCACGGCGGAAGGCGCCGAGCCGAAGGCCTGGTCGACCCAGCCGGTGGTGGGCCTGGCGGGCTGGCCGGCGGGCCTGCCGGTGCCCGACGTGAAGGTGATCCCGGTGGCCTGCGTGCCCGAGGTGCCCAAGGCGCTGCACGGCATGGTCCGCCGCCGGCTCAAGCAGGAATCACCCGTGGTGCCGGTCTGGCTCGACTTCGAGGACGTGATGCGGCCGAGCTTCGGGATGGTGCCCGATGAGCCGAACGTGCTCCTGATCGACACCCGCGGCACGGCCCAGGGAGTTATCTCCGGCCACCTCGACCAGCGGAAGTTCGACGAACTGGCGGTCCTGATCGACGACCTCCGCAAGCAGGCGCTGCCGCACGTCCGGACCGCCTCCTTTCCGGCGCCCGTGCGGCAATAACCGGGATGGCCCGCTCGGGATTGCCCGTGCCCCATCGCCGGACGTTCGCTGCGGCCATCCTGGCCTCCGCTCACTCCATGCTGGCTGCGCTCCGGCATCCTGCCTGCGCTTGCCATCAAGGCCGGCTCCCAGGCACGGGCAACCCCGAGCTGCGTGACTTACCCGCGGCGGTCCTTGAGCCGGCGGCTGGCACGGGCGAGCGTGTCCCGCTCGGCGGTGGTCAGGCTCGCCTCACCCGAGCGGCCGATCTTCTCGAGAATCCGGTCCACCTCCTGCTCGAGCGGCGGGGCGTCGCCGTCACCGCCAGTCCGGCCGGCCGGTTCGTCGTCGGGCCGCACGATCCGCAGCCGCTGTCGCCGCAGGTTCGCCAGCAGCCGGGCCGGAGCCTCCGTCAGCCCGTCCAGGCTCCAGCCCCGCCAGGCATAGAGGATGCCGAACGCCGCGCCGGCCAGGTGGGCGACGTGGGCCACGTTGCTGCTCCGGTCGCCGGCGCCCTGGACGTCTAGCAACAGGTAGAGGATGCCGAGGGCCCAGGCGGGCACGGGCAGCACGCCGTAGAGCAGCACGGTCTGCCGGGGGTAGTACCAGATGAAGGCGGCGAGCACCGCCATCACGCCGCCGGAGGCGCCCACCAGCCGGGCCCCGTCCCCGGCGCCGCCGAGCCGCTCGCCGATCACCCAGACGAGCCCTGCCGCCACGATCGCCGCGCCGTAGAAGCGGAGGAACTCGGCCCGGCCCGTGATCGCCTCGACCGGACGGCCGAAGAACCAGAGCGTGAGCATGTTGAACAGCAGGTGCCATGGGGCCTGGTCGTCGTGGAGGAAGCCGTAGGTGAACAGCGTCCAGAACTTCCAGAGCTGGCTCGGCAGGTCGCTCCGCAGGCAGAACAGGTCGTTGAGCGAGAGCTTGAGCGAGACCACTTCCCGGAGCAGGTCGCCGGCGAGGATGAAGTTGGCCAGCCAGACCGCCACGTTGACCATGATGATCGCGTTGACGGCCGACCAATCGGGCGAGAAGCCGCCGGTCGGGGAGCGATAGTAGCCGCGATCCTGGAAGCCCATGAGAGCCGCCGCATGGTGCGGCGGGAGCGAGGAGGAAGGGGAAAGGTTGAATCGTACCGCGACCCGGCACCCCGAATCAAAAGCCGCACACCGCAGGCTGCTGCCACCGCGCCGGGGCGTGTGCTACGCTGCCGGCCCCGCTGGTTCGGGCGGGCAGGCATGACACCAGGGAGCGAGCGATGGCAACCAACGGGGCGCTGGGCAGGAAGCTGCGGATGGGGATCGTGGGGGGCGGGCAGGGGTCGTTCATCGGCCGCGTGCACGTCACGGCCGCCGTGCTCGACAATCGGGCCGAACTCGTGGCCGGAGCGTTTTCCAGCGACGCGGCCCGGTCCAAGGCGAGCGCGGCCGACTACGCCGTGGCCGAGCGCCGTGCCTACGGATCGTTCTCCGAGATGTTCGCCGCCGAGCGGGCGCTGCCGGAGGCGGAGCGGATCGACTTCGTCTCGATCGCCACCCCCAATCACATGCACTTCCCCGTGGCCAAGGCGGCGCTGGCCGCCGGCTTCCACGTGGTCTGCGACAAGCCGCTCACGCTCACGCTCGCCGAGGCGGAGGAGCTCGCCACGCTCGTCGCCGCCTCGAAGCAGGTGTTCGTGGTGACCCACAACTACACCGGCTACCCGCTCGTGAGGCAGGCGCGGGAGATGATCCTCGCCGGTGAACTGGGCGAGATTCAGGCGCTCCGGGCCGAATACATCCAGGGCTGGCTGCGGACGAGGCTCGAGAGCGAGGGGCAGAAGCAGGCCGCCTGGCGGACCGACCCCACCAAGAGCGGCGCGGCCGGCTGCTTCGGCGACATCGGCACCCACGCCTACAATCTCGGCCGCTACATGACGGGCCTGATCCCGGAGAAGATCGCCGCCAACCTCAAGATCTTCGTGCCCGATCGGCCGCTCGACGACTACGGCCACGCCGTGATCCGCTACCAGGGCGGGGCGCTCGGCACCGTGACCGCCTCCCAGATCAGCCACGGCCGGGAGAACGACCTCCGGATCCAGATCGACGGCACGCTCGGCAGCCTGGAGTGGCACCAGGAGGAGCCCAACAAGATGCTCGTCCGCCACAACGGCAAGCCGCACTACGTCTATACCCGCGACCCCAACGCCCCGTTCACGAACGAGGCGGGCAAGGCCGCCTGCCGGCTGCCGTCGGGCCACCCGGAGGCCTTCTTCGAGGCCTTCGCCAACGTCTACCGCGCGGGCTTCGACGCGATGGAACTGGCCCTGACCGGCAGGCCCTTCGAGACGGTCGACACGGTCTACCCCAACGTCCGCGACGGCGTGGAAGGGATGCACTTCATCGAGCAGGCGGTGGCCTCGAGCAAGGCCGACGGCGGCTGGAAGCCGCTGGCCCATCCGCTGGCGAGGCGGTGAGCCATGGCCGCGGGGGACCCGAAGTATCTGGTGTTCGACATCGAGAGCGTGGCCGACGGGCCGCTCGTCTCGCGGCTGCGGTACGCCGCCGACGAGCTTTCCCCCGAGAAGGCGATCGCCCGCTACCGCGGCGAACTCCAGGCCGAGACGGGCAAGGACTTCATTCCCTACACCTTCCAGGTGCCGGTCTCGCTGGTGATCGCGAAGGTCGGGAAAGACCTCGCGCTCCAGGACCTCGTGGCCCTCGACGAGGAGGAGTCGCGGCCCCACGAGATCGCCCGCCGGTTCTGGGAGGGCTGGCGGCGTTACAAGCGGCCCAGGCTCGTGAGCTTCAACGGCCGCGGCTTCGACATCCCGCTGCTGGAACTCTGCGCCTTCCGCTACGGGATCCAGATCCCCGACTGGTTCGCGGAGGAGGCCCGCAACTTCGATCAGCCCCGCTACCGCTACAACACCCAGGCCCACTTCGACCTTCATGAGTGGCTCACCAACTCGGGTGCCAGTCGGTTCGCCGGCGGCCTGTCCTTGGCGGCCAATCTGATCGGCAAGCCGGGCAAGATGGACGTGGCCGGCCACATGGTGCAGGACCTGTGGGATGCCGGGAAGAAGGCCGAGATCCACGACTACTGTCGGGGCGACGTGCTCGACACGTACTTCGTCTTCCTGCGGAGCCGCGTGGTGGCCGGCGACATCACCCTCGAACGGGAGCAGGAACTGATCGACGAGACCAAGGCCTGGATCGAGGCCCGTGCAGGCTCGAGCCGGGGCCTCGCCCGCTACCTCGCCGCGTGGGGCGACTGGCAGGATCCGCGCGGCTGACGGGCGGAGGCTCAGGCGTGGGCTCGGGGTCGGCCATGCCCTCTCGTCGGACGATCGGGAGCGGCTGTCGCGCACGCGGCTCGGGGTTGGCCGTGCCATCTCGCCGGACGTTCACTGCGGCCCTCCAGGCCTCCGTTCACTGCGTGTCCGCTGCGCTCCGGCATCCATGCCTGCGCTTGCTTCCACAGCCCGCTCGATTGGCACGGCCAACCCCTCGCGGCCCATGGATGCGCGGGAAGGAATGCGATTCACTCGGCTGCGGCGGGGGCTGGGTCGGCGGCGGGAGTCGCTGTTGCCGGAGTGGCGGCAGCGGCGTCCGCCTTGGGGGCTTCGGGCTCGGCGGCGTCGGGCTTGGGCATGGCGGGCTTGGGAGCGTCGTCGGCAGGGGCCGCCGGCTCCGTGGTCGGCTTCTCGCCCGGCTCCTTCGCCGGATCGGTCGGTTCGGGAGTCGGCTCCGGCGTCGGTGGCACGAGCGGTTCGAGGGTTTCGACGGGTTCGAGCGAGGGCACGGCCAGGGCCGCGGCGACGGCCCGGGCAGCCGCCCGGCCGGCGTCGCTAAGCGTGCCGCGGGGAGCCCAGGCCTCGACGGTGTACAGCCGGCCGGCGACGACCACGGCGGTGCAGTCCCGTTCGATCTTCTTGGGCGTGCCGTCGAGTTTGGCCTCGCCGCCTGCGGCCCAGCTCACGGCGTGGTGCGGCCCCACCTTGGCCCGGGCCGGCTTGCGGACAAGACCCTTGCCTTCGCCCTCGGCCAGCCGGGCCCCCATCGCCTCGACGAAGGCGGCGTGATTGTCGGCGGTGACCTCCGCGAACCCCTCCGGTGGATCGGCCGCGAGCACGACCACCGCGGGGTAGGGCAGCTGCGGCGTCGACTGGTATCGCACCAGATAGTCGTAGGACCGGGATGCCCGCCGCCAGCCCTTCGGCGAGAAGACGCTCACGCGACCGTTGTCGAGATCGAGCCGCGAGGCCGGGTCGAGGCCGGGAAGCCCCGCGGAGCCGGGCTTGTCACCGGCGGCCGGAGCGGCCCCATCCTGGCCGGAGCAGCCCACGAGCAGGGCCGCCAGGATGAGCAGGTGTGCGGCGACGATTCGGTGCATGACGACCCCCTGATGGCAAGCGTGGTCTTCGGCCCGCCGACGTGGCGGTCCTACTCGGTGATCGGCTCCTTCACCAGCCCGACGAAATGATGGGCCCGCGACGAGGCGACGAGCTCGGCGGCCTTCTTGTCGGCCGCCTTCTTGTCGGCATACTCGAACATCGCCACCCGCTTCATCGCCTGCGTGAACACGCCCCAGTAGGCCTTCATCCGGGCCTCCTTGGCGACCTTGCGGCGGCTGGGCTTCTTGGCGGCGGCCTTCTTCGGCTCCTTGGCGACCTTCTCCTTCTTCGCCTTGGGGGCCTTCTCCGCGGCCTTCTTCTTGGTCTTGGCCGTCTTGCCGAGGGCCTCCGCGGCCTCCACCTCGGCCCGCTTCGCGCTGATGCTCTGGGTCCGTTTCTTTGCCATCTCGCCGCTGCCGTCCTATGGGTTGACTCGAGGAGGTTCCAGGTGTCCGAGAGAGCGTTCCTCGGAAAGGCCGGAGTATAGCGTCAGCGGCGGCCGCCGCGCGGCGACCTATACTTTCCCACATGACAAATGCCGTCCTCGACCTGCCGCTCGCCAGCCCGTTCCCGTCCTACCGGGGCCTGCCCGACCACCTCCTCCAGGAGCGGATCGAGGCGGTTCGGCGGCGGATGGGGCCGCGGCTCGTGATCCTCGGCCACCACTACCAGCAGGACGGCGTGATCGCCCACGCCGATCTGACGGGCGACAGCTACCAGCTGTCGCGGAGCGCCGCCGAGCGGGAAGGCTGCGAGGCGATCGTGTTCTGCGGCGTCCACTTCATGGCCGAGACGGCCGACATCCTGGCCAACCGCCCCGAGCAGGTGGCCGCCCGCGGGGGCCGCCGCGTGACGGTCGTGCTGCCCGACATGGCCGCCGGCTGCTCGATGGCCGACATGGCGGCGATCGACCAGGTGGAAGACGCCTGGGAGGATCTCGGCACGGTGGTCGACACGGCCGACATCACGCCCGTCACCTACATCAACTCGGCCGCCAGCCTCAAGGCCTTCTGCGGCCGCCACGGCGGGATCGTCTGCACGTCGAGCAATGCCCGCGCCGTCCTCGACTGGGCCTTCGCCCGCCGCCGCCGGGTGTTGTTCTTCCCCGACCAGCATCTCGGCCGCAACACCGCGCGGGCGATGGGCATCCCGCTCGCCGAGATGGCCCTCTGGAACCCGCACGACCCGACGCTCGGCGGCAACGCCCGCGAGGGGATCGAGCGGGCGCGAGTGATCCTCTGGCAGGGGCACTGCAGCGTGCACGCGATGTTTCGGCCGGAGCACGTCGACGCGATGCGGGAGCACATCCCGGGCGTGAAGATCCTCGTCCACCCCGAGTGCTCGATGGAGGTGGTCGACAAGGCCGACCTCGTCGGTTCGACGAGCACCATCCTCCGCCAGGTCGAGGAGGCACCGCCGGGCACGAAGTGGGCGATCGGCACCGAGCTCCACCTCGTCAAGCGGCTGGAGAAGAACCATCCTGAGCAAACGGTGCGGTTTCTCTCGCCGACGGTCTGCATGTGCGCCACGATGTACAGAATCGACCTGGCCCACCTCTGCTGGAGCCTCGAGCACCTGGAGCGGGGCCGGCCCGTCAACGTGATCCGGGTCGATGACGAGACGGCCACGTGGGCCGTGACCGCGCTCGAGCGGATGCTGGCGGTGCGGTAGCCGCCTGGTGATGCGGGCTCGGGGTGGCCGGGCCCCGTCGCCCGGACGTTCACTTCGGGCATCCTGCCCTCCGTTCACTCGATGCTGGCTGCGCTCCGGCATCCTGCCTGCGCTTGCCAGCAACGCCGGCTCCGGGGCACCGGCCACCCCTCGCCGTCCAACGGTTGACGCGGCCATCCATGCTTCGTCTGAACGCATGTGGCGCGCCACAACGGGCACGAGCACGGCCGCCCGGAGGTGCGGCCGGCGGCAGCGGCCGCAGGCCGGAGTGCCGCAAAGCCCGCCGGGGGCAGGGATGCCCCGCCGGGCGTCAAACCAGTTCCGCTTGCATGGCCACGAGCCGGCGATGACGCGCGTAGGACCGGTCGAACGCGGCGGCCGCCGCGGCTCGCGGAGTGAACCGGTGGGCCGGTGTCCGGGCGTGCGCGGCGAGGAACGCTTCCCACGAGGCGGACTCACCGGCGATGCGGCGGTCGCGGTAGGCGGCCAGCAAGGCGGCGCCCCACGCACTGCCTTCGCTCGCGCCGGCGAGGATCACCACCGGCGACCGGAAGACGTCGGCTACGAGCTGGCCGAGGGCGGGCGTCTTGACGAGGCCGCCCGAGAGCACGATCTCGCGGCGGGGATAGCCTTGCGCGTCGAGCACATCGCTGCCCAGCCTGAGATTGAAGATCGTGGCCAGGAGCATCGCCTTGGCGGCGTTGCCGGGAGTGGCATTCGTGGCGTCGAGGCCCACGAGGCAGGCCGATCCGCCCCGGGAGACGCCGAGGCCCGGTTCGTCGTCCATGAAGGGCAACGCGGCCAGGCCGCCGCAGTCGTCGGGGGCTGCGAGCACCAGCGGCATCACCGCCGCGAAGGGGTCGCCGCCCGCCGGCAGCAGCCCGCCGAACATGCCCACGATCGTGTTCATCGCGGTGGTTCCGTTCCGCAGCCAGACCATGTTGATCGGCTTGCCGTCGACGGCACAGAAATGATCCACCGCCCGGTCCACGCCCTGGAAGGGCCGGTCGCCCACGGAGTTGGCCACCACGCTCGTGCCGAAGCTCATCGACACCGTTCCGGCGGCAGCCACGAGCGATCCGGCGAGGGCCGCGGGCTGATCCCCCTCGGCGGCCGCGACGGGGATGCCCTGCGGGAGGCCCAGGAGCGCGGCGCCGTGGGCGTCGAGCGTGCCCGCGTCCTCGCCCGCCTTGCGCACCGCCGGCAAGAGGTCGCGCACCGCCGGCAGCGCGAGGCCGTTCTCCGTGCGGGCCGCGAGGGCGTCGAAGTCGGCGAGCCGCTCGGCGTCGTAGTCGAGCGTGGCCTGACGAATCGGAAACATCCCCGAGGCGTCGCCGATCCCGAGGTTCCAGTGGCCGGTGAGCCGGCGCGCGATCCAACCGCCGGGCGTGGTGATGTGGGCGACCCGCTTCGCCAGGTCGGGGCGGTTGCGGATCGTCCACAGCCAGCGCGAGGCGGTGAGCCGCTTGGGGCACTTGACGCCGAGCAGGTCGGTGAGCTCGTGCCCCTCGGGCTCGTTGCGGCCGTCGCACCACAGCCGCGCGGGAGCCAGCGGGTCGCCCGCGGCGTCGCAGAGCACCTCGCCGTGCATCTGCCCCGAGATCCCGATCGCCCGCACGTCCGGCTCGATGCCCAGGCTTGCCAGCTTCGCGCGGAGGTCGGCCATGGCGGCGGCGAGCGCCCGTTCCCAGTCGGCCGGCCGTTGCTCGTAGGAGCCCGCATCGAGGCCGGGCACCATCTCGTAGCCGCCGTCACCGGAACCACGAATCCGGAGATCTTCGGCGACGAAGATCACCGACAGGCCTTGGGTGCCGACGTCGATGCCGAGATAGCCCTGGGTCTTCATGCTGGCTCCCTGCCGGGGTTCGAGAAAGCCAGGCATCTTCCGGGAGGGCACCGGGCCGAATCAAGGCGGTGAGCCCGGAATGCCCGCGGGCGCCATGGCACGGGCACGCCCGGGACGCCACCACGTGGTCCGCGTGGTGCCTACCACCGGACGCTCGGAGCCGAGCCGAGCCCGCGGGTGCCGCAGAACGAGACCTCGATGCCGAGGGCCCGGGCCACGGCCGCCTTGGCCAGGGCCGCGCGGTCGGCGGCGGCCGCGTCCCGGGCATAGGCCACCTGCACGTGGTTCGCCTTGTGGCGGGCCATCATCTGGTCGCGGGTCACGCCGTAGGTGACCGCGTGCATGATCGGCCACTGGGGCGTGGTCGCGTCGAGCCGCCGACGGGTCTCGGCCTCGGGGAGCGCCACGACGCCGGCCCGGCCGATGTCCATGCAAAGACGTTCGCGGTCGCCCCGGCCGTCCACCCAGATCCGGCTCCAGACGATCTCGCCCGGCTTGCTCACGCCGGCCAGCGTGCTGCCGCCGAGCCGGAAATACATCGGCGGCTGCCGGAAGCCCTCGGCCCCCTTCCAGCCTCGCGTGAAGTGGCTGGGGGGTGCGGCGCCCGAGATCTCGAACACCCAGACCCACTGGTCGGTGGTCCGCGATTGATCCCAGTCGCCCCAGCGGATGTCGTGGAGCGTGTTCTCGACCGGCTCCCCGAGGGCCTCGTGAACCCGCTGCGTGAGCAGGCCGTCGAGCCCGGCGCATTCGTCCACCTCGTTGAAGTGGACGAGCGGCCGCCCCTTCCAGAGCACGCGGGACGAGCCCTCGGCCGTGACCGGCGGCCGCTTCGAGTCGTTGAGCATGCCCTCCACCAGGTCGCTCGCCGGCAGCAGGTCCTTGAGCCCCTGCTGATACTGGATGCCCACCAGGTCGCAGCCGTAGCGGTCGGCGATCCGCAGGGCGGCCACGTACATCCTGCACTGCACGAGCACCTGCTGCCGCGTCAGGTCGGTCGCCTCGTCCCGGCCGAAGTGGAATCGCATCCCGGCTTTCTCGAGCCAGCGGAAGACGTCACGGGCCTCCTGGTCCGAGACCCGCATCGTCTCGTGGTAGAGGGCGCTCTGGCTGAGCCGCTCCTTGAAGACGCCGGTGGCGTGGAGCAGCCGGTCGGGGATGATCGCGTTCTCCATCCCCATGCAGCCCTCGTCGAAGACGCCCATCAGGGCCTTCTTCCGCACCAGGTCGGCCGCGATCCTGGCGGCGAGTTTCTCGACCGCGCTCGGGATGCGGACCGACTCGGCGGGCACGACGTGGCTCGTGTCGTGGTGCACGGCGCCGGAGTCGAGCCAGGCCGCGAGGTGCCGGCCGAACGAAGGGCTCGCGAAGTCGTCGGCCCAGAGCGTGGCGTAGGGCACGCCCGACTTCGTGAGCGACCCGTTGAGGTTGAGCATCCCCACGAGCCCCGGCCACTGCCCCGACCAGTTGGCTACCGTAAGGATCGGACCCGTGTGGGTCGTGAGCCCGGGGAGCACGTGGTTGGAGTACTGCCAGACCGCCTCGGCCACGACCAGCGGCACGTCGGGATCGATCTCGGCGAACACGCCGAGCCCCTCGCGGGCGCCGGCGATGAAGCCGTGGCCCCGCGAACGCGACGGGGCGTGGCCGCGGTCGAGCGTCCAGCCGGCGCGGGTGAAGGCGGCCGTCAGGTCGGCCTCCATCGCCTTCTGCGCCGGCCAGCAGACGCGGTTGGCCTCCTCGCGCAAATCTCCGCTGGCCACGAGCACGGCGCGGCGGCCCGCCCGCTTCTTGGATGAGGTGCGACTGGCCGTCATGCCGGACGATTCCCGAGGGAGAGGCTGATCCCGGTGCCGTCCGACCGCCGAGGTCGGCGCCGCGCAGGGGGCCTTGGTGGCAACTATACTGGCGGGCCGCCAGGGCATTCCATGCCCGGATCGTTGCCGGAGAACACCGCCGGCTTGCCGGACTTTTCCGCGTCGCCCCGTCCCGGAGACAAGCGTGATGCCGACCCGATTCGTGTCGCCCGCAGTCCTTCTCGCCTGCTGCCTCGTGGCGGCCGTCACCGCGCGGGGCGAAGATCCCCCGGCCCCGGCACCCGCTCAGCCCGCCGCGGCAGCGAAGCTCGCAGACTTCAAGCGCTGGGTCATCGCCGCCGACTATGCCAAGGACGGCTCGCTGCTCCTGACCGCAGGCGGCGAGAGCCTGCTCTACCGCCCGGGTGACGTCGTCGCCTGGAATCCCGCCGATGGGGCGCGGGTCGCCGACCTGGCGGGTCATCCGACGGCCGTCTGGGCGGTCGAGATCTCCCCCGACGGCAAGCGGGCCGCGACGGCGGGCTACGACGGCCTGGTGAAGCTCTGGGACCTGACCGCCCGTGCGGCCAAGCATGACCTCGCGAAGCACAAGGGCTGGGTGCGGTCGCTCGCCTTCTCGCCCGATGGGACCAGGCTCGCTTCCGCGGGCGAGGACGGCACGGTCGTGATCTGGGATGCCGGCAGCGGTGCCGAGGTCAAAACCGTGGCCGCGCATGCCGGCGCGGCGACCTGTGTGGCCTTCTCGCCCGACGGCAAGACGCTCGCGAGCGGCGGAAGCGACAAGCTCGTGAAGCTCTGGGATCCGGCGAGCGGAGCGGAGAAGGGCAAGCTCGAGGGCCACGGCGACTCGCTCTGGGCCGTCGCCTACTCGCCCGATGGCGGCACGCTGGCCAGTTGCGGGGCCGACCGCACCGTCAAGCTCTGGAAGACCGCCGACAACACCGCCGTGGCGACGCTCGCGAGCCACAAGGACTGGGTCACGAGCCTCGCCTTTTCGGCCGACGGCACGCGGCTGGCGAGCACGAGCCTCGACGGGGCCATCAAGCTCTGGGACGTGTCCGCCAAGGGGGAACAGGAGGGGCCCGAGAAGTTGAAGTCGAGCGCCTGGTGCGTCACGTTCGCGCCGGACGGGAAGACGCTCTTCGTCGGCAGCCACGCCGGGCCGCAGCTCGTGCCCGTGCCCGCCGCCAAACTGCTCCCGCCGCCGCCCCCGCCGCCACCCCCCCCGCCGGCGCCCACGATCGCGGCGCTCGTGCCCGCGGAGTTCAAGAGCGCCGCCGGCGCCACCGCCACGGTCGCCGCCGACGGCGTCGTGTTGGTGACGGGCAACCTCGCCAAGGACACCTACACGCTCAAGGCCGCCGTGCCGGCGGGCCCGCGGGTGTCCGCGATCCAGCTCGAGGTGCTCCCCGACCCGAGCCTGCCGGCCCAGGGTCCCGGCCGGGCCTCGAACGGCAACTTCGTGCTCAGCACGTTCGGCGTGGCCCACGGGCAGCCCGGCAAGCCCGAGACGCCCACGCCCGTGAAGTTCTCGGCCGCCACGGTCAGTTTCACGCAGGACGCCTTCAGCGCCGCGGCATTGATCGACGACAAGGCCGATACCGGCTGGGCCATCGCCGGCGGCATCGGCAAGCCGCAGGTGGCCACGTTCGAGGTGCCGGCCGGGGTGACGCTGCCGGCGGGGGCGCCGCTGCTGATCACGCTCGACCAGCAGCATGCCGACGGCACGCATGCGATCGGGAAGTTCAAACTCGCGGTGGTCCAGGAGCCGGCCCCGCCACCCACTCCCGCCCCTCCGCCCCCGCCGAAGCCCGCCGAGCAACCGAAGCCCGCCGAGCCTGCCAAGCCTGCCGGCGGGTAGGCTGGACGAAGGCCTGCCGATCGGCTCGACTGCGGTTTTCGGTGTTCGTGTCATCCGGCCAGGCGACCGCGTTCCCCGTTCCCCCCACGAGTTGGAGATCTCTCATGTCCTCGAAAGCGTTCGTGGCGTTCGCGTCCCTCACGGTCGTCACCGCGGCCGCCTTCGCCGCCGGGGCGTTCGTCGCTCGCGATGCGGCTCTGCTCGGGTTGCCCCGCGCCGCGGCGATGACGGCGCTGTCGGACGAGTCGTTCGCCGTGTGCACCACGTCGATCGACGGCAACCTCGACGGCTTCTTCATTCTCGACTTCCAGACGGGCGATCTGACGGGCGGCGTGCTCAACCAGAACACCGCCAAGTTCACCACCTCCTATCGATACAACGTCCTCAAGGATCTCGGCTTCAAGCCGGGGCAGGTGAAGGAGCCGCGGTTTCTGATCGTGCCGGGGCGGGCCTCCTTCACGGGCAACTCCGGCAACCGCATGGCCCAGTCGGTGCTCTACGTCACCGACGTCTCGACCGGCGTGACCGTGGCCTACGGCATCCCCTGGAACCCGCAGCAGTCGAACTCGGTCAAGCCCGTGATGGCCGAACTGCTGCCGCTCGACATCGCGCGGCCGCGCGGCGGAGCCGCCGCCCCGTGAGCGGCCCGGTGCCGGCCTCAGCCCCGATTCTCGTCAACGGCTCGGCCCGACCGGTGCCGGCCGCCGGATCGCTGGCGGCGGTGCTGGAAGACGCGGGTCTGGCCGGCCGGCCGGTCGCGGTGGAGGTCGATGGCGAGATCGTGCCCCGCGGCCGCTTCCACGAGCGGATCCTCCAGGGGGGCGAGCGGATCGAGATCGTGACCTTCGTGGGTGGTGGGTGACCCGATGACCGCAGCGATCGAGCGCCTCGGCGCCACCGTCGATCCGCCCCTGGTGGTCGGGGGCGTGCCGTTCGCCAGCCGGCTGGTCGTCGGCACGGGCAAGTATTCCACCTACGCCGAGATGGCCCGCTGCCTGGAAGTCTCGGGCACCGACTGCGTGACCGTGGCGGTCCGGCGGGAGCGGCTGGTGAACGCCGCCGGCGAGAACATCCTCGACCACCTCGATCCCGTCCGCTATCGGCTCCTGCCCAACACCGCCGGCTGCTACACGGCGGAGGACGCCGTCCGCGTGGCGCGGCTGGGCCGCGAACTGCTCCGCGACATGGGCAGCGGCACGGCCGACTGGGTGAAGCTCGAGGTGCTCGGCGACCGCCGGACGCTCCTGCCCGATCCCGTCGGCACGCTCGCCGCGACGGCCCAGCTCGTGGCCGATGGTTTTACGGTGCTCGTCTACACCAGCGACGACCCCGTGGTGGCCCGCCGGCTCAAGGAGCTCGGCGCCGCGGCGGTGATGCCGGCCGGGAGCCCGATCGGCTCGGGGCAGGGCATCCTCAACGCCAACAACCTGCGGATCTGCCTGGAGTATCTCAAGGACGGCGATCCGGCCTACCCCGTGATCGTCGATGCCGGCGTGGGCACGGCCAGCGACGTGGCGGCGGCGATGGAGCTGGGCGTCGACGGCGTGCTCCTCAACACGGCGATCGCCGCGGCCGCCGATCCCCTCCGGATGGCCGCGGCGATGCGCGACGCGTGCACCGCCGGCCGCCAGGCCTTCCTCGCCGGCCGGATCCCGCGTCGGCTCTACGCCACCGCCTCGAGCCCGGACGAGGGGCGGGTGGAAAGGCCCGGAGCCTGATCCCATGCTGGCCACCCGCATCATTCCCTGTCTCGACGTGGAGCGGGGGCGCGTCGTCAAGGGGACGAAGTTTCTCGACCTCGTCGATGCCGGCGATCCGGTCGAGGTGGCGGCCCGCTACGAGGCCGAGGGGGCCGACGAGCTCGTGTTCCTCGACATCACCGCCAGCCACGAGGGCCGCGACATCATGCTCGACGTGGTCCGCCGCGTCTCCGAGACGGTCTTCATGCCGTTCACGGTCGGGGGCGGGATCCGCACGCTCGACGACGCCTGCCGGCTCGTCCAGGCGGGCGCGGAAAAAGTCAGTATCAACTCCGCGGCCGTGCGCACGCCCGACCTGGTCACCGCCGTGGCCGACCGGCTCGGCAGCTGCGCGACCGTGGTCAACATCGATCCCAAGCGGGTCGTGCGGGACGGCCGGGAGATCTGGGAGGTGTTCGTCAACGGCGGGCGGGTGGCGACCGGCCTCGAGGCCGTGGCCTGGGCCCGGGAAGTCGAGCGGCTCGGCGCCGGGGAGATCGTGCTGACCTGCATGGATCGCGACGGCACGCGCGAGGGCTACGACCTGGAGATCACGGCCGCGGTGAGCCGCGCGGTCGGGATTCCCGTGGTGGCCAGTGGCGGGGCGGGGCGGCCGGAGCACCTCGCCGACGCCGTGGAACTCGGCGGTGCCGACGCGGTGCTGGCCGCTGGAATCTTCCACTTCGGAGAGTGTACGATCCGCGAGGTCAAAGAACTCTTCCTGCGGCGGGGTCTCCCGGTGCGGCCGCCGGGTCGCTGATCGGTCCCGCCTCCACCGCCCGCCGGCTCCGCCATGTCCACGATCGAGACCCTGACACCACAGCCCGCCGGCCACGGCGCGGCCGCTCCGGCGCGGCTCGAGATCGACCGCCTGTTCGAGGCGCTCGTCAAGTTTCAGGGCAGCGACCTCCACCTCAAGGTGGGCCAGCCCCCGATCGTCCGCGTCAAGGGCGCCCTGCAGCCGCTCAAGGCGCCCCGCATCGACGACGACCAGATGCGGCGCTATTGCCTGCCGATGCTCGACGAGCGGCGGCTCAAGATCCTGGAGGCCGACGGCGGCTGTGACTTCGCACACGTCGCCACGGTCAACGGTGTCACCTGGCGGTTCCGGGTGAATCTGCTCACCCAGCAGGGCTCGCTCGGCCTGGTCGCCCGCCGGGTCAACAACTCGATTCCGAACTTCGAAGGGCTTCACCTGCCGCCGGCGATCGAGCGGCTCTGCCAGTTGGATCAGGGGCTGGTTCTGCTGGCCGGCGTGACCGGCTCGGGCAAGAGCACGACGATCGCGGCGATGCTCAACTACATCAACAGTAACTATCGCAAGCACATCCTCACGCTCGAAGATCCGATCGAGTTCGTGTTCACCGAGGACAAGTGCCTGATCAACCAGCGGGAGATCGGCCAGGACGTCAAGGACTTCGCGATCGGGATGAAGCATGCCGTCCGCGAGGACCCCGACATCATCCTCGTGGGCGAGATGCGGGACGAGGAGACCTTCATGACGGCGATCCACGCCGCCGAAACCGGGCACCTCGTGTTCGGGACGATCCACGCCGCCAGCGCCTCGACCACGATCGGCCGAATCCTCGACCTGTTTCCCGAGGAGATGCACGGCGCGCTCCGCAGCGCGATCGCCAACAACATGAAGGGCATCGTGGGGCAGAAGCTGATCAAGTCCGAGGGTCCGCGGGCCAAGGAGCTCGGCCTCAGCCGGGTGCCGGTGGTCGAGATCATGTTCTTCGACGTGATGGTCCGAAAGCTGGTCCTCGAGGGGCAGGACTCGCAGCTGCCCGACCACATCAAGAAGTCGCACCGCGACGGAATGCAGGACTTCACGATGAGCCTCAAGAGCCTGATCGACCAGGATCTCGTCGAGCGGAACGACGCGCTCGAGATCGCCCCCAACCGCGAGGCCCTGATGATGGCACTCAAGGGGATCGGAGTCTCTTGATGGGGCTGCGGCAGCGAAGCCTGGAGGCGGCCTGCCTCGCGATCGTGACCAGTCTCGCCGCGTCGGCCACGCAGGCGGCCGATGGGTGGCCGCAGGTCTCCCCGCCGCTGCCGCCGGACTGGCGGGGCACCGGCGGCGGACTGGCGATCGTGCCCGCCGCCATCTGGTGGCTTCTCGTGCTCGCGTGGGTGCGGACGGTCGACTGGGTGCATCGCGACGCCACCAAACAGGGCATCGCGCCGGCGTTCTGGAGCACCGTCTGCGGCCTGCCGCTCCCGCTGGCGGCGCTGCTGGCGTGGTGGATTCCATGGCTGGCCGCCGGCATCTTCATCATGCTCCTGGCATGGCTCGTGCCGGTCGTGATGTATGCGCTCACGC
>Ga0214923_10002222_pt1 | contig 26159 bp, 25 predicted proteins | sample LL1510_MetaG_FD_177993 | JGI IMG/M metagenome (GOLD analysis project Ga0214923, IMG submission 177993) | Freshwater microbial communities from Lake Lanier, Atlanta, Georgia, United States - LL-1510 | ecosystem: Environmental > Aquatic > Freshwater > Lake | place: USA: Georgia | collected...
CTTGTTGTCTTTAACCCGAGGAACTGGGTAAGCGGCTTCCTCGCGGCTGTAGGTGTGGTTCCAGTCATCAAGTAGGTAAGCAGCCGTGTGAGGCGCATGATGCAGTGGGTTGTCCTCAACTGGCCAAATACCCTGCTGTACCTTGTTTATCTCCTGCTTGATGGCCTTCATGGCCTCAACGAATCGATCCAACTCGTATAGCGACTCACTCTCGGTTGGTTCAACCATCAGCGTGCCTGCTACCGGGAAGGACATTGTTGGCGCATGGAATCCAAAGTCGATTAGGCGCTTAGCAACGTCATCGACAGTTACACCAGATACTTTTGTGATGTCACGCAGATCCAAAATGCATTCGTGTGCGACTAACCCATTAGCTCCAACGTAGAGAATCGGGAAATCTTCCGCTAAATGCTTTGCGATGTAATTTGCAGAGGCAACCGCAACTTGAGTTGCCTTAGTTAGCCCTTCCCCACCCATCAAGCGAATATATGACCAAGGAATCGGCAAAATACCTGCGCTACCCCAAGGTGCACCGCTAACTGCTCCAACCCCACCATCTGCGTAACCACGAGCGGTTGGTCCAGCCTCAGGACGTAGTGGATGTGATGGCAAGAACGGTGCGAGGTGCTCACGTACGCCTACCGGGCCAACACCTGGTCCACCGCCGCCGTGTGGGATTGCAAATGTCTTATGCAAGTTCAAGTGAGAAACATCTGCCCCGAACTTACCTGGCTTAGCTAGGCCGACGAGTGCGTTTAGATTTGCACCATCAACATAAACCTGACCACCTGCATCATGAATCATTGCGCAGATGTCTGAAACTGTGGCTTCATAAACACCGTGAGTTGATGGGTACGTAATCATTAGTGCTGCCAACTCATCCGCATTTTCCATGATCTTGTGCTTGAGATCATCCATGTCTACGTTGCCGAAGTCATCGCAACCAACTACAACAACGCGCATGCCTGCCATGACAGCAGACGCGGCATTTGTACCGTGGGCTGAGCTCGGAATTAAGCAAACCTTGCGCTGATCATCGCCACGAGATTTGTGATAGCCGCGGATTGCTAGCAGGCCAGCAAACTCGCCTTGCGATCCAGCGTTAGGTTGCAGCGAAACTGCGTCATAGCCAGTTACTTCAACTAGCCAATCTTCAAGTTGCCGAATCATGGTCAGGTAACCGTTGACGCTATCTAGCGGAGCAAACGGATGGATACCAGCAAACTCAGGCCACGTGATCGATTCCATTTCAGTTGTGCCGTTTAGCTTCATAGTGCAAGAACCAAGCGGAATCATGGAGCGATCAAGTGCAATGTCCTTATCGGATAGTCGACGAATGTATCGCAACATTTCAGTCTCACTGTGATACGAGTTGAATACTGGATGTTCCAGGAATGCTGAAGTGCGAATTAGTTCCGCTGGCAGTGTTTCAATCTCAAGTACTTCGGAATAGTTAGCTGGGAACGATCCGCCGATAGCTTCTTGCAATGCAGTCCAAACTTGTTCAACTGTTGCTTGGCTGGTTGTTTCATCAACACTCAACGAGATGGTGTCAGCGTCAACCTCCCAAAGCGTAATCCCCCGAGTACGTGCTGCATCCACAACGGATCGAGCTTTACCAGGAATCGAAACTCGAATGGTGTCAAAGAAGTTTTGACTTACGTCCACTCCCCCTGAAGCCAGACCCTGGGCTAAAGCAGTTGCTCGGCGATGGACGTTCAATGCAATTCGCGCTAAACCATCCGGGCCGTGATAGACCGCGTACATCGAAGCCATGACTGCCAAGAGCACTTGCGCAGTGCAGATGTTGCTTGTGGCTTTATCACGTCGGATGTGTTGCTCTCTGGTTTGCAGTGCTAACCGGTAGGCGGTGTGTCCATCTGCATCGACACTCACTCCGACTAAGCGACCTGGCAATGACCTCTCAAGCCCGTTTCGCACTGACATGAAGCCAGCATGAGGACCACCAAACGCCATTGGGACACCAAAGCGTTGCGAAGAACCTACAACAATGTCAGCACCAAGTTCACCAGGTGACTTGAGGACAGTTAGTGCAAGTAAATCAGTGGTTACACCAACAAGGATGTCTCGTGAATGTGCTGACGCAATAACTGGTTCAATGTTTCGAATCCTGCCGCTACTTCCTGGGTAGCTCAAAAGCACGCCAAAGCTTTCCGGAATCTCTTGGGTCTCGACATCGATCAAGGCAAGTTCGATTCCGATTGGTTCAGCGCGAGTAGCGATGACAGCGAGTGTTTGTGGATGAGTATCAGCGTCAACTACAAAAACATTCGATTCGCTCTTTGATGTGCGACGCATCAGTGTCATCGCTTCAGCAGCCGCGGTTGATTCATCAAGGAGTGACGCACTCGCAATATCTAGACCAGTTAAATCTGTAACCATGGTTTGGAAGTTGATAAGTGCTTCTAGTCGACCTTGGGAGATTTCTGGCTGGTAAGGCGTGTACGCGGTGTACCAAGCGGGATTCTCGGTTATGTTTCGAAGAATTACTCCAGGTGTGTAAGTTCCGTAGTATCCAAGACCAATCATTGAGGTTAAAACTTCGTTCGCATTCGCAAACACGCGCAGTTCAGAAAGCACATCTGCTTCGGATTGTCCGCTAGCTAATGCAAGTGGCATTGGGTTTTGAATGTTGGTAGGAACCGCATCCTTACTCAACTGGTCAAGTGAGCTGTATCCGATGAAGTTGAGTATTTTCGCTAGGTCGCTGGTATTTGGACCGATGTGGCGATCTGCAAACTGTGCGTATGAATCCTGCTGTGCTTGCACTGACATTTTGTACCCCAAAACAGTAGTTGGATAGACCGTTACCGGTCCTCCCCCTCTGTTATGGATACTTCAGAGTTGCTGATTCCAAGTGGTCCTGTCGCCTGAGAGGTTCTGGGGAGCATTGCCCCTTCGGCGGCGCACTGGCTGTGCGCTCTCTCCCACACGGAATCGATAGCAATTAAATGCTACAACGAAACTTAATGATATGCGGCTATTCGCCAGCTACTCGAGCCCGACGGCGCATAGAGAGTTCATCGTTGCCTTGCGTGCCTGTTTCCGAGATGTCCGAATCGGTCACCGCATATTCGGATTGGTCGCTTGGCAACTGCGAGAGTGAGCCTTCTATTTCTTGCCATACCCGACCAATCGCAATGCCAAAAACACCCTGACCGCCGGCCAGTAAGTCGATAACTTCGTCGGGTGAGGTGCATTCATAAACACTCACACCATCACTCATAAGCGTTACTTGCGTCAGATCTGTGGTGCCCCGGGCCCGAAGGTGCTCAACAGCCGTGCGAATCTGCTGAAGTGAAACGCCGGTATCCAGAAGGCGCTTAACAATCTTGAGTTCCAAGATGTCACGAAACCCGTAAAGTCTGGAAGTTCCTGAACCGGTAGCTGGTCGAACTGTAGGCAGGACCAAAGAGGTTCGTGCCCAGTAATCCAACTGACGATAAGTGATACCAACGACGCCAGCCGCAATCGGGCCGCGGTATCCAACCTCAGGTAACGAATCCATGGCACTCTCGTCGAAAAGCAACCCCTGCTCGCCAGCCTTAATCGCTGCAGCATCGCGCGCAATGTCACGTTGACGTTGGGCTGTGGTGTCTGGCGTACTGCCTAGATCAGACATGCGGTGCTCCTGAGGACAACAGGGAGGGACGACTTATCGCCCCGCGGGGAACCTGTGTCCTTTCACAATAGAACTAGTGAATATCCAGGTCAAAGACATTGGCTTTCGACACGCCGAAGTCTTACCCTAAACCTATAGTTGAGGTACAAATCCCATTGCCTTGGCTCTATTTTCCCTGGCTAAATCTGGGATTTGGAAGGTTCTAACTAAAGTCATCCGGCTGGATGTCATCGAGAAATGCTCGAAATTTCTCTAACTCTTCTTGGCTCATTTCCGAATCTGCCAATCCGGACTCGTCGGATTCAAAATCATCGTCTATCCCCAAGTCCATACCTGCAAAATCCATCACATCCTGGGCAACGAAAACCGGAACCTTGTTTCTCACGGCTAACGCGACCGCATCAGATGGCCTGGCGCTAATTGAATCGTGATTTAAGAAATTTATCGTGGCAAAGAAGGTACCTTCAACAAGCTCACTGACTGAAACAGAGGTAACTTGCCCGCCCAGCGAATTGATTACGTTTGCGAGCAAATCGTGGGTCAGTGGCCGTGGCGAATCAACGCCTTCAAGCGCAAGTGAAATGGCAGTTGCCTCAGCTGTTCCAATCCATAGGGGCAAATAGCGCGAGACTTGTTGGTCGCGCAAAATTAGCACCGGCTGGTTTGAAGGAAGTTCTAGCCGAACTCCGACCACATCAACTTGTCTCACAGTGCCAATCCTATGCGGTATCGGCTATTTTTGACGCTCGATAACTTCCCGAATCAATAGCCCATGTAGTGCAGTAATTGAATTTGCCAATTGCAAAGTCAGTTCCTGAGCGTGTGCACTGGCATTTACATTTTTTCCCGAAGCGGCGCTTTTCACTATCGGCGCAAATAGATCTACTTCCCGACTGGCGCTAGATAGCACCGTTTTGAGGTGCCTTGGCTCTAACCCAAAACTCCTGAGAGTTACCGCAAGATTTACCACTGCAGATGCTGTGACCGAAAAATAACCTTGACCGTCGGGTTTGATTAATCCAAACTCGACCATTTGGTCAACAAATTCCGCATCAGCACTCGTGTCAGCCATGAGTTCCAATCGATTCATGCGAACCGTTAACAGTTGATTCGAAACCTCAACCGCTTCGGTACTGACTAAAGCTCTCGGTGGCTTAGGTGTTACATCTCCCACAGCTGCAGGTTGAAGACCCCGGTTTAATGCATCAATGTGTTCCTTGATTACGCGCAGGGGCAAAAAATGATCACGCTGCATCCGCAGTACATAGCGCAATCGCTCCACATCAACCAAGGAAAATTTTCGGTAGCCGCTTGCGGTTCGCTCAGGGGCAACTAAACCATTTGTTTCCAAGAATCGAATTTTGGATATCGAGATGTCAGGAAATTCATCTCGTAGTCGAACTAAGACTTCACCGATGCTCAAGAGCGCAGGTGAGTGTTGTGAGAAATCGTATTCAGTGGCGTTCATTTATTGGCCTGCAGCTGGTGCCAGCACAAACACAAAGCGAAACTTACCAATCTGTAACTCATCACCGTTAACTAGGACTGCGGAGATCACACGATTCTTATTGACATAGGTGCCATTAAGTGAACCTGAGTCACTAAGTAGCCAGCCTGCGTCTCCAAGAACAACTGAAGCATGTTTGCGAGAAACTGTTACATCATCAAGAAAAATCTTGCTGTCAGATGACCTACCAATAGACATTTGTTCACCAGGGATCAGCGGGAACTGCGTGCCTTCCTGGGCTCCCCGCCGGACGACGAGGTATGCAGAACCACTAGTTAAGTCCGCAAGTTTGGCGGCAACTATCGGTGAAAGCTCACCAGTTTCAGGACCACCTGACACTGGAATTACGCCAGTGGCGTCAGACTCGAGCGAAACTGCTCTGGTCAGTTGTGGATCTTCTTCATTTCCGCTCATGTCTATACCTTAACGTGAGGGTTAAGCGGAAGTCAGTGCCTGGTAGCCCGCTGCGTCCAAGAGTGCGGAGGCTTGCTCTGAAGCATTGCCAGACACTCGAACATCCACGATCCAGCCATTCTTGTATGGGTCAGAATTGAGCGTATCTGGTGCTGTTTCTACCGCATCGTTGCTAGCTATGACTTCACCCGAAACTGGAGCATAGATGTCGCTTACGCTCTTGGTGGACTCAATTTCGCCACAAGTACTCCCAGCGGTCAAACTGTCCCCTACCTTCGGCAAGGATACGAAAACTATGTCACCAAGGGCGTCTTGGGCGTAGTCCGTGATTCCGAAACGAATCGTGGATTCGTCTATCACCTGAACCCATTCGTGCTCGGCGGTGTAATGCAAATCAGTTGGTATGTTGCTCATAAGGCAAGGTTACGCCATTCTCGTCTAAGAATTTGGCAGGGGCACGATAGCCGAAATGTCCACATTTTGGCTCTCCGTGATCTTTACTTCCCCACCTCCGGAACCCACGGTATCCACCAAGCCGCCAGGGATCTTAATTGCAGGCACTAGCACAGACGAGTCTCCGATTACCGAAATCGTAATCGGAACCTGGAGCGCTGTACCACTAACTGTAATTCCGCTTGTGCTGTCAGCAAACCAAGTATTAGCCACAATACGAACTGCCAAATCACGATCTGAAATTTGAATCGCTGTTGCACCAGCGTCACGAAGTTCTTGAACTGCATCAATCAAAGTGGACGCAGTTAAATTTCCAGAAATGGAGACTTCAATTCCAGATCCAGCAATGGCTTCGCTACCGGCTAGAACACCAAGTGCATCTGCTCTACGCTTAGCTTCATTTAGCGCTGAGTATTCATCTCCGCCCAACAAAGTTTCACGCGCTGTCTCAAGCCGAGTATTTTCCGCCTGCAGCCGGGCTTCTCGCTGCGCTAGATCGTCTAACAAACTCACGAGATCACTCTGGCGAGCATTAGCTAAAATTGAATCGTTAGCGTTACCTGAAACTGCAGCAGTCAAAGTGAAGCCAAGCGCAATAAACAAAACTGTAATTACAAATTGGGTGCCACTTCGCTGCGGAGTCAAGGTTCGTCTAAGTCGGAACCGTGCCTCTTCTGAGGTCCGAGCCGGTCTTGCTCTTCGTGGAGCCGAATGCGTTCCCATCGTTATGCCTTTAGTAAGTGTCGTCGAATTGCAGCAACGTTCGCGAAGATGCGCATGGTCAAAACGACTACGACTCCGGTTGACATCTGAGATCCCACTCCCAATTGATCACCCAAGAACACGATCACTGCGGCAACCAGCACATTCGAGAGAAACGAGATTACGAAAATTCGATCATTAAATAAGCCATCAAGAACAGACCTAAATGCTCCAAACACTGCATCCAGTGCCGCAACCACTGCAATTGGTAAATATGGTTGCAACCAAACTGGAACTGTTGGCTGCAAGATCAGACCCAAAATAATTCCAACTAGTAGTCCAATTGCTGGAATCATGGTGCATCCTGACTATGTGTAGATGTGGAACTTGCAGCTGGCAAAGTTATATTCCTAACGCGTTGTAGTTCCCAGATTACGCCGTAGTTAGCCTCTAACTCTTCAAGCAACAGCCCAGCGGGATTTTCTCTAAATCGTCCCGCTAGTTGGTCTGCGTCGGGACCAATCGCTGAAACTACATAAGGCGGAGACATTGGCCGATAGTTGACGAGGATTGCCTCTCCAGCCGCTCTAATTGCAGCCGTTGGTGTAATTCTGCGTCCATTTATCGCTACATCGGTAGCTCCTGCTTGCCAAAGACCGTTCACAATCATTTGGAGGTCACGATCGATAACTTTCCCTGGATGGGATACATCTACCGAGATTGGTTCAGTCGGGGCATCATCAATGGTTACCGTTACGCCGTCGCCATAAACTTCAGTCTGACCGGTTGCAATTCGTAGTCGCTCCAATCTTGAGCGCGCTTGATCACCCAAAGAAGTGCCAGCGAGGACTGCTGCTTCTGCGTTTAACAGGTTGTCCTGAGCGGTCAATACTGTCGCTTCCAATTCCTGAACCCGTCGATCCGCTGCCTTGACGCGTTCCACGAGTGCATCTCTCGTCACTGAGTTCTCACTCGCTTGAATCTGTGTCTGCGCGATTGCCATACCAAGCACAAGTGTTACCAAAGTCGCGGCGCCAGCGATAAAGAACACTCGGAAACGACCTTGGTCTTGATTAGGAGCTGTGTTTGCATAATCAGATGTCAAGGCATCGGCTAATAATGCGTCTAGGGAAGCATCAATTCTCATTAACTCGCCTCATCTCGAGCACTTGATGGAAATAGAGCGCACCTGCGTACCAATACATGGCTATACCCCAAAGTAGGAACGCCCAACCAAATACCTGCGCCAATTGGCCGACAAGTCCATCGAAAGTGCCTAGCAAGATAAGTGGTAGCGCATACAGCAAGTTCATAGTGGCTGCTTTTCCAACAAAGTGAACCGGAACGCCAGTTATGCCGAGGCGCTTCAAGTAAATCAACAGCAGTGACATTGCAAAATCCCGCAAAACTAAAACAACAACGACCCACAATGGAAGCAATTCTCGGAGGTAAAGCGCTGCCAATGCGGCGATTACATAGAGTCGATCCGCCAGCGGATCTAGAAGTTCACCTAGCCGACTGAATTGATTAAGTTTTCGGGCAAGGAAACCGTCTAACCAATCAGTGAATGAACTGACAATCAAAATGATTAACGCGATGCCATCTTTTTCGGGTCCGACAATTAGCCAGAAAAATATCGGTACACCTAGCAAGCGCAGAGCACTTAAAGCATTTGGTATGGTCCAATTGCTATTAGTCGAATCTAACTGCATTGGATTTGCCATAACTTAAGCCTACGGTCAACTGGTACAAATCTATGCGATAGCCTTTCCCGAGAAGAAAAATAAGCCCTGGTACTCCAACTGGCAGAGAGCGCGGTCTCAAACACCGTTCAGTGTGGGTTCGAATCCCACTCAGGGCACCAGCGAGAAATTAAAGCGCTGTCAACGATCCTCTGATGGTTGCGATCTGGCCAAGTAAACCATTAATGAACTTTCCAGATTCCGGCGTGCTCAGCGTGGCCGCTATTTCAACCGCTTCCGAGACCGCTACCCCACTATCTATTTCGGGCATCAAAAGTAACTCGGCAATGGCAACTCTCACAATTGCTCGATCTACTGCCGGCATACGCTCTAGCGGCCAATCTTGCGAATAGGTGGAAATTACTTCGTCAATACGATCGATGTTGGTCTCTACCAAATATGCTAATTCAATCGCGTAATCATTAACATCTGGATTGCGCTCAAAAATTTCACTTGACTTAACACTGCGCTGCTCAGCCTCGAAAAGCGACTCTACTGCGCGTTGTCGAGCTTTAGTTCTAGTGCGCACTTAGTTGACTCGACCTAGGTATGAACCGTCACGGGTATCAACCTTGACCTTGGTATTTGACTCAATAAAAAGTGGAACCTTAATTTCAGCTCCGGTTTCTAGTGTTGCTGGCTTACTCCCTGCGCTTGAACGATCACCTTGTAACCCAGGTTCGGTGTAAGTAATCATCAACTCAACACTGGCTGGTAACTCGAGATAGATCGGAAGGTCATTGTGGATAGCCACTACACCTTCTTGATTCTCTAACATGTACTTTGATCCATCACCAACAATTGCATCTGACAAGGTGTACTGCTCGAAGGTTTGCAGATCCATAAAAATCCAGCCATCACCATCACGATACAAATACTGCATGTTGCGCTTGTCTACGTCTGCAGTTTCAACAGAAACGCCAGCGTTAAATGTTTTGTCCACAACTTTGCCGGACAGGATGTTCTTTAGTTTGGTGCGAACGAATGCTGGACCTTTGCCTGGTTTAACGTGCTGAAACTCAACAACAGCCCAGAGTTGCCCATCGATGTTAAGGACAAGTCCATTTTTTAGATCGTTAGTTGAGGCCACTTGCGCTCCTTGTTAGGTACTTACAGTTCCAGTAATTCGTAGGGCAAATTCGTGAGGTTCTCGTAACCTTTTGAATGAACCACAATCGTATCTTCGACTCTTACGCCACCCTGGTCTTTCAGGTAAGCACCAGGCTCGATAGTTATGACCGTATTAGGTGCAATCTTAGCGTCTTCAACGCGTCCAAAAAACGGGTCCTCGTGGATCGCAAGTCCAACGCCGTGCCCTAATCCATGTGTGAAGTATTCGCGATAGCCACTCAAGGTGAGAGCTTGGTCAACGACGGTTTCTATTTCGCGAAATTCAATCCCCGCTCGGAGGGACTCTCTCCCAGCTTGCTGCGCGCTAGTGACGGCGGCATGAAGTTCTACTTGCCAATCTGCCGGCTTTCCGATCGCACTGGTCCGCGTGCAATCGGCATGGTAACCGTTAATCTTTGCGCCGAAATCAATTTTGAGAAGATCGCCAGACTGGATCTGCCTATCAGTTGGTTCGTGGTGTGGGATCGCACTATTTGGACCACTGGCAACTATGGAAGCGAATGCGATGTCGTCCGCACCCAGCTCTCGCATGCAACGCTCTAACTCATTGCGTACGAATTTCTCTGACTGTCCGACTCTAATTGTCTCGATTACTTTCAAGTAGGCCTGTGTAGAAATCTCACATGCTGTCTTGATGCTTTCGATCTCGGAATTATCCTTAACTGAACGCAGTTTTTCAACAATTCCTGTAACGCTCGTGAACTGATACGCAAAGTTTTCCGTTAAGTGATTAAAGGAATCTACAGAAAGGTGTGCGCCTTCGACCAGCACCTCAGCTTTTGAAAGTTTGCCCAATAGAAGTTCTGGCAAATTGCGTCCAATTACGGATACCAAATCTGGCACTTGCTGCGCCAATTGAACTTCATACCTGGAATCTGTTGCCAAAACTGCAGTGCTGTCGCTTACTAGCAAGGCGGCATTCGAACCTGTAAAACCAGTTAGGTAACGAACATTGATCAAATTTGTAACGTAAAAGACTTGATCCGGCTTAAGTTCCAGTTGTAGCCGGGCGATTCGTTCTAGGGTCACAACTTAGCTAAAGCATTCAACGCAAGCACATAAGACTGTGCACCAAAGCCACTGATAGTTCCCTTAGCAAGGCCAGAAATCAGCGAGGTGTGCCTGAACTCTTCGCGTGCAATCGGGTTACTCAAATGAACTTCGATCAACGGCGCGGTCAACATCGCAGCGGCATCTCTGATTGCCACAGAATAGTGAGTGAAGGCAGCAGGATTCATGATTACTGAAGTGTCTGACTTAGTTGCTTCGTGCAGCCATCCGATAAGTGTTGCCTCATCATTTGTTTGACGAAAATCAATTTCTAGTTGCAGCGTTGAAGCTGTTTCTTTGCACAACGCTTCGATACCTGCCAGAGTCAAGCTGCCGTAAAGCTCAGGCTCCCGGGTGCCCAACTGGTCAAGGTTTGGGCCATTAAGAATCATGACTTTACGCATGGTCATCAGCCTGCCCTAGTTTTCCATGCGCAGCAACGAGCAACGCCGCATCTGGCCCTTCAAGAATTGCCGGCTTTCCAACCTGCTCAAGCACTATGAAGCGAAGTTGTGATCCTCGACTCTTCTTGTCAATTCGCATTGCATCGTGCAATGCATCAAATGTTCCCTGCTGGTAGCTAACCGGTAGTCCGACCCCACTCAGAATCCGGTGATGACGTTCCACAGTTTCAGGATCAAGCTTTCCAGCCAGCTGCGAAAGATGGGCCACGAACATCATTCCAACACTTACGGCATTGCCGTGTCGCCAAGAATAGTTTTCGATGCGCTCTACAGCGTGACCAAAGGTATGCCCGTAGTTCAGGATTTCTCGACCAGTTGCCGTACCTAAAGTTTCCCGTAAGTCATTGCCTACAACATCCGCCTTAACTTGGATAGCACGTGAGATGACCTCAGTTGCATGTTCCCAATTTGGACTTTGAGCAGCTACAACATCATTCTCAATCAAAGTGAGGATCTTTTCATCTCTTATAAACCCACACTTAATGATTTCAGCTAGGCCACCAATGTAGTCTTCGCGCGACTGGGTGCTTAGAAAATTCAAATCACAAATTACTGCAGTTGGCGAATAAATTGCACCTACAAGATTTTTGCCCTCACTAGTGTTTATCCCGGTCTTACCACCCACGGCTGCGTCAACCATCGCAAGCAATGTTGTCGGCACGTGGATTACTTTGATTCCTCGAAGCCAAGTAGCGGCAACAAACCCTGCAAGATCAGTTGTGGCACCGCCGCCAAGAGAAATGATTATGTCGTTACGAGTAAATCCGGCTTTACCAAGTGCCATCCAACAGAATTCGAGCACTGAAGCAGACTTAGCATTTTCAGCATCGGGAATTTCTATGGAAATTGATTCAATTGCAGAGAGTTTTTGTCGCAACAGACCCGCTGTCGTTTGCATTGATTGTGGGTGAATGACCGCGATGCGAGAAGCCCCAACAATGTGGTTCGAAATTTCGGACAATAGGTCTCGACCTACAAAAACTTGGTAATCATGTTCCGCATGTACTTGGATAGTTTTCATAGGGAATCAATCTTCTTGAGCTCAGTCACTATCTCAGTCACAACTTCCGATGGAATCAACTTAGAAGTATCAACTCCTATTGCCGCCACTTCTTTGTACCAAGGTTCGCGAGCTGCCATTAGATCAGCTAACTGACCTCGGACGTTACCTAAAAGAAGTGGACGATTTCGATTCATACCAACGCGGTCCACAGCTTGTGCTAAGCCCGCTACCAACCAAACAGCCGTTGAACTCTTAACTTTGGCTCGAGTTTCATCGTTGCCAAGTGATCCACCACCCAATGCCAGCACTGCGTTGTCGGAATCAAGTAACTCAACGATCACATCATGTTCAATCTCACGGAATGCTGGTTCGCCATCCTGCGTAAATATGTCTGACACACTCTTTCCGGCACGTGATTCAATAACTTGATCGCTGTCAAAAAATTCGCGCCCAAGTTCTTTGGCTAAAAGTTTTCCTACGGTAGTTTTTCCAGCGCCAGGGACGCCAACTAAAACTATGGTCGACATCATCAAATCCTAAGGTTCGATTTGAATGCTTCGATGTTTCGCGCGGTTTCAGAAACGTGATCGCCACCAAATTTTTCAAGCAATGCTTCTGCAAGCACTAACGCAACCATGGCTTCGGCAACGACTCCAGATGCCGGTACTGCGCAGGCATCGCTACGCTGTGAAATCGCGGTCGCAGGCTCTCCGGTGTTCACATCGATGGTAGAAAGTGCGCGTGGCACAGTTGAGATAGGTTTCATTGCCGCACGAACTCGGATTGCATCACCAGTGCTCATGCCACCTTCGGTGCCACCGCTTCGCGCGGTTTCGCGATGAATTTCTCCCGCTTCGCGATAGATCTCGTCATGCGCCATGGAGCCACGGCGTCGAGCCGTTTCAAACCCGTCACCAACTTCTACTCCCTTAATGGCTTGAATTCCCATCAGAGCAGCAGCTAATTTGCTGTCCAATCGTCGATCCCAGTGCACATGGGAACCTAGTCCCACTGGCACTCCATGCGCAACAACTTCAACTACGCCACCTAAGGTGTCACCGTCAGATTGGGCTGCCGAAATTTCTGCTTGCATAGCCGCACTCGCTTTGGCAGAAAAACATCTGACGGGATCCTGATCAATCTTTTCCAGGTCTGAAAAATTTGGTATGACGTCAGAATCAGTTGCAACTGCTCCAATGCTGACAACGTGACTCATCACCGTAATGCCTGCCGCCTGGTGCAAGAACTTCTTAGCGACTTCGCCTAGTGCAACTCGTGCTGCAGTCTCGCGAGCGCTGGCTCGTTCCAAAATCGGACGCGCATCAGTATGGGAGTACTTTTGCATTCCTGCCAAGTCAGCATGTCCTGGTCTAGGACGAGTGAGTGGTGCGTTTCTAGCGATACTTTCAAGATCTTGTGCGGAGACTGGATCCACAGACATCACATCTTGCCATTTTGGCCATTCTGAATTCGCAATAGTGATCGCAACTGGACCACCTTGCGTCAGACCATGGCGAATTCCACCAGTAATGGTTACCGCGTCTTGTTCAAATTTCATTCGGGCGCCTCGGCCAAAGCCAAGTCTGCGTCTAGCTAAAGCTGCGTCAATGTCCGAGGTTTGTACTTCTATACCGGCTGGCAAGCCTTCAATAATCGCTGAAAGTGCAGGACCGTGAGATTCTCCAGCAGTTAACCAGCGCAACATGACTCTAGTCTTTCACCTTTTAGGCCATAACACCGAATTGAAGGCCTAGATCGTGCTCAATCCCCTGGCCAATAGTTCGACGTTCAAAGCCTCACGCATTTGAACTATCGGTGCTTGTTGGCCCGTCATCAAAGCCACTTGATGGCCTGCTTGATGTAACAACATAGTTAGCCCAGAGACTATCGAGCCACCAGTAACAGCCCAGGAAGCTGCCAACTGTGAAGGCCAAGGGTTATAAACAACATCAAGTAGAAGCCCGGTGGGTGAGAAAACTTCGCGCGCGCTTTCATCCATCACTCCAAGTGGGGTGGTGTTTATTACAACTTCAGCAGACATCCAGTTTGAATCTTGCAATTCGATGTGCTTAAACCTAACTCCGATGTCACTTGCCATTTTTGCCATTCGCGCAACGTCGGCTTCATTTCGCGCAACACAATTGATCTGGTTAGCACCAAGATTGTGCAAAGCTAAGAGCGCAGATCTGGCTGTGGCGCCTGAACCAATTATGACTCCAGTGTCTATCGCATCTACCTGAATTTCAGCTACTGCATCGATTAAACCAAGAACATCTGTGTTGTACGCACAAATTTTGCTTCCAAAGACCAAAGTATTTATCGCACCTGTTGTGACAGCAAGTTCATCGCAAGTTTCGGCAAAATCGAATGCAATTTCTTTAAGCGGCATGGTGAGCGAAACACCAAGCCAGCTCGAGTCAACTGTGTCTAGAAACTTCCCAAGCTCGGATTCTTTTGTTTCGACTGCGGAATATGTGTGCTCTAGGTTGAGAGCTTTATAGGCAGCATTGTGAAGCACTGGCGAAAGTGAGTGCGCGATGGGGCTACCGAGAACTGCTGCTTTCATTAAAAGCACACACCTGGATTGGCATCACAGAACGCTAGGAATTGATCTTTCCAAACCAAAAACTCATCATATGACCTGGTGAATTTTGTCTCCTGAGTGTTCAAATCAACCGTGATGAAGTACAGCCAATCACCGGACGCTGGGTTTAAAGCCGCCTCAAGCGCCTTTGTTCCTGGACTATCGATTGGTGTTGGTGGCAATCCTGGATGAAGGTAAACGTTATATGGCGTGTCAACAGTGAGCTGCTCAGTTGTCAGAATCACGTCAGTTTTACCCAGTCCATAATTAACGGCCGAGTCAAACTGAAGTGGCATCGGCTCAGCTAGTCGGTTGTAAACCACACGAGCTACCTTTGTAAAGTCCCTAGGATGACCCTCAACTTCAAGTAGCGATGCGACTGTAAGAATTTCATATGCAGATCGACCCATTTGAGTGGCGCGTGCTTCTAAGTCGATTGCTTTAGCTTCGGCGTTAAATCTCTCGATCATTGTGCTGATTATCTGCTCTGCAGTAGTTCCTGGTGGAAATTCATATGTCGCTGGAAACAAGAATCCCTCTGGATTGCCACTTGCGTATCCAGGTAGCCCCAATTCAACGGCCTTCGCCAATGCCGATTCAAAATCTGCCATGGGAAGACCAGTTGCAGTTGCAAGCGTGTTTATGGTCCAGGAGACTCGCTTTCCTTCTGGAATTACTACCTTTGTTACCACGCGGTTGGCTGGATCTAGCAGAGCTAAGATCGCATCTGAACTCTTCATCTTCAGAAGCAGGTTGTATGCACCTGGTGAGATGGTGGAACTATCCGAGTTTTCATTGGCTGCCGCAATGAACCCATCAACAGACTTAACCACGCCAATAGCCTTTAGGTTGTTTCCAATCTGTGCCAAAGTTTCGCCCGGCTCAATTTGAACCTGGATTGAACCAGAGCCTGGACCTGGGTAATCCGGCGCGCCAGAAACACGAGAAATCACTTGCGGAGTGACTAAACCGATCACAGCAATAATCGCTAGCAATGGGACCAAAGTCTTGCTAATTGACTTCTTTTTGGACTTGTGCCCTGAAGGTTGTGGCGAAGTGTTCGGGTCGTTAGTAAAGAGATCTAAGTTGCTCATCTAAATCACTACCTCTCCCACCAAATTCCCCGCATGTCTTTCCGATGCCAAAGCATGCTCCAAAATAACCACAGCGGCTGCTTGATCTATTGCATCACGACTTTGCTTGGTATTTCGACCTACCTCATGCAGCCCGCGTTGTGCACTGACGGTACTTAATCTTTCATCAATTAAGCGAATTGAAACTGACAACTCACCTATCTGTAATGCCAAATCTCGGGCTAATTCGAGAGCGGACAAGGTACTAGCTGTATCTTTTCCAGCCAAGTTGGTGGGTTTGCCAATGTAGATGCAAATTGCATTATGTTCAGCAATTAAGCCAACAATTTCAGCTACTGCACCCGCACCAGCAGCAACAGTTACAAGCGGCGTAGCAATTAATCCCTCTGGATCGCATTTAGCAACACCAATTCGCACTGAACCTACATCGAGAGCAATGCGAACGCCTGTGACCATGTGTTAACTGCTAATCCCACCGGTAGCTGCCGTAAATGCCGCATCAAGATTTGCGATTGCAGATCCGCCACCTTGGGCCATTTCTGCATTACCGCCACCCTTACCATCAAGTGCTGGAAGCATAACCTTTAATACCGCTGCTGCCGAAGCGCCAGAGTCTCGGGCTGCAGAATCGGTGGTCACAACTACTGCTACCTTTTCGTCGTCTATCGTTGCACCGACTAAAACGAAGTTAGTTGCTTTGATGCTGCCCTTGGCACTGGAAACCAAATCTCGTAGATCGCCTGCTGCAGTACCTGATGGCGCAGTAAATCTGTAAAGCGCAACATCGCCAACTCGAGTTGGTTCTCCAACTAAGGAATCTATGTTGCTTGTCAATGCCGCGGTACGAGCCTTTGCAATCTCTTTCTCAGCTGCTTTCAGCTTTTCCATCATTTTGGAAATTCGCTCCGGCAACTCCTCTGCTTTTACTTTAGTCATTTCCGAAAGCTGCGCCACCAAGTGATGCTCGCGCGCCAAGTACCGATATGCATCCGCGCCTACTAAGGCTTCAACACGGCGCACACCGGCACCGATTGAACTTTCAGATAAGAAGGTAATGACTCCAAGTTGTCCGGAGCGTTCAGTATGGGTGCCGCCACAGAGTTCTCGTGCCCAGTCTCCGACACTAACGACTCGTACTTGGTCGCCATACTTTTCGCCAAACAATGCCATCGCGCCCGTAGCCCTTGCTTGTTCCTGCGTCATCAACTCGGCAGTCACTAGCAAGTTGTCCAACAAAACTTCATTAACTCTTGACTCAACGTCGGAGAGAACTGATTGTGGCACCGCGCCTGCGCTTGGGAAATCAAACCGGAAGCGACCAGGTGAATTTTCCGAACCCATCTGAGTTGCAGTTTCGCCCAAGGCTTCGCGGAAGGCTTTGTGAACCATATGTGTTGCTGTGTGAGCGCGCGAAATGGCAAGCCTGCGTTGCAAATCTACTTGCGTAACCGCACTTACACCGACTGTTGGTGCGCCGAATATAACCCGTCCTCGATGTACGTAGAGTCCGGGTACCGGGGTTTGCACGTCAGAAACCTCAACAACTGATCCATCACCAAGAGTTATCAGGCCATGGTCAGCGAGCTGGCCACCGCCCTCGGCGTAAAACGAGGTGCGGTCTGTGAGAACTTCTACTTCGTCACCTTCAGCAGCACTATCAACATCAACGCCATCCACTACTAGTCCAGTGATTGTGCTTTCCGTGACAGTTTCGGTGTAACCAGTGAATTGGGTAACACCGGACTTACCCATAATCTCGCGGTAAACCGTAACTGCTGCTACCCCACTCTTGCGGGCCACTGAGTCAGCCTTTGCACGCGATCTTTGTTCCTGCATTAATCGGCGGAAGCCTTCTTCGTCAACACTTAAGCCTTGCTCGGCTGCCATTTCAAGCGTTAGGTCAATTGGAAATCCGAATGTGTCATGAAGTGCGAATGCAGAATCACCGCTCAAAACTTTCGTTTTCGTCGACTTCAAATCAGCTGCTGCTAAATCGAACATAGAGGTGCCACGCTCAAGTGTGCTCAGAAATGTTTCTTCCTCGGCAGCTGCGATCGACATGATACGGCCTTGCTCATTCAACAATTCTGGATACTGGGGTGACATCGCAGTGATACTGGCCGCAATCAGATCCTTCATAGAAGGATCGTTGGTTCCTAGCAATCGCATGTTGCGCACAACGCGACGCAAAATTCTGCGCAACACATAACCGCGACCTTCGTTACCTGGCAGAACACCATCAGCAATCAGGAAGGCACAAGTTCGGGCGTGATCAGCCACAACGCGTAAAGCGATGTCGGCCTTGGGATCGGAACCATACTTGCGACCGCTTAGTTCGCTAGCTCGATCCAAAATTATTCGAGTTGTGTCTATTTCATAAATGTTGTCGACACCTTGAAGTAAAGCAGCCATCCGTTCAAGACCCATGCCAGTATCAATGCTCTTTGATGGAAGCTCACCAAGAATTGGAAAGTTCTCCTTACCTGGTCCTTCACCGCGTTCGAACTGCATAAAGACAAGGTTCCAAACTTCCAGATAGCGAGTCTCATCTGCGATTGGACCACCCTCACGACCGTGCTCCGGTCCGCGATCGTAATAAATTTCGGAACATGGACCACATGGACCAGGTACACCCATTGACCAATAATTGTCTGCCATGTCGCGGCGCTGAATGCGCTCCATTGGAACTCCGACAACTTTGTGCCAGATGTCAACGCTTTCATCGTCATCTAAGTAAACAGTGACCCAAAGTTTGTCTTCTGGAAATCCATACCCACCTGCTGAAACTGGTGAAGTTAGTAGTTCCCAGGCATACGGAATTGCATCTGCCTTGAAGTAATCACCAAAAGAAAAATTTCCACACATTTGAAAAAACGAGGCATGACGCGTGGTTTTGCCAACTTCTTCAATGTCTAAGGTCCGCACCACTTTTTGTGCTGACACAGCCCGCGGATATGGCGGCGCTGCTTCACCTAAGAAGTATGGCTTGAATGGCACCATGCCAGCATTGACGAACAAAAGTGTTGGATCATCAAGCAGCAGACTGGCGCTAGGCACGACCGTGTGACCTTTGGACTCAAAGTAGTTCAAAAATCTGGATCGAATTTCAGCGGATTCCACTGCTATCAACTCTTTCATCTATGCATTTGGCAACAAGGTAAATACCTTGAAACCAGGTTCGGTATCCCCTAAACCCTAACGAACTTACGTTGTAACGGCTTAATCCCTACCCAGTATGGAACGAATTTTGCTCCAAACTTGGCGCAAACCTACTTCTTCACCGCGATCTGTGGGCTGGTAATACCTCGCTTGATTCAGTGGCTCGGGCAAATATCTCTGTTCACTAACTCCCGAAGGCTCATTGTGCGGATAGGTATAGCCGACACCATGACCTAAATCTCCCGCTCGCGCATAATGAGAATCCCGAAGATGCGCGGGCACAGTTCCAATGTCACCTTTTCGGATGTCTTCAATTGCGTGATCAATTGCTAAGTAAGCACTGTTCGATTTCGGCGCCAAAGCCAGCGCAATAGTTACTTGAGAAAGCGTGATTCGAGCCTCGGGCATACCTATTAGCGCCACAGTCTGAGCTGCCGACACTGCCAGCGACAACATTGAGTTATCTGCCAATCCAATATCCTCGCTTGCACTGATCATTAACCGTCGGGCTATGAAGCGCGGATCCTCACCAGCTTCGAGCATTCGGGCTAGATAATGCAGAGCAGCATCAGGGTCTGAGCCACGGATCGATTTAATGTAGGCACTGATGATGTCGTAGTGCTGATCACCAGCTTTGTCATAGCGAACGACGTTGTGATCGCTAGCCGCACTGATGTCATCAACAGAGATTTCTGAATGAGCATTACCGAGTGCAACTCCGGTCGCTGCTTCCAAAACTGTTAAGGCTCGTCTGGCGTCGCCACCAGCCAATCGAATCAACATCTCAAGCGCATCGGAAGCAAGCGAAACTGAATCATTTAAGCCACGTGGATCGGAGATCGCACGGTCAATGACATTAGTAATCTCGGCTTCATCCAGCTCGGACAGCGTTACCAAAAGCGAACGTGACATCAGTGGAGCAATGACAGAGAATGACGGATTTTCAGTAGTTGCGGCAACGAGAGTTACCCAGCCATTCTCCACACCGGGTAACAGCGCATCTTGTTGAGTTTTATTGAAGCGATGCACCTCATCCACAAACAATACGGTTGATACTCCGTAAAGCGACTTGTTCTCTTGCGCAGCAGTGATAACCTCGCGCACATCTTTGACACCCGCGTTAATGGCAGACAACTCCATGAATTTTGCAGAGCCAGCTCGCGCAATAAGTTGTGCCAACGTGGTCTTTCCGGTTCCAGGCGGACCCCACAAAATTACCGATGATTTTGTGTCCAAGTCGGTTGGTTGAAGTAGTTTGTGAAGTGGACTACCTTTTGCGATTGCTTTACGTTGTCCAACAAATTCATCAAGGGTTCGCGGGCGCATTCGCACCGCAAGTGGCGAGCCACTTGACTCTTGATCGAAAAGAGAATCAGTCATCGCTAGCGTCTTGAGCGAATGGATCTGCGTCGATTCCAGCCTCAAGTCGCTGTTGATCAGTGATTGGGGTGGGCGCACTAGTTAGTGGATCAAAGCCCGCACCAGTCTTTGGAAACGCAATCACGTCACGCAAGCTGGTGGCGCCCGAAAGCAACATACAGATTCGATCCCAACCAAATGCAATGCCGCCATGCGGTGGAGGCCCATAGGCAAACGCATCAAGCAAAAAGCCGAACTTCTCGCGAGCCTCTTCATCACTTAATCCAAGCAAGCTGAAGACTCGTTCCTGCACATCGCTACGGTGGATACGAATCGAGCCACCGCCGATTTCATTACCATTGCAGACTATGTCGTATGCCCAGGCCAAAGCCTGATCTGGCGCTTCTTCGAATCGGTCTACCCAATCAGAGTTAGGTGATGTAAATGGGTGGTGAACCGCGGTCCAGCCTCCATCATCAGTCCTTTCAAACATCGGTGCGTCAACTATCCATAGGAAAGACCATTGGCTGTCATCAATTAGTCCACAGCGCTCGCCAACCTCTTGTCGAACTGCACCAAGCAATTGTTGAGTGTTGGATTTTTCACCCGCTCCGAAGAAGGCACAGTCACCTAGCTTTGCACCTAAGTGTGCTGCTAAACCTGCTCGCTCATCATCAGAGAGATTTTTTGCAACTGGTCCGCCGAGAGTTCCATCAGCCTCAAAAGTTACGTAAGCCAATCCCTTGGCTCCACGCTGCTTAGCCCACTCCTGCCAGGCATCAAAAGTCCTACGTGGTTGATCGGCGCCACCAGGCATGACAACTGCGCCAACGTATTCGTTTTGAAATACCCGGAACTCAGTGTTCTTGAAATATGCAGTGCAATCTGACAATTCGATGTCGAACCGTAAATCTGGTTTATCTGAGCCATACTTGTCCATCGCATCGAAATAAGTCATGCGTGGAATGTCCCCAATTTTGTAGTTCAAAGTTCCTTGCCACAGGCTGCGCACAATGGCTTCGCCTACTTCGAGAATGTCTTCTTGCTCGACAAAGCTCATTTCGATGTCGAGTTGAGTAAATTCGGGTTGCCGATCCTTGCGGAAATCTTCATCTCGGTAACATCTGGCAATCTGGTAATAGCGCTCCATGCCACCAACCATCAACAATTGCTTGAATAACTGCGGGCTCTGTGGCAAGGCATACCAATGCCCTGGCTGCAGCCGAACTGGCACTAAGAAGTCACGAGCACCTTCCGGAGTGCTACGAGTAAGCGTTGGCGTTTCAATTTCAACAAAGTTACGATCATGCAAAACTTCCCGCGCTAGCCGATTCACATTACTTCGCATGCGCAAAATGTTGCCAGCTGCTGGACGACGTAAATCAAGGTAGCGATACTTCAAACGAGTTTCTTCACCAACCGTGATGGCGTCGTCTATTGGGAAAGGTAGTGGGGCACTCTTACTCAATACAATTACCGAGTCGGCAATGACTTCTATATCTCCGGTTTCGATCTCGGAGTTTTCGTTACCAACTGGACGGGCCTCGACAGTGCCAATGATCTGAAGACAAAACTCCGAGCGCAGTTCGCCCGCTACAGCCTCATCGCGAACAACCACCTGAACTGTGCCAGTAGAGTCTCGTAAATCTAGAAATGCAATTCCGCCATGGTCACGGCGTTTGCCAACCCAGCCAGCCAGTATTACTTGCGAACCGGCATCGCTTAAACGGAGCGCGCCAGCGTTGGTATTTCTTAGCATTCAAGGTTCCTTAATTGGACTATTTGAGACGATCTAACAAAACGCTTACTAGTAATTCTACGGAGAGGCTTTCCTGTGACCCATCTGCGAGGTTTTTGATCACAACGGTTGAGTTTGTGATTTCGTCCTCACCAATGATTACCGCATACTTTGCCCCGGTCCGGTCTGCGCTCTTCATGGCTGCCTTAATTGACCTGCCATCGTAGGCGATGTCGGCATTGATTCCGGCAGCCCTGATTAGCCCCGATAAACCAACAATTTTGGTGACAGCTTCATTACCGACAGGGATCATGAAAACATCTGTGCTGGCATCATCCACTAACTGCAAACCCTCAGCTTGAACCGCCAAGCAAGTTCGATCTACACCCAAACCAAAACCAACTCCGCCAATTGCTGGGCCACCTAAAGTTTCAATCAATCCGTCATACCTGCCACCGCCCCCAATGGCAGATTGGGCACCGAGTCCATCGTGCACACATTCAAATGTTGTTCTGACGTAGTAATCCAAGCCACGAACTAATCTCGGAGCCTTTTCGTATTCCACGCCAAGGGCGTCGAGATACTCAAGTACTTTTTCATGATGTTCAGAGCAAGCCGAGCACAAGTGATCTGGCATTAGTGGAGCGTCTTTCAACTGACTTTGTATAGCCTCGCGCTTGTCATCCAGGACTCGTAGCGGATTGATTTCAGCGCGCACTCGAGTTGCCTCGTCTAAATCGCAATTGTTTAAAAATTCAACCAAGGTCTGTCGGTAACCTGGACGACACTCGTGGCATCCAAGTGAATTAACGAGAATCCGTACTTGTTTCATTCCCAGAATGTTTCGCTGGGCATGGTGTGCCATCCAAATAACTTCAGCATCTAGTGCGGGGTCTGAAGAACCTATAGTTTCAACACCGACCTGGGTGTGTTGGCGGTAGCGACCAGATTGCGGCTGCTCATATCTAAAGTGTGGCCCGGTGTACCAGACCTTTGAAGGCAATGCACCGCGATCCATTCGATTTTCTAACATCGCGCGAAGAACGCCTGCAGTTCCCTCTGGTTTAAGCGTAAGGCTGCGACCACCCTTATCTTCGAAGGTGTACATCTCTTTTGAAACCACATCAGTGGATTCGCCAACTCCGCGAACAAATAGTGCGGTGTCTTCAAAAATTGGCGTTTCAATGTATCCGTAACCTGAATTCCGCGGCGGAGTTGAGAGGGCGTCACGAACTGCTAACCACAAAGCTGAAAATGGTGGTGTTACGTCGTACGTTCCCTTTGGAGCCTTGAATAACTCAGTCATAGTGCGCTGAGGCCTTTAGCAACCCGAAGCAAATACTCGTTGCTGCTCTTTTCAACAGTCATGTTGCTCGAAGGTCCATGACCCGGAAAGACTAGCGATGAGTCAGGCAGATTCAATACAACATTTCGCAATGAAGTGTCCATGTCAGCCGGAGAACTACCTGGTAAATCAGTTCGCCCAATAGCTCCAGCAAACAACACATCGCCAGTAAACACATGATTAACGTCACCTTCAAAATCAAACAGAATGGAACCTTGAGTATGGCCAGGTGCGTGCAGCACTGTGAACTCAAGTCCAGCTAATTCCATCGACATGTGATCGGTAACTTCTCTAGTGTCCTCTGGTTCTGCAAAGACATCATCGGTTGCCATCATTTCCATAAGTGCATTCTTGGTTTCCACTGATACTCCCGCTCCAGGATCATTTAGCAAGAATCGATCTGAGCCATGTATGTATGCCGGAATTCCATAACCAGTTGCCACTGGAAAGATCGACCACATGTGATCTATGTGGCCGTGGGTCAACATAGTTGCGATTGGCTTGAGATTATGCTCGGAAATTATCTCTTTAATCCCTGGCGCACTGCCTAAACCAGGATCGATAATGATGCACTCAGAATTGGCACTGGGCGCTATCACATAACAATTGGTCTGCCATGGACCTGCGCCAAAACTCTTAATTAACATAACCACGCACCTGCAACTCGGAATTCACCTAGGCTACCGCGAATTTGCTCATTTCTAGAGCACCGTAGAATGATGAATTGTGCCTTCCAAACGTGAACGAGAACTAGCGCGAGCAAAATTTGCACGTCAGCAAGAACGTCGTGCCCACCGCCAGATCCGCAGCAGATTTCTAGGTTTTGCAACTCTAGGTCTCTTGGTTGTTGTCTTGCTCGGTTTCGTAATAAACCAGAACAGCAAATCTGATCAGGTCGTAGCAGATCCAGGTGCAAGTTCTAGTTCCCTGCCAACCCCAGTGACTATTTCCACAAATGCTCCGATTGCTGGTTGTCAGGACCCTGTCCAGGTCAGAGCCGACAATATAACTTTCGGAAGTGCAACTACTGACCTACCAACGGCAAGTGAATTTTCGCTAGAAACGAATTGTGGTGTCATAACGTTTGCTGCTGACTCGAATGCGCCGACAACCGTTGGGACGATTGCTTGGCTAGCCAATCAAGGTTTTTATAACAACACTTCATGTCATCGGTTAACTACTCAGGGAATCTTCGTTTTGCAGTGCGGCGATCCAGCTGGCAATGGCACTGGTGGCCCTGGCTTTAAGTTTGCGGATGAGAATTTGCCGACTGCTGGCTCAGATGGCAACTACATTTACCATCGCGGCACCGTTGCAATGGCGAACAGCGGACCTAATACAAATGGCAGCCAATTCTTCTTGGTTTACCAAGACTCGCCGCTTCCACCCAATTACTCAGTATGGGGCAAGATCGTGCAAGGCCTTGATGTCCTAGATAACGTTGCATCTGCTGGAGTTTTAGATGGATCTAGCGATGGACTTCCAAGTCAAGCGGTAGTAATCAGTAAGGCCTCAACTACGCCATAATTGGATGGCACACCAAGAGCCCTTGTGGGACCCGAACAAAAGGAATCGTCATGACAACAACAAACGAGTTTGGCTACGTAGATGACGAAGGAAATGTATTCCTAAATGCTCCATCGGGCGCCACGAAAATTGGCCAGTACGCGGCTGGTGAACCGAACGAAGGTTTAGAGTTTTTCACCAAGCGTTACCACGACCTAATTGCCGAGATCGAACTAGCTGCAGCTCGACTAAAGGATGGCAAAGGCAATGTTGAGTCGATTACTGCGCTAATTGACCGCATCGATAAGGCAATCGAATCCCCAAATCTCCTAGGTGACTTCGACAAGATTCGAGCCGGCAAAGATGCACTGCTAGCCGGTTTCGAAGAGCATAAAGCCGCAGTCAGCGCCAGGAAGGCAGAGGCCAAAGCTGCTGCTCTATCCAAGCGCGAAGAAATTGTTGCACTAGCCGAATCTTTAGCGGATTCAAACGCTTGGAAAGTCACTGGCGAGAAGTACAAAGAATTATTGGATCAGTGGCAGAAACTTCCGAATGCCGATCGTGCCAAGGAACAAGAACTTTGGAAACGTTTCAGTCATGCAAGATCTGCATTTGATAAGGCACGTCGCTCCTATTTCGCAACTTTGGATGCGAGTCGGACTGAAGCAGTAAATGCTAAAAAGGCTCTTATTAAGAAGGCGGAAGAATTAGCCAGTTCAACGGAATGGGCCAATACAACTACTGCTTATAAGAAACTTATGGACGAATGGAAAAGCACGGCACGGGCAGCTAAGGGTCAAGAAGAAAAACTTTGGAATGAGTTTAAGGCTGCGCAAGACAAGTTCTTTGCAAGTCGAAATGCCGCAAATACCGTTCGCGACGAAGAGTTCTCGAAGAACCTTGAAGTTAAATTAGAACTGCTTAAGAAAGCTGAAGCGTTGCTTCCAATAACAAATGTGGATTCAGCAAAGGCAGCGCTGCGAGATATTCAAGAAGCCTGGGAAAAAGCCGGACATGTTCCCCGCAACGACAAAGAAAAAGTTGAACGTCGCCTAAAGGCTGTTGAGGACGCCATCCGTAGTCTGCAGGAAGAACACTGGCATCGCACTAAGCCAGAAGTCGTTGACCGTGCCAACTCGTTAGTTTCATCATTTGAAGCCAGTATTGCAAAACTTGAAAAACAAAAGGTCGCCGCCGATGCTGCAGGCAAATCCAGTGACGTAGCAAAAATTGACGCGCAGATTGCACAAGCGCAAGGCTTACTT
>Ga0214923_10002223_pt1 | contig 26154 bp, 38 predicted proteins | sample LL1510_MetaG_FD_177993 | JGI IMG/M metagenome (GOLD analysis project Ga0214923, IMG submission 177993) | Freshwater microbial communities from Lake Lanier, Atlanta, Georgia, United States - LL-1510 | ecosystem: Environmental > Aquatic > Freshwater > Lake | place: USA: Georgia | collected...
ATCAATTGCTGAACAAAAAGATACTGAATGTGCTATTGCAATGGGTATTCATGCTGGTGATCATGCTATTTATCCTGATTGTAGACAAGAATTTAGGGATGCGGATTTTGAAGCATTCAAAATGGGAAACTGGGGTGCTGAAAAAGTAATTATTTATACCCCTTATCTTAATACAGATAAATTTGGTATATTAGAAGATGGAGAAAAATGTTGTGATTGTTTAGGTATTGATTTTAATGAAGTATATAAGCGCACTAACACATCATACAAACCAATTAAACATTATTATCGCCCTGAAACTAATTCATACAAATGGTATTCAGATTATAAATCAGCATCATCAGTAGAACGTATAGAAGCATTTATAAAACTAGGTCGTCCTGATCCAGTAGAATATGCAAACGAAACAGAGCTAGTTAGTTGGGATGTTGTTGTTGAACATGTTTCTAAAATATTAGAAGAATATAAAAAAAGTTAATTTAAACTTGGAAAATTTAAAAAATATATTTATCTTGAACGTATAATAAAAAAATATAAACTATGAGACGATTAAACAAATCAGCGAAACATGCATTTTATAGTGCACGTATGCGTAAAGGTGACGTAGCTCGCCTATCCGAAACAACTGGACTAACAGAACGTTACATTTATTATGTAATGAGTGGTGAACGTAATGTTAATCAAAATCTTGCTAATGCGATGTACAACATTTCACGTCGTCGTATGAAAAATAGTGAATTGCTTGCTGCTTAATTCACTTGTTGTTTTACATCCCCTTATTTTAATTAGTAAGGGGATGTTTTTTTCTTAAATTAAAAATTATGAACCATCCAGATCCTAAATTACATCAACAAATTAGCTTTTTAAAATCAGGTATTCGTATATTAGGTTATATTTTTTTACCTTTTAACTTGTTTACTGCAGCTTGTTTGCTTATTTTGAGTGAAATTATAGGTATAATAGAAGAATTAGTATGAAAACATTATTTTATTTTTACGCCCCATGGTGCACGGGTTGTCAATCTTTAGGTCCTGTTATGGATCAAATACTTGCACAAGGTATTCCTGTACAAAAAATTAACATTGATTATGAAATTGATAAAGCCTATTCAGCTAAAGTAAGCTCTGTTCCTACAGTTGTTTTAGTTGCAAACGGAAATGAAGTTAAGAGGTTTACAGGTCCTCGTCAATTAAATGAAGTTATTAATTTCTATAATAATTAATTAATATGAGTAAATTTACATCAACTAAATTATTTGATGGTTACTCAACATGTTTTCGTCAATGGAAAGCAGATGGTACTCATTGTAAATATCTTCACGGTTATGCTGTATCATTTAGAGTATGGTTTGAAGGTGAACTTGATGAACGTAATTGGGTTTGGGATTTTGGAGGTATGAAACGTGCTAAAACTCAAATTGCAGGTATGTCTCCAAAAGACTATTTTACATATCTTTTAGATCATACTACAATTGTTGCTCAAGATGATCCATATTTACCTCACTTTAAACAAATGGATGAAGATGGTATAATTCAATTACGAATTTTAGATGCTACAGGGTGTGAACGTTTTGCTCAATACTTATATGAAATTATTAATGATTTTTTAAAAGTAGAAACTAAAGGTAGAGTTAAAGCTACTAAAGTAGAAGTATATGAGCATGAAAAAAATAGTGCTAGTTATAAAGAATAAGTTGTAAACATGATAACTGAAAACTTTAATAAGTTTTTATCTTCATCTCGTAATAATATGAAACCAAAACGAATAACAGATTATAATAAAATTTTACCAATTATAGAACTTTATCCTTGTATTCAATCTGAAGGTAGTAGACAAGGTCGTCCTACAATTGCTATTAGAACTACAGGTTGCACTCATAGATGTTGGTTTGGAGAAGGTGGGTGGTGTGATAGCTGGTATACAAGTATACATCCTGAAAAAGGTCAATTCACATTTAATGATATTGTTAAAATTTATGATCAATATCCTTATATTACTGAAATGATGTTAACTGGGGGTTCTCCAACAATGCATCCTGATTTAGTAAATGAATTAACTCATTTTGCAGATAAGAGAGGTATTTTAATTACTATGGAAACTGAGGGTTCTCATTTTATTGAAACCGATTTTGCTATAGGATTAATTTCTTTATCCCCTAAATTTACTAATTCAGTTCCTAAAATAGGAGTAACAACTCCTAAAGGATCAATTGTTGATCAAAAATTTATAGATCAACATAACAAATATCGTCTTAATTATGACGAAATTAGAAAAATGTTAGATTATCATTATGACTATCATTTTAAACCAGTTTGGGATGGTACTGAAGAATGTCTTCAAGAGATTGAAAATTTTAGACTTGAAATGGATATTCCTAAACGTAAAACTTGGATAATGCCCGCGGGTGATAATAGAGAAGAACTAATTAAAATGTATCCACTTTCAATTGAGTTAGCGATGAAGTATGGTTATAATTGGACTGGAAGAGATCATATTATAGCCTATGATACTCGCCGTGCTGTTTAATTATAACGTATAATACCATGGAAAAAACAAAAATTTTTGTTAATTGGGATGAATTAGAATCTTTAGTTAATTCTCTTGCCTTTAAAATTATTAATTCTGAAATTGAATTTAAATATATATTTGGGTTGCAACGTGGAGGTCTTATACCTGCTGTTATGTTATCACATAAATTAGGTATTCCAATGACCCGAAATGAAAATTTACCTAATGTTTTAATTGTAGATGATATCTGTGATAGTGGAGAAACATTTACAGAGTTTTATAGCCATTACCCAAATTCTAAATTTGCATGTTTGCATTATAAACCCCATACTTCTAATTTTATACCAAATTTTATAGCAGTTTCTTTTCCTTTTGATCATTGGATTGTTTATCCATGGGAAAGAGAAGATTCAAAAACTATTCAAGATTATAAAATATAATTTGGTTATTTTAAAAATAATTAATATACTTAAGTAAATAAAATTTATGGAAAATAAACGTAGAAAACAATATGAAAACATTGAATGCGTTCCTATGGGGTATGCTAACGGTGTTGCCCCTGGTTTTCCTTTTACTGATAAAGAAAAGGAATTAATGGTTGAAGAAGCAACTATAGCATTTGGACAATTTTTAGATGCTTTAAAAGTTGATTGGCGTAATGATCCTAATTCAATGGAAACCCCTCGTCGTGTAGCTAAAGCTTATGTTTATGATTTATTTAAAGGTCGTTACAATGATTTTACAGATATTACATCCTTCCCATCAGATGGTTATGATGGCGTAATTATTGAACGAAATGTCCCAATTACTTCAATGTGTTCTCATCACCACCAAACTATTAAAGGTGTTGTACATATTGGTTATGTCTCAGGTGCTGAGGGTAGAGTAATTGGTTTATCTAAACTTAATAGGATTGCTGAACATTTTTCTCGTAGGGGTGCTATTCAAGAACAACTTACAGTAGCAATCCATCAAGCAGTAAATAAAGTATGTGAGTATAATTTAGGTGTTATTGTTACTGTAGTAGCAACACATAATTGTGTTTCTTGTAGAGGAGTTAAACATGATGGTGCAGCTATGATAACTACTAAAGCCTCTGGTGTATTTATGGACAATAATAATCAGGCACGTAAAGAATTTTTTGATTCATTAAAAATAAATAATGGTGGACATCAAATCTAAAGAAAAAATTAAGCAAATAATTGAAGCCGAATTACAGGAAAATTTACATATCCTATTAGACCCTAAACAAAAAAATAGTTTTAGTCAATCTAGAATAAATGTTTGGAAAGAAGTAGTTACTGAAAGGTTGTATTACCATTTAATTGAAAATAAATGACAAAATTAGAACAAAAACAAGCTGAATTAATTGAATTATTAACTAGTCAAGTAGTTAATCTTTCAATGATGTCTAAAATTGAACTTGGAGATGATGTTATAGAAGAATATAATAAATTGGTTGATGAAATTAATAAAGTAAAAGAAAATTACGTTTCGTTTGTATCTGAAGTTGAAGAATTTAATAAACTAATGAATAAACCTAACAACTATGAACCAACTATCCCAAAAAATAAAGGTGAATGGGAATTTGTATACAACTTTATTCTCGAAGAACTTGAAGAATATAAACAAGCATGCGAACGTGGAAACATCGTTGAAGTATTGGACGCATTGTGTGACATTACTTATGTATCCCTTGGGAACGGTACTATGCTTCATGGCCTTAAGGATAAAATTTGGCCCGCTTATATGGAAGTTCAAGCATCGAATTTATCTAAAGCTTGTAGAACTGAAGAAGAAGCAAAAGCGACTGTTGAAATACGATCAAAAGAACAAGGTGAACCTACTCATTATGAACAGGTTGGTGACAAGTATGTTGTATATCGTAGCCGAGATAGAAAAGTAATGAAAAATATAAATTACTTTAAACCAAATCTTAAACAATTTTTCACTTAAAAAACACTTTAACCATATTTATTATTGATATTAACCTCTAAAACAATAACAAAATGGCAGATCATCCAGCAATTAATGGCTTCGAGTATGTAAGTGGAAATAATCCAATAAAAGAACTCGAACAACGTCTTGACCAAATCGCGACGTTTTTAAGTGGAAGTGTATTATCAAACGCTCCAGCTTATAACACAACAACTCAAAAAGTAGTTACTTTTACTACTGTAGACCCTCTTCCTACAGGAACTAGTGTAGCTACAGGTTCAATCGCTTTTTCAGGAAGTGGAGCAGCTACTAGAATGTACATTTATACCGGTAACGGTAATGCTAATGGAAATGCTGGTTGGCAAACCGCTTCATTCGGAGGATAAAAGTTATTAATTTATATTAAAGCTTAACTTGGAAACAGGTTAAGCTTTTTTTATATTTAAATATATCAAATTAGTTATAAATGTCTTATAAAAAATGTTTTGCTCAGTCTTTAGGTAAAAATAGATACCTAATCCATTTATGGACTGATAATGGTTATGAAAAATTAGAGTGGAAAAATCAAGCATATATTGAATGTTCTGAACATGAATCTACTCATATAGGATTAAATGGTGAATCTCTTAAAAAAATTATAGATTGGGAACCAGAAAATCCTAAATTACACTTTCATGATATAACTCCATATCAAAAATTTCTTATTGAAAAGTATGGTGTTAATGATGAACCCTCTAAAACACATCGTGAAGTATTTTTTGATATTGAAACTGAAATGGGGGATGCTCTTACTGAAGAGTATATTAAACAAGCACCTAAAAAAGTTACTTCTATTGCTTGGTATGATAAACAAGCAGACAATTGGGGTATATTAATTTTAGACACTAAAAAACAATTAAAATACACAAAATCTGGTAATAGAGAAATAATACCATGTGTTACTGAAGAGGAATTACTTATGTTATTCCTTGAAAAAATTAGAGAAATTGATCCTGATATTTTAATAGGATGGAATAGTGATTATTTTGATATTCCTTATTTATATTATAGAATGTTAAATGTTGTAGGTGAAGAAAATGTACGTTATTTATCCCCTATAGGTTATATTAGAGAAACTCCATGGTTAAATGATCAATATATTCAAATAGCAGGTGTAGAATCTCTTGATTATATGCGTTTGCATAAAAAATATAGTTGGGCAGACGAACCTAGCTATAAATTAGATGCTATTGGAGAAAAATATGCTGGTTTAAATAAAATAGAATATGAAGGTAGTTTAGATCGTTTATTTGAAACTGATATAAATAAGTTTATTGAATATAACTTTCGAGATGTTGAAATATTAAAAGCATTAGATGAAAAATTAGAATATATTTCATTAACTAAAAATTTATCACATAAAGGTAAACATAATTATAGCGAAGTATATGCTAATACTAAAACACAAGACGGAGCAATTTCAGCATATCTATTAGATAAAAAAATAGTTCCACCTGCTAAAGATAGAAATCCGCTGTCTAAAAAGAATTATGCTGGAGGTTATTTATTTTGTCCTCAAGCCGGAATTTATTCTTATATGTTTGATGAAGATTTAACATCACTATATCCTTCAATTATTATGACAGTTAATATTGGTAAGGAAACAATGGTGGGTAGAATTGTAGATTCAGATGATAGAAATAATCGTTTAGGTCTTAATGATTTAAAATCAAGAGACCCTGAAGAAGAATTAATTATTGAAAATATTAAGCGTAAAAAAACAAAAATAAAAGTAAGTGATTTAATTAAATTTATTCAAGATAATAAATGGGCTATCTCAGCTAATGGGGTATTTTTTAGAACAGATAAACGTTCAGTACTAGCTACTATTCTTGATAAGTGGTTTGATGAACGAGTATTGTATAAGAATGAAATGAAAAAAGCATACAAAGCTAAAAATAGTGAATTAGGTGCTTCGTTTCATATGAAACAATATACAATGAAAATTTTATTAAATAGTTTATATGGAGCAACTGCTCTTGGGAGTTTTAGGTATGGTAATGTAATTTTATCTGAATCTATTACTTTAACAGGTCAACGTATTATCCAAGAATCAGCTCTATGTGCTAATAGGCATATGAATAAAGTATTAAGAGGAGAAATAACATTATGAAAAAACCTGATAATGTAGCAGATACTCCTGGACTTTTACCTTATGCTAGTAATGTAGGAGCTCCTATAATACGTCCCGATAATATTGATGATTGGAAATTAAGGGGTGTTAATAAAGTAAATAAACATCTTGAAACTAAATTTAATGAACTTAAAGAGGAATATCTTAAGTTAGTAGAAGAATATAAATGGAATGAATTAGTATATCAATCTAAATTTTCATTTGAACCTGTAATTGGTCAAATTTATTATCTCTATATTGGGAATGATAAAAATTTATTTTTATCTTTAATATTACCTGATGAATGGGATAAAGAATACATTGGGTCTTTTAAATTGGATAGTCAACAAAAATGGATTAAAGTATGAAACATTTAGAAGATACACCTTGGTGGATTTGTGATCCCGAAGATATTAACTTTTGTGCTTATGTTGATACCGATTCAAATTATTTTCACGCTGAACCTATACTAAGACATTTATATCCTAATTTTGATCAAATGTCAGTTAATGAACGAGATGATGCACTTGAACAAATAGCTCTTAAATATCAGGACATTATAACAAAATCATATGATACATTAGCTAAAGAATGTTTTAATGTTCCAACACATCGTCTTGAAATGAAAACTGAATGTGTTATTCGTTCTGCTTATTTTAGAGCAACAAGACGTTATGCTCAATGGATTACTAAAAAAGAAGGTATTGCTAAAGAAGAATTAGATGTTAAGGGTCTTGAATTTAAAAAAGCTAATTTTCCTCCTGTATTAGGTGATTTTTTTAAAACAACTTTAATTGATGTTTTAAAAGGAACTAAACAATCTGAAATAGATGAAAGGGTTAAAGATTTTAAAAATAAAATTCTATCAGGTGATATTTCAATTCTAAAATTAGGTAACCCCACCTCAGTAAAAAAATTAAATAACTATATTGAACGCAAAGCTAAAGCTGGTGAAATGTTTTCTATAGTTGGTAAAGGTGCTCCTGCTTCGGTTCGTGCTACTATTGTGTATAATGATTTGGTTAGATTTTGGAAATTAAATGATACTTACAGTTACATAGTCCAGGGTGATAAAGTTAAATGGGTTTATTTAAAACCAAATCCTTATCAAATTGAAGCACTTGCTTTTTTAGATTTTGAAATCCCAGATAAAATTTATAAATTTATAGAAACTTACGTTGATCGTAAAAAAATTTTTGATACTATATTGTTAAACAAATTAGAAGGATTTTATAGTGATTTAGGTTGGAACTTAAACTTAAATCCATACCAAAACTTATTTTTTAATATATGATAAATAAACTAACACTACAGTCTCTTATTAGTAAATACTATTTAGGAATTAATGAATCAGTAAAATGGTCAATTAAAAATAATACTTTAAGTATTGATTTTATGTCCCCTACTAAAGATGTAATTGGGAACGTTACATGTAATGAATTTAATCTTGAGGATTGTGATTTAGCCATTTATGATACTAAAAAACTAATTAATCTTATAAGCATATGTAAAGGTGATTTACTTTTAGAACCTGAAAAAATTAATAAACTTTATACTAAACTTAAAATATCAGATTCAAGTTTTAATTTAACATATGCTTTATCTGATCCCTTATTAATTAATAAAGTAGGTACAGTAAATGTACCTCAATGGGCTGTTAAATTAGAATTAAGCAGTGAAGATGTTGAAAGTTTAATAAAAGCTAAAGGTGCATTATCAGAAGTAGATAATATGCTGATTACTACTATAAAAAATAATTATGGCGAATCGGTATGTGAGTTTGTATTTGGTGATGAATCGGGACATAATAATAAAATAACATATCAAATATCAGGGGATATTCAGGAATTAAACATTAAACTACCATTTAATTCTGATATATTCAAAACTATACTTCAAGTTAATAAAACATCTGAAAATTATACTTTATATTTAAGCAACATGGGTTTAATGAAACTTGAATTTCAAGAAGGCACTGTGTCGAATCATTATTACATAGTAAGAAAAGCAGAACAAGGCTTTTAATTTAAAAAAAGTACAAAATTATTTGGATAGGTTACTTTTGTTTATTATATTTACGTAAACAAAAAAAGCAAGATATATGTCAATCATCAAAGATCCATCACTAGCTCCTTTCTATATTGGAAAAGATGCGTACTGTTACACAGTTTATGAAATAGTTAAACCTAATAAGGAACATCACCTTAAAAAAAGTGGTGTAGATAAAGTATATGAAAAACCATTAGGACACTATAAAAATTTAGGAAGCGCTTTAAAAGCAGTTGCTAACGCTAAATTAATAGTTGAAGATAAAACCTATGAATCCGTTAAGGATTATATTAAAGAATGGGAACATATTAACAAAGAAACAGAAAAATTATTTAATACAAAAGATTTATGAAACTAGAAGCATTATTTGATGCAGTTATTGTAAAACCACTAGAAGTAGAAGAAACTACTTATGGTTCAATTATTGTACCTGATTTAGGTAAAGAAAAAAATGAACGTGGAACAGTTATAGCTGTTGGTCCTGGTAGATATACTATTACAGGAGAATTTATTAGTACACAAATTTGTGAAGGAGATGTAGTTGTTCTTCCTACAATGGGGTTTACTAAACTCCATTTTGAAGGAAATGAATATTACATTGGTCCTGAAAATCAAGTTTTAGCTCGAATTATTAACGATTAAAAATTATTTAAATGAAAAAAGAAGTTAAATTAGGTTTATATGCCCGAAATGAATTGATGTGTGGTATTGAAACCTTAGCAAAAGCAGTTATTTGTACCTTAGGTCCAAATGGTAGGAATGTAGTTATTGATCAAAATGGTGCTTCTCCTATCTCAACCAAAGATGGAGTTACAGTTGCTAAAAGTATTTTTCTTGAAAATAAAATTCAAGATTTAGGAGCACAGATGGTTCGTCAAGCTGCTATGAAAACAGCTGATAAAGCTGGAGATGGTACTACTACTTCTACTCTTTTAGCTCATGAGATGATTAAAGCAGGTTTAAAACACCTTAATAACGGAGCAAATGCTGTAGAAATTAAACGTGGTATAGATCTTGCTGTAAAAGAAGTAATTAAATATCTTCAAAATAACATATCAAATGATATTTCTTCTGAAGAACAATTACAACAAGTAGCTACTATTTCAGCTAACAACGACGTTGAGATAGGTAAATTGATTGCTACTGCAATTGAAAAAGTAGGACGTGATGGAGTAGTTCATATTGAAGAATCAAAATCAGGTGAAACCTATCTTGAAACAGTAGAAGGTATGCAATTTGATCGTGGTTATAAATCTCATTTCTTTGTTACAGATAACAATTCAATGACTTGTACTTTAAACGATCCTTATATTTTAATTGCAGATCATCGTTTTACTCAAGTAAAAGATTTACTTCCTATACTTGAAAGTGTTTCTCAAACTAACAAATCACTTTTGATTATTGCCGAAGATATTGATAGTGAAGCTTTAGCTACTCTTATTGTAAATAAAGCAAGGGGTATTTTAAAAGTATGTGCTGTTAAAGCTCCTGATTTTGGTGAACGTCGTAAACTTATTCTTGAAGATATTGCTACCCTAACTGGTGGTCAAGTGTTTGATAAAGATAAAGGTATGAAACTTGATAAATTTAGTTGGGAATGGTTTGGCCAAGCTCGTGCTGTTACTGTTAACAAAGAACAAACAACTATAGTTGATGGTAAAGGTAAAGAAGAAAAAATTAGTCAACGTATAGAAGAACTTCAATCACAAATTGAAAAAGCAAAAACTCCATTTGAAATAGAACAACTACAAAACCGTTTAGCTAAAATGGTAGGTGGAGTTTCTATTATTCATGTTGGGGGTTATACTGAAACTGAAATGAGAGAGAAAAAAGATCGTGTAGATGATGCTTTGAATGCTACTAAAGCTGCTCTTGAAGAAGGTATTGTTCCTGGTGGTGGTGTTGCTTTATTATATGCTCGTGAAGCTATTACTAATAAAACTGAAGATATACTAGGTAGTGATTTGCATATTGGTAAACAAATTGTTTATTTAGCTTGTGGAAAACCATTTGAAACTATTCTTACAAATGCTGGTTACGATCCAGCTGAATCCCAAATGGCAGGTTTAAAATTAGAAGGTGCAGGTAGTATTTGGGATGGCTTTAATATTAAAACTGAAGATATAGTTAATATGAAAGAAGCAGGTATTATAGATCCAACTAAAGTAACTCGTACTGCTCTTGAAAATGCAGCTGCAGTAGCTGGAACTGTCCTTCTTACAGAATGTGTTGTAGTTCCTACAGGTGAAGAAAAGAATACACAAGAAGAACCTCTTCAATTCTAATTTATGAAAACTAAATTAACAGAAACTTTTGTACAAATAGCTGAACGTGTCCCCCCTGGGGACCGTTGGGTATTAATGGGAGATAGTAATAAAATAATTTATAATTCTATTACTGATACTCTTGAAGCTTGGTTTAAAGAAAGTGGTGTTAAATGTGAATTTAGATTAGCTCCTTTAGATAGTAAATTATATGCTATTCTTACTAATGAAGAAGTTATACCCGAAGAAAAACCAAAAACTTATTCTTTATACGGGGAATTTAAACAAGGAATTTAGATATTTAGGTTATGGTTAAATTACATTCATTATTAGTTGAACGCTATCGTCCTGCTAGTTTAGAACATTATGTAGGTAATGAAAATATTAAAAAAGCTATATCACAGTATTTAGCTCAAAATGATATTCAAAACCTTATTTTTTATGGACCTGCAGGTACCGGTAAAACTACTTTAGCTAAGATTATAGTTAAAAATCTTGATTGTGATTATTTATACATTAATAGTAGTGATGAACGTGGTATTGAAACTATTCGAGATAAAGTATCTGGTTTTGCTAGTGCTGCTTCTTTTAAACCTATTAAAATAATCATTTTAGATGAAGCTGATTTTCTTACAATTCAAGCTCAGGCTTCATTACGTAATATAATTGAAACGTTTTCTCGTACTACACGTTTTATAATGACTTGTAATTTTATAGAACGTATTATTGATCCACTTCAATCACGTTGTCAAGTACTTAAAATTGTACCACCATCTAAAACAGATATAGCAAAACATATTGCTCATATTTTAGATGAAGAAAATACAAAATATGAATTAGAAGATATTAAAACCATAGTAAATAGGTCTTATCCTGATTTACGTAAAATGCTAAACACTATTCAATTATCTACTCAGGATAATAAATTAGTTATAGATCAAGAAGTTTTAGTTTCATCTAATTATATGACTCAAGTTCTTAAGGAATTAATTAAACCTAAACCTAATTGGAAGGAAATTAGACAAATAGTTGCTAATGCTAATGTTCAAGATTTTGAAGAATTTTATCGTTTTCTTTTTGACCATTCAAGTGAATATGCTCCTGGAAACGAAGGCACTATAGCTGTACTTGTAAACGAATACTCATACCAATCTAATTTTCGTATTGATAAGGAAATAAATTGTATGGCTCTTATAAATCAAATAATAAAAAATAAATAATATGGAACAACAAAATCTAAACATTAACATTGATTTAAAAAATACCACTGGTATTGAATCACCCGAAGGGCATAAAGTATTTGCTCAAGGAGTTTTACTTCGTAAAGTATCTAAATTTGTAGTTGGTTCTAAAGAAGATGCAGTTATGCCAATTCCTGTATTTTATGATCCATTTACAGGTAAAGTTCTTAAAAGTACTATTCCTGCAGAATTAAGGGAAGAATACGAAAATGACACTATTTAATTGGTTAGAAGAAATTACAATTAAAAAATCACCCCCAGAAAAATTTTCTGAGGAAGAGTGGAATGTTTTTAATTCGTATATGGTTCATAGATTTTTATCTATGAGTGTTGATTATATTGATGTTGTTAATTATGTTCAAAAAATTAACCCACAAAATAAAAAACAAATCTATACCATTTATAAAGAAATGATTCCATCTAAGAAGGTATGGCTTAAGTATATTAAGAGTGAAGTAAAATCCGCTCCTGAAGAATTAGTTAAGCATGTATCTTCTTTTTATGAGTGTAGTTTAAAAGAAGCAGAACAATATTTTCCTATATTAGGTAAAAAAGGATTAAATGAAATTTTACATAAACTAGGAATTGAAGAAAAACAAATAAATAAAATTTTAAAGGAAGCTAAAATATGACTAAAAATAGTGAAATATGGGGAAATCTTACTCCTTATGAAAATAATAAAAAATCTAAAAAAACTCCATCTGCAACCACAGATTTTGAAAATACATACCCTACTTTAGCCAAAGAATTTAAACAAATTCAGAGTGAACAATATGAGTTATTTGCTAAAAAAATGTTGGACTATGGTTTACATAATATCTCTTTAGGTTCTTCACTTGAAGATCCTGAAGATACTAAATTATCTCTTACAGGAATTTGGTTACGTTGTAGTGATAAGATTAATCGTTTAAAAAACTTATTAAAACGTGATGGGAAAAATTATGTGGAAGGTGAAGGAATGATTGATAGTTTTATTGATATAGCTAATTATGGCATTATTGCTATGTTAGTAATGAGAAATAAATGGAAAAAATAAACATTGGCAAAGAAAAAAATACCTCAAATTGTAAAAGAAATAAAGGAATTTAAGCCTGAAGGGATAAATTACGCTTTTCAAAAAAATATTTCTTATTCTCAACTCTCAATGTATCGAAGTTGTCCTTTAAAATGGGCACTTCAATATAAAGAAGGTATAAAGGTATCTACTCCTTCAATTCATACTGTATTCGGAACTTCATTACATCAAGTAATTCAACATTATTTAGATATAATGTATACTAAAAGTGGGGAAGCAGCAAATAGAGAAAATATTATTGAAATGTTTGAAGAAGCATTTCGAAACGAATATAAAAATCAATACCAAAGAAATAATAACCTTCATTTTAGTACTTCTGAAGAATTAAGAGAATTTTATGAAGACGGGGTTACTATTTTAGAACATTTAAAAAGTAAAAAAGGACGGTATTTTAGCAAACGTGGGTGGTATTTGGTAGGTTGTGAGATACCTGTGGTTATAACGCCTAATAAACGTTATAACAATGTAGTATATCAAGGGTATTTAGACGTTGTATTATACCACGAACCCACCAATGAATTTAAAATTATTGACATTAAAACCTCTACTAATGGGTGGAATGCTGATGCTAAAAAAGATGAAGACAAACAATTCCAACTTATACTCTATAAACAATTCTTTTCAGAACAATTTAGGGTACCTGTAGATAGTATTAGTATTGAATTTTTTATCTTAAGACGTAAAATATATGAAAACACTGATTATAATATTCCTAGGGTACAGTGTTTTACACCCCCCTCAGGAAAAATTAAATTAGCTAAGGCAACTAAAGCTATAAATGAATTTATTGAAGATGTGTTTGATAAAGATGGTTATAAAGACAAAACTTATATTCCTACCCCATCTAAACATAGTTGTAATTACTGTCCCTTTAAAGAAAATAAAGAATTATGTAATGCTTCTTTTTAAATAAAAATATATTTTTTCTTAAAAATGTAAATATGTATAGACGAATATAACAAATTAAGATTATGAGTAATAAAAAAGAAATGACACTTACTAGTGTCAAAATCCAAAGTGATTTATTTGAAAATTTTAAAATTGAGTGTGTTAAACGTAAATTTTCTTTTCAAAAGCTTGCCGACCGAGCAATTCATTTGTATCTTACAGATGATGATTTTAGAAAAAAAATTAGTTCTCATACTAATTTAGATTCAAACGAAACAGAAACAAACTAAAAAAAACACTTAATGAAAGAAGGTTACATTAAAAAAGAGGATAGAAAAAAAATCCTCTTGTTGACGGACGATATTAGGGTACACTCGGGTGTAGCTCAAATAGGCAGAGAAATGGTTTTACATACTTCTCACAGGTATAATTGGATTCAATTAGCCGGAGCAATTAATCACCCTGATAAAGGAAAAGTTTTAGATGTATCTGAAGATACTAATAAAACAATGGGCATTGAAGACTCCTCAGTAAAACTATACCCAACTGATGGTTATGGTTCTCCTGAATTATTAAGGCATATTATTAATATTGAAAAACCAGATGCAATATTTTTAATTACAGATCCAAGATATTTTACTTGGGTATTCCAAATGGAAAATGAGATACGTAAACGTATTCCCATTGTTTATCTTAATATTTGGGATGACTTACCTGCTCCGGCATATAATAAAGAATTTTATGAATCATGTGATGCTTTATTAGGTATTTCAAAACAAACAGTAAATATTAATAAAATAGTTTTAGGTGATGCTGGTAAAAATAAAATTATTAAGTATGTACCTCATGGATTAAATAATAAAATGTTTTTTCCAATTGATGAAAAACATGAACAGTTTGAAAATTTAAAGAAATTTAAATTACAACTTACTCAAAACAAAGAATATGATTTTATTCTTTTATTTAACTCAAGAAACATTAGACGTAAATCAATTCCAGATGCTATTTTAGCTTGGAGATTATTTACAGATCAACTACCTAAAGAAAAAGCAGAAAAATGCTTATTTATACTTCATACCCAACCTGTGGATGATAATGGTACAGATCTTCCGGCTGTAATTGAATACATTTGTCCTAAAGATACTTGTAAAATATTTATTTCACCTAATAGGTTAGAAACAGTTGATATGAATTTATTATACAACTGTGCTGATGGTGTTATACTTTTATCTTCTAATGAAGGGTGGGGATTAGCATTAACTGAAGCTTTACTTACAGGTACCCCAATTATAGCAAATGTAACTGGTGGAATGCAAGACCAAATGAGATTTATAGATAATGAAGGTAAATGGTTTACTCCTGATCCTAACATTCCATCTAACCATAAAGGTACTTATAAGAAACATGGTGAATGGGCATTCCCAGTTTTCCCAAGTAATTCTTCTTTAATCGGATCAGTTCCAACTCCTTATATTTTTGATGACCGTTGTCAACCTGAACATGCCGCTGAAAAAATAATGGAACTTTATAATTTAAATAAAGAAAAAAGAAAGGAAATAGGTTTAAAAGGTATGGAATGGGTTACAGGAGATGAAGCAGGATTTACTTCTGAAAAAATGTCTCATCGCATTATTGAAGCTTTAGATGAGTTATTTTTAACTTGGAAACCTAGAGAAAAATATGAATTTTTAAAAGATACAGATTTCGAACCAAGGGTTTTAAAACATAAATTAGTTTATTAATATGAGTAAAAATACATTTTTTGTAAGTTGTCCAATTGACACTTACTCGGGTTATGGTGCACGTTCAAGAGACTTTGTAAAAGCTCTTATTGAACTAAATGAATATGAAGTTAGGATTTTACCTCAACGTTGGGGGATGACACCTTTTGGTTTCATAGAAGATCACATTGAAGAATGGGGATTTCTTAAAAATCATATAGTTCCACAATTAACAGAACAACCTGATATTTGGTGCCAAATTACAGTACCAAATGAATTTCAACCTGTAGGAAAATATAATATTGGCTTAACAGCTGGAATTGAAACTACGGTTTGTGCTCCTCAATGGCTTGAAGGTTGTAATAGAATGAACTTAATATTAACTTCATCAACTCATTCTCAAATCGTTTTTAAAAATACTAACTATCAGATTAATAATAAACAAACAAATCAAATACAAGGTGAAGTTAAATTAGACAAACCTATTGAAGTATTAATTGAAGGTGCAAATTTAGAAATTTATAAACCTTTAGAAGTAAAAGAACTTACATCTAAAAATTTAGTTAAAGATTTAGATTCAATTAAAGAATCATTTGCTTATTTATTTGTAGGTCACTGGATGCAAGGTGATTTAGGTGAAGATAGAAAAAATGTAGGTTTATTAGTTAAAGCATTTTATGAAATCTTTAAAAATAAATCTAAAATGCCTGCTCTTATTTTAAAAACAAGTATAGTAGGAGCTTCTTATATGGATAGAAGAGAAATTCAAAATAGAATAGATGCTATTCGTAAATCTGTACCTGGTAATAAATTACCTTCAATTTATTTATTACACGGAGAATTTACAGATAAGGAAATGAATGAGTTGTATAATCATCCTAAAATAAAAGCAATGGTTTCTTTAACTAAAGGTGAAGGATTTGGTCGTCCATTACTTGAATTTAGTTTAACAAACAAACCTATTATAGCTTCAGGGTGGTCAGGGCATTTAGATTTTTTAAACCAAGAATTTACAGCATTATTAGGAGGTAAATTAACTCCAATACACCCATCAGCTCAAGTAAAAGATATGTTAGTAGAAAATTCACAATGGTTTTCTCCTGATCATGGTCATATTGGTCATTTTATGAATGATGTATTTGAAAATTATAAAGAATGGCAAGTAAAAGGTAAACGTCAAGGTTTTCATAGTAGAACTAATTTTAGTTTTGAAAAAATGAAAGAACAACTTAAAGATATTTTAACTAGAAATTTACCTGAATTACCTAAACAAGTTAAACTTCAATTACCTAAATTAAATAAAATTGAATTACCTAAAAAAATAGAAATCAATGGATAATCTAATAACATGTGATAGATGTGGTAGTGATGCCTGCTATGTACAAGAAATAAATAATGAAATAAAAACATATCAATGTTATGGTTGTGGATTTATAACTACTTCTTTAATGAAAAAAGGAGAATTATTTTTTGAAGAACAAATGGAACTTCTTCCTAACTTATATAAAGAACTTATGGGTGAAGCAGAAGATAAAAAAGTTTGGATGCCTACAACTATTAATATACCTTCCCAAGGTATGATATTTGCTAACGGTACTAGTGCTGATAATTGGAGATGGGCTGCTGTAAAAGCTGTTCCTGTTAAAGATGAAGAAAAAACAAAATACCCAATCCCAGGTAAAAAAGATGAATATTATACTTGGAGAATGGATATGAGTACTATGAAAGAATTTAATGAAAAAGATTTTATTGAAGCTCTAGATTATATTGGGGTATTTGAAGCCGATTTAAAAAATGAAAATTAGTTACGCAATTACAGTCTGCAATGAATTCATTGAAATTCAACGTTTGATATACTTTTTGCTTCAAAACAAACGGCATGAAGATCAGATTGTAGTACTATACGATGAAGCAAATGGTGATCCCGAAGTCGAAGCGTTCCTACGATCCCATTCCATCAATGGGGAATTTACGTGGCACGCCGCTAAATTTGAAGGACATTTCGCTGATTGGAAAAATAAATTAACAAGTTTATGCAATGGCGATTATGTCTTTCAGATTGATGCAGATGAAATTCCTAATGAGTTTTTAATTAAGAATCTTCATCTTTTATTAGAAGAAAATCCGGAAATAGATGTTTTATTAGCGCCAAGAGAAAATTATGTTACAGGTATTACTCAAGAACACATAAATAAATGGGGATGGGTAGTAGATGAAAAGAATAGAATTAATTGGCCTGATTTACAATGGCGAATTTATAAAAATTCTCCTAAAATAAAATGGATAAATAAAGTTCATGAACGTTTAGATGGGTTTGCAGTATACACTCATTTACCCATAGAACCTGAATGGAGCTTAGAACATATTAAAGATATTAAACGCCAAGAAAAACAAAATAATTATTACAACACATTATAATCAATTATGGGACATATATTTGAACCTATTCCCCATCAAGGTGAAATGCATACTAAAGCTTGGGGATTTGAATTATGGATTGCAAACAATGAAGAATATTGTGGCAAACTTTTAGTATTTAATAAAGATAAAAAGTTTTCTATGCATTATCATTTACTTAAAAAAGAATCATGGTATGTTGCTAAAGGAAAATTTAATTACTTTTGGATTGATACTACAACAGCTCAGGAAAAAATGACTGTGATTAGTGAAGGAGATATTATAGATTTAGAACGTGGTCAACCCCACCAATTACAAGCATTAACTGAAGGAGCTACCATATTTGAAGTATCAACTAAACATCATGATAGTGATAGTTATAGAATTATGAAAGGAAACAGTCAAATTATTAATTTATGAAAGAAAGAAAATATCTACCAACATTAAGCGAATTAATTGATAGATTATCAATTACCCAATTAAAAGAAGTATTCATTACTGATCATAAAGCAGAATATGCTGCTGAAATAGCTGATATTGTACATGACATACAATTACATTTAAATGAGTGTAAAGAACCTATTACAGCAGAAACAATTCGTGCTATAGTTGTATTATCACAAATGAATTTACATATTTGGCATAATGAGTCTAATGTTAGAAGTGGAAAATCAGGACCTAATGCTTTAGCTTTAACACATGGTTTGAATGGTATTCGTAATACAGCTAAAAACCAAATCCAAGAAGTAATGGGTGGTCGTAAAGACTATAAAATTGATTGTTTAGCTGCTGATTTTAAAGATTGGGAAATATCATGGTAAAAGTTTTAATTATAGGGGGTAATGGTTATGTTGGAAGTCGTTTATGTAATGATTATAAAGATTTATACAGTATTACATCTGTAGATTCAACTATAACACAAAATCCTATTGTAAATACCATTAATGATGATTTTAATTTATTAAATGAAGAATTTTATTCTAAATTTGATGTAATAATTTTATTAGCAGGTCACTCAAGTGTTAAAATGTGTGAAGGTAATGTTGAACATGCTTTTAATAATAATGTTAGAAATTTTGTTAATTTAATTAATAAATTAAACCCAAATCAAAAATTTATCTATGCTAGCAGTTCTAGTGTTTATGGTAATGTAGGAAAAAAAATTGTTACTGAAAAGTATCATAATTTTGTTCCTCATAATCATTACGATGTAACTAAACACATGATTGATCTTTATGCTGATAAAATTAAAGCTGAATATTATGGTTTAAGATTTGGAACTGTAAATGGTTATTCTCCAGTTGTTAGAAGAGATGTGATGATTAATTCAATGACGTATAATGCTATTAAAGATAATGAAATTAAATTATATGTTAAAGATATAATTAGACCTATTCTTGGGATTAATGATTTATCAAGAGCAATTAAAACAATTATAGACTGTAAAGAAGATAATAGGGGAATTTATAATTTAGCTTCATTCAATGAAACAGCAGAAAATATTGCTAAAACTGTAAGTAATATAGTAAATGTTCCTATTCATGAATACGAAACAGATCCTACAAATATTACTAATTCAAAATTGCAAACTAAATGTTATAATTTTTCTATTGATAGTTCTAAATTTAAAAAAACATTTAATTTTGAATTTGAAGATACTATAGAAAGTATTACAAAAAGCTTGGTAAATAATTTTGAAAATATTAAATTTACTGATCGTAATCAACCTCAAGAATATGAATAATGAATTTATTAAAACACATATAGTTAATGATAAATGTTTAGCTTGTGACAGTAGTGATTTAAGAACAATTTTAGATCTAAGTGATCAACCTTTAGCAAATAATTACCACAATGGTGTAAAGCAGGAAACTTATCCTTTAAAACTTAATCTTTGTTCCCATTGTCAACATTTACAATTAAGTCATACAGTTAATCCTGATATTATGTTTAAGAATTACTTATACGTAAGTGGTACTTCTCAAACATTAAAAGATTATTTTGATCAATTTGCTGCTAAAACTTTAGAATATGTTCCTAATGCTACAAGTATTTTAGATATAGCTTGTAATGATGCTACTCAATTAGATTCATATCAAAAATTAGGCCTAACAACATTTGGTATTGACCCAGCTGAAAATTTACATATAAAAGCTAGTATTAAAGGTCATGATATTATTTGTGATTATTTTAATACTGAAACAGTAGGTTTATTTGAAGGTAGAAAATTTAGTATTATTACTGCCCAAAATGTATTTGCTCACAATCGTTATACTGTAGATTTTTTAAATGCTTGTAAACAGGTAATGCATGATACTTCGGTTTTATTTATTCAAACATCACAAGCTAATATGGTGCTTAATGATGAGTTTGATACTATTTACCATGAACACTTATCTTTCTTTAATACTAAATCAATGAAGGTATTAGTTGAAAGATGTGGTTTAATATTAAGTGATGTGTTTAAAACAGATATCCATGGTACTAGTTATGTTTTTGTTATTACTAAAACTGATTTTTTAAATAAAACAGGTACTCAAGAAATGTTAAAATTTGAAGAAGAAAAAGGACTATACAATATCCTAACTTACCCAGATTATGCTTCAAATTGTTATAAAACAACTTTTCAATTAAAAAATTTTCTCAAAAATTATAAACATAAAGGATATAAATTAATAGGTTATGGTGCTGCTGCTAAAGGTAATACTTTATTAAATTTTGGTAAAATTAAATTAGATTATATTATTGATGATAATCCATTAAAACAAAATTTATTAACACCCGGAATGGATATTCCTATTTTTGGTTCTGAAAAATTATTAGAATTAAAAAATGATGATAAAGTAGTTTTTATTCCTTTAGCTTGGAATTTCTTTACTGAAATTAAATCAAGAATTAAAGCAAAAAGAGATAACAACAACGATATTTTTGTAAAATATTTTCCAACACTTCAATTAGCATGAAAGTAAAAATTTCATATCACATAATGCCTTATGAAATAGATTATGCTCTGTTATCATACATTCAATTAAAAAAATCTCATTATCATTTACCCTCAAATGTAGAGATTGAAATTGATACTGTAATGAACATGTCTAATTATTTAATTGATTGGGATAAAACTATTTTACCTAAAGCATTTTTTAAACAAAAATTTAATGATTTAAACGTATTGTTAAAAGATTATAAAGTTAACCCTAAAATTTATGAAGGTGATGAATGTTATGGTCTTTTAGATATGCAACGAGATTCTTATTGTGATGCTGATTATTATATAAACATAACTCCTGACATGTATTTTAGTGAGCATTTATTAGCTCTAATGTTAGAATCTACTAAAGTAATAAAAAATAAATATTATGTAGTTACTCCTGAAATACATAAAATGTGGGATTGGACCTGGGATGAAATTACTAATCAAAGGTATATGGATGTCCCCTATAATGATTGGAATTCAACTGATTTATTTGACATTAGATATCATTTAAAAAATGATAATACTGAAATTACTCTACAGCCCACAAAACGAAGTAAATGGGCTTGGTGGTTAGATTTATATAATAAAGCTTTTTATGAAGAGTTTGCTCCTGTGCAAGATGATTGGTATGGTTATGGTCCTTGGGATTGGTATTCATTAATGTTAACCGAATACGCAAAATCAAAAGGAGCAGATTTTCAAGAATATGTTTTACGAGGTCAAACAATATTTGAATACCCAATTGGATCTTTAAAAGGTAAAGGTTTTGTTTCGTATCATAAAGATTTTATGCATATGAGAGGAAATGCTCCTCAACAAAGACAACGTTTTGAAGCTAATATGAAGTTGTACTTAGAAAGAGGAATTAAACATTTAGAACAAAAAGGAATTATATGATACAAACAATAACTATAGAAGATATTGAAAATGTTGTTAATTTTAAAATTAGTAATCATTGTAAAAGTTTAATTATTAATTTTAACTTACAGTATGAAGAACCTACTAATGAAGAAAGGGATGCTATTATTTTAGATATTCTAAATGCTTTAAATACCCCATTAGAAACAGCAGGTAAACATAAACTTGAAAAGTGGGAAAAAGGATGGTATGAAAATTTTGAATTATTAAAACAACATAAAGATGCTAGTGTTTTAATCCCTAAGTACTTTAATAAACATAAGATTGCTCGTTGGAAAGGAAATTTTATAAAATGCCTTACAGATCATTTTGACTATAAATTACATATCATACTTGTTGATGCTATATTAAATGAATATGTAGGTACTAAATATGAAAATCTATATGAATTTGGTTGTGGTCCAGCTTATCATTTATTACGATTTGGTCAGTTTAATCCTAATATAAATTTAAAAGGATTAGATTGGGCTCATTCATCACAAAACATAATTCAGGAAATATTTGAATTAGGTATAAATACTAAAATTGCAGGATTTAATTTTGATTATTTTAAACCTAATTATAATGTCCCAATTTATAATAATTCTGCTATATTTACTTGTGCTTCATTAGAACAAATAGGAAGTGATTATAAAGAATTTATTGATTATCTTTTAGCTAAAAAACCTGATCTTTGTATTAATTTTGAACCTTCATCTGAATTACTTAATGAAAGTAAATTAGTAGATAAACTTTCTATTTTATATTTTGAAAAACGAAAATATTTAAAAGGATATTTAACTTATTTAGAACAATTAGAACAAGAAGGAAAAATAGAAATTATACTTAAACAAAGACTTTATGGTGGATCTTATTTTATAGAAGGATATCCAGTTATTATTTGGAAAATAAAAAAATAAAACATGAATACAATTATTGAAACTCGAAAAAAAGTATACCAAAATTTTCCTAAAGAAAATTTAGAAGTATCTTTAGCTGATATGGTGTTGTTATATAATATTAATCAAAACGATTATCAGAATTTAATTGAAGCTACTAAAGCATTTTTATTAAAAACTATGAGTTTAGTTTATAACAAAGAATTTATATGGACTGATACTTTTTTAGAAGATAATGATGAATTAATTACTAATTTACCTAATAAAACTCCTAATGGTATTATTAATCCTAAATTTGAAACAACTCCTGAATTTGAACAAGTTCATAAAGCTGCTATTAAAATATTAAATAATTTAGGAGTTTACAAACATGTAAAAAAATTAGCTATACCTAATTTAAGATATAAAAGTATTTCTGAACCTGATACAGCTAAAGAACGAGCTTATTATACAAGTAAATATCATTCAGATGCTTGGCCAGGTCATGTTGGAGATTCTATATTTTTAATTGGTATTTTAGGTGACATTGATAACAACACTGTTGAATTTAATGAACCTATTAATGTGCATGATAACTATTTAGATAAAGCAGAAAGTTTTGATGAGGGTAATAAACGTTATGAAAGACTTGAGTATTTAGGCGTTTTAACCAAAGGTAAATTAGGAATCATGGATCATGCTTGCTTACATAGAACTATTGTAAAAGACGGTAGTAAACCAAGAATATCAATGGATATTGCTATAATGGTTGATAGTGAATATTCACATGCTAACGGTGAGGGATTTGACCCAAATGCCTATAATTATTATAATCCTGAAGATATGATTCATATAGGAGGAATAAGTAGTTATCAAGTAAAAGAAAAAATTAATGATCCTACCCCTTCAACTACAATAACAATATGCTAAAAATATTTGCTGATTTTAGAAACTCAGAAACTGATCCTTTATTCGTTCATATACGAAAGTATTTTAATGATAGACCTTTTACTATTTTTTATGAACGATTCCCTACATCTCAAGAAGAGTTATTAATAAATCCTTATAATTTTTTGATTCTATTAGAACCAAATGAATTTTTTGGTTTTCACACAATGGCTTCACTTAATTCTAGATTTTTTACAGCCATATTAACTTGGAGTGATATAGTATTAAATAAATGTGATAACGGGGTTTGTTTTACATTTAATGGTAGAGTTTTAGATGAAGAATTTTGTAATAGTATAGAAAATAAACCTAAACAATTTGAAGTATCGTATTTGTGTGGTGATAAAAATTTAATTGAAGGTCATAAATTAAGACATAGAGTTTATCCTTTTGGGGATAAAATAAATATTCCTAAAAAATGGTATTATGTTTTAGAAGATTATGACCATAAAAATAAAGTTCGTCCTGGGTATGGTGATTATGAAAGAGATTTATCCCACATCCCGGCTAATGTTGATCCTATTGGGTATGGTAAACGAATTTTATATGAAAACTCTATGTTTAATATAGTAATTGAAAATGTAAAACATAGAAATTGGTATAATAAGATTGGAGATAATTTTTTAACAAAAACAGTTCCCATTTATTGGGGCTGCCCCAATATAAGTGATTTTGGATATGATGAAAATGGTATTCTTCGATTCGAGACAGCTGAACAATTAGTAGATATTGTAAATAATCTAACCCCAGAAACATACAATATGATGAAACCTTATATTGATTATAATTGTGAAGTAGCTAAACTTGATAATCTAGAACATAGAATTACTCAGTTTTTTAATAGTTTTATATCATTAAATAATTTATGATTTTCCCTGAAGTAAAAATATACCAACCTGATGTTTTTGAAGATTTTAGAGGAGAATTATATACTCTATTTAAACAAGAAGAACATGAATTAGTTTTTAATCACGATAAAGTATCTATTTCTAAAAAACATGTTTTAAGAGGATTACATGGTGATTCTAAATCCTGGAAATTAGTTACTTGTTTAGCTGGTGAAATTTATTTTGTTGTAGTAGATAATAGACCTGAATCTCCTAATTATTTAAAATGGGATTGGACAATAATTACTTCTAAAAATAGGCGTTCGGTGTTAATACCCCCCATGTTTGCTAATGGTCATTTTATTATTAGTGATGAAGCAACATTCTTTTATAAATGGTCGTATCCTGGAGAATATCCTGATGTTCAAGATCAATTTACTTTAAAATGGAATGATCCTAAAATTGGGATTCATTGGCCTATTTTAAATCCTATTTTATCTAAGCGTGATAGTTAAAAAATCATTTATTATATTAATTAAAACAAATTTTATATGAAAAAAGCAATTATTATTACTTGGGAACGATTTCAAGATCATGAATTAGTTTATCCCTATTATGCTTTAAAACAATATGGTTTTGAAGTAACATTAATGGCCAATCGAATTGGTAGAATTTATGGTGATATGGGATGTCATATGCCTTGTGATGTTCTTACCTCAGAAATGGAATCTGAAGATACTCGTAAACAATATTTAAAAAATTATGATGTATTGTTAATCCCAGGTGGTGTTAAATCACTTGAAAAATTAAGACAAGAAAAAGGTGTTCTTAAATTCGTTCAAGAATGGAATGCTGCTGATAAAACTATATTTTCTATTTGTAATGGAGCTCAATTATTAATTTCAGCAGGTATTCTTAAAGGAAGAACAATATCTGGTTATTATTCAATTGATATTGATATTGAAAACGCAGGTGGTGTTTATAGTAAAGGACCTGTAGTAACAGATAATAATATTATTTCAACTCCACATTATGATTTTATGGGGGCGTGGATGAGAACATGTCTTGAAGTATATGAACAACGAAAATATAACCCTGGAACCATTATCTAATGAATTACGAATCAACTATAGTAAAAAAACCTTGGGGTTATGAATATCTTGCTTATGAAAATGATCATGTAGCAATTTGGTTTTTATATATTAAATATACCCATTCTACTTCATTACATTGTCATCCTAAAAAAACTACAGGACTTTTTTTATTAGATGGTAAAGCTGAAGTATCGTTTTTTAATCATACTAATAAATTAACACCCGGAGATAAAGTAATGATTCGTAAAGGGCTATTTCATAGTACTAAATCAACAGATGGAAAAGGAGCATTTATATTTG
>Ga0214923_10002224_pt1 | contig 26136 bp, 22 predicted proteins | sample LL1510_MetaG_FD_177993 | JGI IMG/M metagenome (GOLD analysis project Ga0214923, IMG submission 177993) | Freshwater microbial communities from Lake Lanier, Atlanta, Georgia, United States - LL-1510 | ecosystem: Environmental > Aquatic > Freshwater > Lake | place: USA: Georgia | collected...
AATCGATGATAAGAGATGTCAAGAGTCCATCGATGATAAGAGATGTCTATTAAAAACTCCATTATACATTAACCAAGCATTTGGAAGAGATGTATACAAATTTCTATGCTTTGATTTAATTGGAACTGATATCACATTTCTACCATGTATTCAACGTATGATTCAAGAATTTGATCAACTACTTTACCTAAAACCAATGATTAATGCATGGTTTGCTATCCATAATATTCATCAAGACATTTCATCTACAATTTGGACATATTGTTCTGACATTCATTATGCCATTAGTCCTTCTTTTTTGTGTTGTTAGTTACATCTATCGTTGTTATTTGTGTCAAACAAATGGATTATAAGAAAAAATGACACTACCCAAACATAAAAGTAATAACTTATTAATAGCAGAATTAAAACAAGAATATCGACAACGTATGCATAAACAAGATGAATATAATGATAAATATAATCATGTTCTATCTGTTGTAAAGAGACTTAGAAAGAGTTATAAACGAAATCGATTATATTTACATAATTTGAAAGAACATATTGCGTTAGTCAAACAAATTAACATGAAATGGTCACAAAGTCATGCGTAGCAGTCACAAAGTCATGCGTAGCAGTCACAAAGTCATGCGTAGCAGTCACAAAGTCATTTTTCCCATCCGTTTTAAAGATTTGATCTAAAATAAAAGAGTTGCTGATGTTGAATGACAAGAGCATTTCGTTCGATGGGAATGGTATCATCAATGATTTGATAAACTAAATTTCTAAATTCGCTAAAAGAGTATCTTGATATAAAGCCTAATTGTAAATAAAGTTTTTTAAGAACGGTATTGTTAAAATCAAATACAAATATTTGGTCTATCATGGATTGAGGTATATTGGAATTAGCGAATGCATTGATAGGACAATTAATGACAATCCAAAATTGTTTACAAGTCATAATTTCGAGTAAATCTTGAGGTTGTGAGAATAAGTCTTCTGAAATAATAAACAAGGTATTTTTAGTATCTTGATGTTGCCTTATGAGTTGTATATCATGTACATAACACATCCATTTACATCCAAAATGTTGTTGTAACATTGGATTAATAATATCCAATTCAGTTCTAGAATAAAGAGATACTATATTCATTCTCTTTTCTATCAATGACAAACAATATGAATAAACAATCAGAAACGTAAATTGATTTTTTTATAAAAATTGGGATCTTTCAACACATGGACTTCATCGCAAACCTCTCCACAACCTTCAGATAGATCGCAGCATTGAATATTATTGTCTTTGACAATCGTGTCGTGATAGCAAGGACCTTTCTTGTTACATTGAAAAAGATGTAATCCCTTGTCAATTTTTGTTTTGGTTTGGTAGTAGATAGACATGATATCTCCATTTGGGTTAACTTCACATCTTGTTTTCTTGATGTATGTTGGATGCCAAAACGAAAGATCGTATGCACCCTTTTTGAGAATCACATTATGAGCCTTTTCAATAGCCTTTTTCATGGGTTCAAATACAGTGGGGTTATGGATTTCGAATGGAGTTCCTCCACGGACGCATATAATGACACGTGAATGATAGAGCACAATACCCAATACTGATTTCCGATTGATTAAGGCATACATCCATTTTAGAGTATCTTGTTCGTCATCATCAGAATCGTAATCAGTAGATTCGGATTCAGAGTCAGAGTCAGTTGAGGATAATTGAAGATTCATGTTTGACATTTCACAAAACTTATGGTTCAGAAATTTGAAAAAAAAAAGTTAACTCTCATAATATAATATACAATCTTCTAAATCTGTAACAATGTTGGAAATGTAGACATTATTTTGAGTAGCTTCATGTCTAAGTTTGAAAATGTACTTGTTTACAAGTTTGATTTTGTCTTTTAATTGTTCTTGTCGATATTCGATGAACTCTTTTTCTTTTTCTAATTCGTTTATATAGTCTTGTAATTCCTGTTCTTGTTCCTTTGTTTTCATTTTTCTTTTGTTCATAGCTCACATCAAAATTTTTTATTACTCGAACATTGGGTTTTCAATAATAATAAACTATGCTTTTCCATAACAAATAAAATGGATGTGGAAGAGGTTCAGAAACGGATTGATAGAGCTTTATCACAACGGATTCAATTTGAACCGAGTAATGATGGATGTATTTATAATGTGATAGGAACCCGAGGAATAGGTTACAAAGTAACATTATGTGAGTCAGACTATTCGAAAAGTAAATGTTCTTGCCCAGATTTTATTCAACGTAAACGTAAATTCTTTTGTAAACATATATGTTATGTATTTTTAAGATCCAAACATTGGTCAACTGAAGATATAATATCTCTCTTTTCTTTAGGAATACAACCTTCTACTCATAATGTTGAAAAGGAAACGACCGAAGAAGACATTGATGTAACAACATTGGATGATTGTCCAATATGTTATGATAGCTTTAAACCTAAAGAGAGACCATATATGTGTGTTCATTGTGATAAATCATTTCATGATCCTTGTGTAAGAGTATGGAAAACCTATTGTGCTAAAAAACGTAATCTTATGACATGTCCCATGTGTCGAGGTAAATGGTCTTAACCTTCTAACGTCCAATTAAACCTCTCGGGATCTTTGATCAACACTTTTGTTACACAAATCTAACAAACAAATAAAATAAAAAAAAATTGTATTATGATATATGAATTTGTAAAGTTTGTAGAACAATTCCTTTGCATATAGCACATTGTTTCGTTGATTGCATAGCAGAGCATGATGTACATGATACCAAGTGTTTACAAGGTAAGTTTAATACATCTCTAGGTGCATCATCACAGATGATACAAGGAATAGTATTGCTTGTATTCCCATCTAACAACTTATGACGAAGGAATAATCTCTTGAGAAATAATTCAAATTCTTCATCCTCGGCTTCATTTGGTTCCTTTTCCAACATTTTATAAATAGCTTCATATGTTAACCTGAATTCCTTTTCATAAGTTTTCTTTTTCGAAACATGTTCTGATTCGTTAAGAGTATTCATTGCTCTTATGTATGCATCTTGATTTATTTCTGGAATAGATTCATTTGTTTCTCTTTCATTTTGATTTGTTTCCAAATTATGATTATCAACAAAATGTATTTCATATTCGGATCCATCACTAAAATCATAATTAGAATTATCTGTTTCTATTACTGATTCATCGTTAGATTCATTGTTAGATTCATCGTTAGGTTCATCGTTAGATTCATTGTTAGATTCATCGTTAGGTTCATTTATAACTATTGGAATGTGTCCTAGGTAAAACCCATCATATTTGGATGGTTGTTTCCAGTTGGTAATAGTGGTGGACCATCTTTGTTGAAAGTAATTGATCAAATCATCTTTACTAAAAAAGATATCGGTTCTCTTAGTTGTGGTTCGAAATCGAGAGATGTCACTAATGACAAGCTCATGACATCTTTGTTGGAATAATGTAACTTGTCCTTGAGAATTACCTCTATTATTAATATCATCTCTCAAGAAGTTATTTATATTCAATTCATGTAAAGCATTCAAATTATGGTTATGATTGGGTTGTCGTGATCTGAAAATGTATTGTACAATGATTGGAGTTATATGATTTGTGACATGATTAACAAACTCATCTACCGACACTTCTCTACTAGAAATGTTATATACCCCGTTATCACTTCTAGTAATTCGATGTATTAAACTTATACTATTAAATCCATCGATAAACCCAGTTGGTAGCCTATATCCAGTAACTTTTTCAACTAAAGTAAGTAACAAAGAAATTGTCTTTAACAAGTTTTTCATAACAATGTACCATGTTATGGCCATGGCAATAAGATAATAAAATAAGAATTTGTTTTCAGTAAAAGAAGATAAATAGATGAAAGACCAAAATACATGAAGTGTTGGATTGAATAAATAAGTTAACGCAAAGTGTTGTCTTATGACTGAAATGGGTCTACCTTGATAGTAATTTCCAAGGGAAATCATATTTTGTACCTCATCTAAATAGGGTGAATCACAAAGATAAAAAATGGTGGAATAAAGATACGTAAATAATAGAATGGATAACCTTTCATAAGGATAACTACATGCCATCATTAAATAATAAAATCTAGAAGTGTGAAACATATCTATGATCATATTGACAAAAATCCAATACTGAGATAAGAAACCTAAGCCTACCGCGACTATAATGATTTGATTGAATAGTAACTTGGCTATGATAAGTTTGTTTGATGAAGTAATTCTTAATTTAAAATAACCAATGACACATGCCAATACAACTATCCAGAAATTAGAAAGAATAGTATCTCTTAAAGGTTTAATATGATGATTAGGTATTATCATATCTGCTAAACATGATAAAAATGTATTACAATATAATGAATTCATTTTATTGTTATTTTTGTATCATTCAAAAGTATATTCAAAACACATCCCTTTCTATCCATTATTTTATTTTATAAAATACCTTCATAACCCATAACTAATTTGATAATATCATTTGGTATGTTCAACCTATGTAAAGGATGGTTGTAGAAAGATAAAAGCCAGAAATAGTTTTGAATAGTATCATGATACGATTCCTTATTTTCTAAATCAAACTCACAACCAAAGAAATGAAATGTAATGTAGCATATAATGATCTCAGCAATGGAATGAACCTTTTGTAAAGAGATTCTCCATTTATAGTTATCATGAATATACATACAGAAATCCTTATTTTCGATAGATTTATCTTTCGTCAAATCGTTTTCAATAGATTTATCTTTCGTCAAATCGTTTTCAATAGAACAATATACTTGACCAAACTGTTGTATCCTGTTTTCTTGGTATAACAGAGTATTTAGAATTTGAGATAAAACATTGGCTAATTTATCAATTTTAGGTTGTTTTTGTTTCCAAGTATCAGCAAAGTAATAGTAATAATATTGGATATCAATCTTTTTCAAAATACAATTACATTCATCTGTATGGTGTGGTTTCAACCTCTGTAAAGTAATCCATGATTTATATAATTGGTTCATACTAAATCCTTGTAATTCCCAAAATGATCTAGTGATATCTTGCGTATTGTATTGAATGTAAAACTTATAATAATCCATTACTTTTATTCGGATATCTCTGACATAGCAATGAGAATCCATATGAGCTTGTATCACTCTGTGATCTTCATTAACTATAACTCCTCCATTCTGAATCATTTCTATGATAGCAGTATCCATATCCATATCCATTTCATTTAGTTTTTTTTATTGAATATTGATTCTTCCGGTTTATGTTTTCTATCTTATATCTATTATTGTGACAATATGGATTTATTTTTATTATATGGAATAAAGGCATTTATAGTAATCATGTCAATTGCGATTGGGAAATTTTATATTAATCCCTTATTTAAACCTAAACAACAAAAGGAAATGGAAACTACAATCTTGTTTCAAAAGCTAGAAAAACGAAATGATGGATCTGGATATCATTACTTTTTAACAACCGACGAAAGCTTACCAGATTTTACACCTGTCGATAAATATTGGTTACAGGTCCTCAAATTACTTGCCATATCAGAATTGGATGATAATGAATGTACTCAACAAACATTACAAAACATACGTGAGTTACTTACCGAATGTTTTTCTACTGTTCAACAAAGACAAAAATTCAATCTAGTGATACAAGAATTGAAACATTTACATGGTTATAAAAGTAATATTTCCGACTACTAATAATAAAAGTTTTGGTTTTCTTTGAAAAGAAAATGTCTTGTATTTATTGGTATTCTCATTATGTATTGGATGTTTTGACAAAGGAGCTTATTTTAACCGTGGGTGAAAAGTCAATTGTTGAAATGATAGCTGAATATATGGATGGTCCTCAGTTGATACAAACGATTCAAGTACCTAGTAATGGATATTCGAAAATTTATAATAACTTGATCTATCATTTACTTTATCAATTCGAATTTGCTGTTTATGATTTAGAAGGACATTTGATCAATCGATTTGGTAGTCATGGTTATGATGATGGACAGTTTCAAAGAGTATCTTATTTTCAAGTTTATCGAAATAAGTTATATGTAGCTGATGCAGGTCAGCATCGAATTCAAATACTTGACACCAATAACAATAGAACAGTTGGTAGTATAGGACAGTATGGTAATGGACTGGGAGATTTTGATGAGCCAACTTATTTTGATTTTTGTGATCATAAAATTATTGTCATTTCTCATCATGGTACCAAAATCCAAGTGTTTGATATAGATACATTTGATTTTCTATACCAATGTGGTGTACAAGAGTTTAACACTTATAACAGTGTGGCAGTCATTCAAAATGTAATTTGTGTATTCGAAACAACTATATCTACCATTCACAAGTTTGATTCAACCGATGGAAAATTATTAACCATTATTTATTGTGGTACTCCATTGGATGAATATCATTGTTGTACCCTACATAACTATAATTATCAATGTATGTTGGTAAATTTCAATAAGAAGACTATTCGAATCCGAAATCAATCGTATAAATATGAGATGATATACCAAATCCCACGATTCATATCTCATATTACTATTCATAAGGAACGTATCTATGGCTTTTCCTCTGAAAATTATATAAGTGTTTTCCAGTAAATAAAAAAAAGCATTTTCCAGTGATGAAAAAAGTTCAGTAATGAAAAAAATAAAGCTTTTTTCCGATTGATCCAATGGTAACCATTCATAATTTTATTTATAGAAGATGAATGCAGCTGTGAATTCACATTCGGTAGCTTGTTTTTCTTGTTACTTGCTTACAAACTGATAGATAAAGAAAGTTCGTCAAATGATTCAACGTGGTTGTATGGTGAATGTAAGAGACAAACATGGCATGTTACCATTATATTATGCTATTAAAAATGTGGATCAAAGGATGATTTCCATTCTGCTGGAAGCGAAAGCCAATGTAAATTCCACAGTACCTTTTCACAAATCAAGTGGTAAACTCTGTGAAAGATCTCTTATCTCCATTGCTGTTTCATCCGTTCATATGAATGATCAAATCATTCAATTATTGATAGAAGCTAATGCTGATGTGACATCAACGAAAGAAGATTTAGTCACAGAAGCATATCAAGCTGATTATTCTAATCTAGAAATCGTCAAGTTACTCATAAAACACAAGGCTCATATACCATTTCCAAATGATGTGTTATATCACGCTATGGAAAATGAACGAATGAATCTAGTATCTTTAATCATTAAATCGGGTTACTACATTCCTTGGAATCTTCTTGTACATGATCCTATTTCAGTTTGGTAAGTTTCATTTATTTATTCTTATAATTTTTACCATTTCATAGGCTATTAATACAGCACAAGGCAGATGTCAATCAAATATGTCATGAATATTATGATTCAAGTCATGGTGCCTATTTACAGGATATCTCACCTCTGCAAATATGTTTCAATAATTCATTTTACCAATCTGCCAATTATCTGATTGGAACTGGATGTAAACCCATCATTTCTCAAAATGCCAGCTTTCTTCGAAATCCAGTCATTTCTCAAAATGCCAGGACCTCAGTCATTTCTTTAGAAAACGAAATCATATCGAATGAACAACATCTTATATTACAAAAGATCTTTACTATAACGACTATACCCTTTCTCGCTTGTATAAACAAATCAAATGGAATCAGAAAATTACCACTCTTTACCAATGATGTTTTACGACAGGTTGTTCAATTTATCAAACTAGTTTTTTAATAAATCAAACTTTTTTAGTGTCGAAATATGTTTTTCACACACTGCATCTTTGATAGAAGAAATGTTCTTGAGTGACTTGTCAGCAGTAATATAAGTTTGTTCTTCTTTTTCTTCTTCTTCCTTATCCTTTTTTTGTTGTGAAGCAAATTGTACCATGAGATGGTAAATAGTAACTGATTGTTCATCCTTGGGTAAATGAGAATGGCCTCCTCTTCGAACCACTCTTCCAATGACTTGTTTTACAATTGGTTCATTCCATTGTGACTCCATCACGATACATGAACGAACACCCTTGTAATCAAGTCCTTCGGCTCCAATATTGGTAGTGAGACAAACGTCCACATTCGAGTGAGGATCATTGAAGATATCAAAATACTCTTTCCTCTTCTTGGTATTAATCTTTCCATGAAAACTAACGTAGCGTGTTCCAGCCTTGTCCAATTCTCGAATGACTCGATCGATACCATTCTCGTGATAATTACTAAAAATTAGAGTTTTCCCCTTGTTTTTCTGAAGGAAATTCATGATCCATTCCACTTTTTGGGGAACCGAATTGCCAGACATTCTAGATTTTTGTCGAAAGGCATCGCGAGATCCACTCTGATTTCGTATTTGTTCCATGTAGTCATTATAGGAAATGGTAAGTGGAACATCCTTGATAGATAATTTTGGAAATTCTGGGTCATTCGTATCCTTGAATTGAAAATAAAAGAGATTTTTGAAAAAACAATCAAGTGAACTTGAAGCAGCCAATTCCAATTTAGATTCAATATACTCATCAGAATAAATTCCTTCATTCTTAGCAATGGAAATCAGATTGGAAACATCTCTTGGATAGTTCATGAATGGTGTAGCAGTTAAAAGAAGAACCTTGGGAGAATCACGAGATGCTTTCATAATCAGACCAGTTGTGGAGTGGATATTTTCTTTGAAACCAATTCCATAATAAATGGCTTTGAAGAAATCGAATTGATCATCGTAGCGATGTTCATGAATCAAATCTGCCACTTCTTCAAGTAATTCAAGTTCCCTTCTCTTTTGGTCATTTTTCAATTCGCATTCATTTTCTTCCATTTCCTTTTCGAGTTTGGCTATTTTTGACTTGACTTTCTTGTCCAATTTATCCACAACATTGGTTCTTAGATGGTGAGCTTCATCAATAATGAGCATATGTCCCTTGAGAACATTGTGATCGTTCCAAAAAGCTGTAGCCAAGCCTTGAAAACTAAAGAATCGATATCCACGTTCTGAGAATCCATGTTTCTTTAGTTCTTTTTTGAAATTAGCGATTAGACTTGGACTGGTACAAACAAATACTTCTCGGTTTGGATTTTTGATAAGAAACTCTTGAGAAGCCATCACAGCCACATAGGTTTTGCCCAATCCGGTATCATAGCAAATAATAGCTGAACGATGCTTTCGTATTAGCTCAATTGTCCTTTGTTGGTACGGCTTGGCAATGATAGGTTTCACAGTTATTTGATGTGGAACGTATCCAGACTGGAAATTGGCGTATTTCACTTTGAAAGTAGGTCGTGGTGGAACAAAGAATTTGGATAATTTGCTTTGATTCGATGATGGAATGGTTTTGATTACACTTGGATTTGTTTGTATTGGAACTAATTTGCTTGGATTTTGAGAAATGACTGATTCGCTTGGATTTGATGATGATGGAATGGTTTTGACAACATTTGGATTTGATCGTGATGGAACTGGAACTAAAGTCCTGGTATTTTGATAAATGACTGATTTGCTTTGATTCGATGGTAATGGAACTGGAACTAAAGTCCTGGCATTTTGAGAAATGACTAATTTGCTTGGATTTTGAGAGATGACTGATTTACTTTGATTCGATTGCCTTGTTTCAAGATATTGAATTTGTCTTGTCATTTCTTGACTTAGTAATTGAGCTTGCTTGATTAATTCATCACTTTCTTGAACAAGTTTTTGCTTCTTGACAAAATTGTGTTCGTGATCAATATTCAAGTCTCTTGAACGTTTTGGTCCAATAGAAGAATTGATAATATAATTTCGCCTTTCTCTGAATCTTTCGAGTATGGTTTCATCTTGCAACATGTGTTTTGAAGAAATGACAAATGCTAGCTTTTCTTGGTTTTGTATTCCTAGAAAATTGAAAAAATTGAATTTTGTTTGATGATTCGGATCATCGGATATTTTCAATTTTCCGGCCAACCCATGCTTCCGCTCCGGAAATATTTTGGCCATTTTAGCCATTTCTCATAATCCGAAACAATAATGTCATCTCCTCAAGGAAATCAAGAATCCAGTTCAAGTATCTTTATCTCTTCACCTGATATACATTCCAATTCATGGACTTTACCGAATCAACAAAGTACATGGTTTTCAAATGGTTCTTCTTATACCATTCCCAATTTTTATGAGGCAAATCAAACCCAAAATCAAAATGGTTTTTCATATTCGAGTCAAACTCAAAATCAAAATGGTCCATGGTCATTAACTCCTAATTTGAATCTAAATCCAACCCCGAATAACCAAGTGGTTCGGTATAGTCAGGAAACTATCGACAAGGTTATGTCACAATATCAATCAGAAGATGAGGAGGATCTTCCATTAGGTCATCAAGGATTAGGTGTTCCACCACCATCATCATTGGAAACATCTTATAGAATCGATGGTTCCCAGAACACATCTTATAGAATCGATGGTTCCCAGAACACATCTCATGGCATCGATGGTTCCCAGAACACATCTCATGGCATCGATGGTTCCCAGAACACTCTCGTGAATGTAAAAAAGGGTTTAAGAAGACGAAGACAAAAGGGAGCTCATTCTGTACCTGTGGATGAATTATCCCATACCGGACAAACGAGAGGAGAAATACTAGCTGAAAAATTGGAACGTATTGTTACCACCAATAAGAATACAACAGAAACTCTACTTCAAAATCAAGTCGCATCTTTACTTCAATCTCAAGCATCTCTTATTGCTACTCAAGCATCTCAAACAAAACGAATGGATGATCAATCCAAACAAATTCGAGACCTAGCAACTCAGGTCAAGCGACTTACTCAAGTCATTTCCAAAGGTTTTGACTCGGATGATGAAAGGAAAAGGAAAAGACCGAAATTATCAGAACCACCGAAAGCTCAACCAAGGGTTCTGTCTATTCATGAACAACTTCGCTTAGCCAAGCAACATAATATGATCCCGTTCATTTCGACCATGTTTTTGACGGGGATTCAATTGAGATTGGTGAGATTTTTTAAGGACTCAAACGTGGGAATCACATATGTATCTCTCAATTACAATGCCATTGTCCATGTATTCAAGACGGCCATCATGATGCAACGTCCGATTCAGTTTACATTACGTTCAACTGAAAAGAAGAAGAAGTTTGTGAAAGAAGGTGACACAATGGATGATTGGAGACATCGAATCAAGTTATTTTTTGGTGTGGATGAACAGGATAAGAGATATGAGAAGGAAATTTCAATCTCCTATCAGAGACTGATTGATTTAGTTGATCCAGTATTGAAACTTGATGAGTACAAACAATATCATCAATCTTCCAAAGAGATTTTATCAGATGAAAAACTTGACAAGGATGGGAAAACGAATTGGTCCAACATTAACAGATTAACCAAGGATAAGGTAACCTTTCTTATATATTATAAAACATCTCTAACCCTATCACTAGGTAAAATATACCATTGGATTTCAATTCGTAGGAAATGACTATAAGAAAATGAAGTTGATTTCATCTGACCTGGAATCGATCAGTGAACTCCAAAACAGAATGATGATGAATCAACCATCATCTCCTCAACAAATCTCTTTGATTATTGAGGAGAAATCTGTTATTACAGTAGAAGATAATTGGGAAACAAAATAAAGTGTTTTGATTTACTTATTTATTAAAAATCACATACATTTTAATTCTTTTATGTTTCAAAGCCACAGCTCAGAATCAAAATTTTTATTGTAGCATAGTAGCGAGTCGTGGAATAACTTGAGGCCAAGATACATGGAGATATTCCATCATAGTTGTGATAAGACTTTGGCTGGTATGTTGAATGGTAACTTGCCAATTGATTCGTGTGCGAAACTCTCCGTCTTGCCTGAAAATATACATGGACCTTTCGTTGAAATATTCAATCACGGCTTCTTCTTTTTCAATGATCGATTGTACGGCTTCCAACAGCTTATAACGATAAAGAATGTGCGGTAAAAGTTCCTTGTGACAGATACCCAAGAAACTTGAGATAATAGGAATGATATCAAACGCCTTTCGGTTTTCTAAGAATGGTACAAGAACCTGATTGAATCCCAAATGATCAGAGGAGATTTGAACATCACTAAAGTGTTGTTGCAATTGATCAAAGGTAAAGTCCACTAATGATGGAAAGTAGTAAAGGTTTCTTTGTTCTAGAAAGTTCCTATGGTCACCGATTTGATTCAAAATGTTTCTTTGTTCTAGAAAGTTCCTATGGTCACCGATTTGATTCAAAATGTTTCTTTGTTCCAAAAGGTTCCTATGGTCACCGATTTGATTCAAAATGTTTCTTTGTTCCAAAAGGTTCCTATGGTCACCGATTTGATTCAAAATGTTTCTTTGTTCCAAAAGGTTCCTATGGTCACCGATTTGATTCAAGAGGTTCACGATGGTTTGTTTCGTATTATATTGTTCAATACACCAAGTCAGTTCGACCGGAAATGAACAATTGACATGAATAGCATGACAGAACTGGTTTGTCTTGATAATAAAGGTATCTGATTCAATGTTGCAGTTGATCTCATCAAGACATTTGTTATTTCTTTGAACCAATTCAGTTGAATTAACTGGGACAATGTAGGAATTGGTGTTGATGGAGTTGATTATAAGTTGAACCGATTGTAACAAGGTCCAAGTTATTCTGTACTCATCGAGTAATAAATCAAACCATGATTCCGATTTCATTTTCTTATTACTTTCATTAATGTCATCATCATTGGTCAGATCAATATATGATCGCTTTGACATTTTTTAAATCACTGAAAAGTTGACAAGATAGAAAATTGAAAAATATGTTTTATATCTATTTTCTAAATATATAACAACATATATTTGGATATTTGTGCAACTGATATCCGCAATGTGAATATAAACCAAAGTAAACAATTTCCTTGACAGTTTTTTTCCACTGAAAATGGTAATGGGTTAAATGGATTTTATTCTAGGTTTTTTCATGACTTGGGAAATGAGTAGTTGTAACATATTCTTCAGTTGGATGGGTGTCCAGTCTGATTCTTGGAAATGGTTAACGAGCCTGAACCACATGATTCGATTGTTTGGGGTGTAGAGTTCAATAATTTGATGCAAGGGGTTTGGATTCAATACATCGTGGGGTTTTGAAGCATTGTAAATATAAATATCGATTTCTTGAAGGAATTGACATTTTCGAAAACATGTTGTGAGAGATATCATAAGATTTTCATGAGCTGGTGTTTTGTCAACCATGGCAAAGTAAAGTGTTCCAATCATAAAGTCCATGTTTGGCTCAACTCCAAGAAACATAGGAATGTCTTTGAGTAGAAGCATATCAATAAGCATATTTTTGATCAGACTAGGTATTTCAACATGGGTAGAGAATTTGATTTCATGAACAAAATACAGAGTCTTGATACGAGAGTCTTTGATTCTTTGATTACTAGTATTCGAAGAATCCAGGATTGTAACACTAGTCACTTCAAACTTGTAACAATGGTTTGAATCTGTAGAGGTGACGGTAACTCGAAAACAAGGTCTCCAATGAGGGAATGTTAGGTTTCCAATTGAAAATCCATTTCGAAATTGTTTGAAGCTTGTTCGAGTACAACACATATCAACAAAAGTCATAAAGGATGCGAGTCGATACGTAAAGTCTGCCATATGTACTACATGTTGACGAAAATCATCAACTTGCTTTCTTTGATTTTGCAGAGAATAATCCATTCGATTTGATTTTAGGTGAAAGACACAAGTGCGACTTGACGGAAAATTGAAAAAATACATATTTTCCGACCAACCCCCAAGACTGAGTAACGGTTACAAAATAAAAGAGAAAATGGAGAAGGAAGATGAACAACGTATTGTACAACAATATCTCGAAGAACATCAAGATATATATCACCCTATCAAAGCCGATATAGATATTGAAACCAATATAGATATTGAAACCAATATCTATATTGAAACCAATATAGATATTGAAACCAATATAGATATTGAGTCGCATTCAATACCTCAGCATCAAATTGCTACGCATGACGTTGCGACCATTCCATGTGATGTAAAATCAAAGAACAAGAACAATAGAAAGATAACAAGATATCGTCATAACGTTACACAAGACTCTTTCAAAAATGAAAGTGGCTTTTCGCCAGCTCTTCAAGCAGTAGCTATTGTGGGTGAAGCTGCATCAGAAGGTCCTCATCAATTACAAGTATTTGAGATATGGGTTACATTATATGTATACTTTCGTCGTCAATTCCCTCAACTTTCTTCCACTGGAATATTGAGTTTGGTAACACAAAAATGGGAAACTGATAAACAATCTATTATTCAACGATATCTTCAGAACTCTGAACATTTGATTCAAGATACTTCTTCCTTATTTCAAATTGAAGATTCTTCTTCTTCTTCTTCTTCTGAAATAAAATAAATTTAATAAATTTTTTTTTTCAATTTTCTAGTGTGCCTTGGCGCATGCGTACCGCAGAATTTTCAATTTTCAACTGCGTGGCGCAAGTAACTCACGGTATAAATCTCAAATCTCAAAAGTTTCGCAAATGGATAAGGATAATTGGGAATCAATCGATGGTCTTACCGAAGACATTACTCAGCCATTGTCACCAGCATGGGGCCCTCCTTCACCTTCGTCGGATAGTTCCCCAAACAATGACGATACTCAACTCGAAGTGATGTTTTTTGATGGACCTCAACCATTGTCTTCTATTCAATCATCAAATCAAAAGCAACCAGAATCAAATCAAAAACAACTTGTTTCTCCAGAACCAAATCAAAAGCAACTTGTATCATTGTCACCTGATCAAAGGCAACTTGTTTCATCACCTGATCAACTTGTTTTATCTCCGCAAACTATAAGTGTGAAAACCTTGACAACTAAGATTGTTGAAACGGTTGCGGAAGAGTTGAATGCAAAATTAGAACCATTCTACAAGCAGTTCAATGAAACACGCAATTGTTTACTCATGGTGAAGCAAATGTTGGAGAAACAAATGAATCAAGAACAACCAGTGGTTTCCGTTCCATCTGTTCCATCTGGTTCAAAAAGCAGTGAACGTGAATCGATTATCGTCATGTTTATCATTTTCTTCTTTGGATTCAGTACCAATACGGTTACCCTAACAAAGGAGAAGGATGAGTTGTACTTGTCGATTTTCAGTAACATGTTGACGGTGATGAAACACACATTGATTACTGGCACTTCGGCCAAATCCATACTGGCAAAACTCAAGTTTCCTTCCAAACGACGTGCTGACAAGTCATGTGCTGAAATGGTTTCCCAGTTCCTTTCTGTTGGAGATTTATCTAGTGGTACAGTGAAAGTAACTGTTAGTTTTCGTTTGTTCATGGAACGGTGTCGCCAGTTGTATGTTGATCACGCAAAGGACGTTTCCGAACTTGCTGGTATATTTGCTAAAGTGGACCGCGATTGGCTTCTCAACATGGATGAAGAAATTGAGGATGACGAACCCTCTCCCAATCCTTTGGCAGGAAAGAAGAGATTCAAGGGAACTAAGAAGATTCCTCCAGTGAGAGGTTTACTCAGTATTGGTTACATGTCGTTCAAGAATTACCAGTTACTTTTGGAATCACCCTACTACCATTGGGAACATGGTTTCTTTTCATACATTTCCACTGGAATGATACCCAATCAAAATAATCTTCCTATGGAAGGAAATTTTGCCAAGTTTACTGGTTTCTGGTGCTTTGAAAGAGTAGTGGATGAACTTCCAAAACCAGTCAAGAAGGTGTCGACAAGGTCTTCCAAAAAGAGAAAGGCTCCCGCCTCTGATGATGAAGAAGAAGCTCCAAGATCCAAGAAGAGAAAGGCTCCCGCCTCTGATGATGAAGAAGAAGCTCCAAGATCTAAGAAGAGAAAGGCTCCCGCCTCAAAGCCAGTGAAACCAAGTAAAAAGCCAGTGGTTGATGAACAAGAAAGACAATCAACTGGAGGCAAAGCTCCAAGATCCAAGAAAGGAAATGAAGCTGAACAAGAAGAAAAGGAAAGTCGTCAAAAGAAGCAAAAACTGGCTGATGATAACGAGCAAACTGACCATGGATCGGGATCGGATAGTGACCTTTCGACATAACTATTTCATATTAAAATTGTACATATTTTTTCCGACCGTGTCATATTTACTTGGTTTATGATAAAAACTATGGAAATAGAATATGTATTTGAGCCAACTTCAAATCATAATAATTCAAAATTATCTTCAAATCATGAACCATCTTCTTCAGATCATGAACCAACTTCGAATCAAAATAATTCGGTTAACCTTCTGTTCAAAGAACCCAATCAGGTCACGTCCAAGAAGGCCTCATCCGTTAATCAAAGATCCCCGATAGGTTCAATGGAACGGGTTAAGCCATTGGATGACAATGATGATAATGATGAACGAGTTGAATTTAAAGTAGGAAAGGAAGCCAAGTTTTTTCGAGTACCTTATGAACATTGTATGAATTCTAACATGTTAAAAGCCATGTTAGATAAATATGATTCGACTTTGGCGAATGATCCTATAGTATGTCCTTTACTGGAACCTATTGATTTTGAGTTGATTATAGAATATTGGGATATTATTTCGTATGGTAAATCAAATGTTTCACAAGATCAAGTGAATACATCTATTCGAATATGGTTACAACATATGGACGTACCTCGTTTAACGTCTTTATTACTTACAGCAAGTTATTTAGCTGAATTATCATTGATGAATGTCGTATGTGTTCATTTAAAAGCATTATATCAAAAAGGCAAAAACGTGGCTGAATATTGTGCTCTGTTAAACATGAGAGTACCAGATCAAGATGAACTTGCTCGTTTATCTCAAATTTATGCACCGAGATTTGCTCTTCATATCACTAAAAAAGAAGGATCGCCGAAAAACTCAAAAAAGAGATCTTCTTCTACCATTACAGAAACAATTACAAGGAAAAAAAGTCGAAAATAAATTGTTTATAGTTTTATAATTTTAAAAAAGTAGAGAAATTCTTTTTAGAATAGTAGAGAAATTTTTTTTAGAGTAGTAGAGAAATTTTTTTTAGAATAATCAAGAATTTTTTTAGAGTAGTAGAGAAATTTTTTTTAGAATAATCGAGAATTTTTTTAGAGTAGTAGAGAAATTTGTTTTAGAATAATCAAGAATTTTTTTTAGAGTAGTAGAGAAATTTGTTTTAGAATAATCAAGAATTTTTTTTAGAGTAGTAGAGAAATTCTTTTTAGAATAGTAGAGAAATTTTTTTTAGAGTAGTAGAGAAATTCTTTTTAGAATAATCAAGAATTTTTTTAGAGTAGTAGAGAAATTCTTTTTAGAATAATCAAGAATTTTTTTAGAGTAGTAGAGAAATTTTTTTTAGAATAATCAAGAATTTTTTTAGAGTAGTAGAGAAATTTTTTTTAGAATAATCAAGAATTTTTTTAGAGTAGTAGAGAAATTTTTTTTAGAATAATCGAGAATTTTTTTAGAGTAGTAGAGAAATTTTTTTTAGAATAATCAAGAATTTTTTTTAGAGTAGTAGACAAATTTTTTTTAGAATTATCAAGAATTTTTTTTAGAGTAGTAATAAAAGAAAGAGAGAAAAGATGGGACGTCGTGATGAAGAGCCTGCTGTGAAAACGGGTGGAAATAATAAGATTATTGGTGGTAGTTTGATATTATTCTTTATTTTACTGCTAACCATTGTGATTGTTCGTCAGGATATTAAGAGTTCTTTAGCTGCTACTGTTACCAAAGTAGATATTAGCCAAAGTAATTCACCATTACAAGTAAACTCTTCCACAAATAATACTACCATGAGTTTACCTTTGCATATTACTGTTACTACCACCACAGTAACAGGAACTAGAGAAGCATCACCAGATCAAGAACTACATAGAAATACACAACAAAGGACAGTTCCAGCTGGTGATAGCCATACAGGTTTTACCATTACCAATGGTACCAATGCTGAGAATGCCAAGGAATATTTTATTAATTGCGAGACCTATATCTCAACTGGCATATATTGAGTGATAGGGTGTAAATCAATTTTATTTATATATTAAATATATTATTTTCTTGCTGATTTGTAAATCAAGTTTATTTAAAAATGATATTTTCTTGCTAATTTGTCAAGTTCTGTTATCATATATTGAATGAGAGGGTAAATTAGGCTTACTTTTTGGTTATAATCTGTCATTATTTGTTTAGATTTCGAAATGAAACTGAAAAAGGGAGCTTTTGATTCTCTTTTCAAAAACATGATGGGTTCTGAGAGTTTTCTATTTTGGTTCAATAATATTTGGAATTGTTGATAATTCTTACGCAATTCCAGATTGGACAATGTCCATAAAGGATCATTAACCAGTGAACATATATTGTCAAAAGTCACTGTACTTAAATGTAGTAAAATAGCCAAATCCATTCTTTCCATTGGTTCTTCATTAGGATAGATACGATATCCAAGAGAATGATAGAGTATATGTCTTGTGCTATTTAGATCTGGTAATATATTCATGACTTCATTGAAATGAATTAGAAACTGTTGATTACTTTTACTATCCTCTATTATGAATACATCATATACGGGTTCTTTGGTTTGTTGTACATATTCATGAGCATAGGCAGATAGAATAACTCCTGGTCTGATTTCGATAGAACCCTTTGGATCATATATGATATCTTTTCGATGTTTGATACTAATATAGTTGGAAATGATTCGTAAATCTTTGGGTGGTTCTGTAATGATATAATTACGTACTTGTTCCACAACTATTTCTTGTTCCTTCTCTTGATCTTTTTCTTGTTCTGCATCCATGGGTGCTCCTTTTGATAAATCAATCTTATAATTTCCATTATTTAGTTTATAAGTAAATCGTTCGAGTTGAGTGGTCAGATAATCTTTATTGTTCTTCTTGTCATACTCTTGATTTTTTTGCCATTGAAAGATCATACTTTGCAATTGTTTTGATTTGTCTGAAGAACAGTGTTTTGTCCCAAAAGTAACTTTATGGTTATACATATGCAATCCTCTAATACGATACATGGCTTGTACAATCTGAAACTCACGATTTGTTTCATGAGTCATTACCAAAACATTTAATCCTGACGGATGTCGAACATCTGTTCCTATGGTATGGGCATGATCAAAATAATAAAAGTACCCATCATCATTCGTGAAACTATTGGAATCTCGATTATTATATGGGTGAGGAGAAATACTTTTTTCTTGATAAACCATTACTTGATTATATTCATTGACAAATACAATATTTCTTTCATTTAATTCTTTCCATAATAACTCTAACGTTTCCATCAAGGTGTAATCTTTGAAATATCCAAAAGCATCAATCAGAACATCGAACTTTCCAACCGATTTGATATCATTCTCAATTAAATCAGCCCTAGTTAACAATTGTAGGATTTCGTTATAGGCCAAATCTGGAGTTACGCATACAATACCTAGAGAACCTTCAGTTGGAATGGCTACAGTACCTGAAAAGGCATAAATAATACCTTTTTGTTGTTCTTTTTTGTGAAGAATATCAGTCATGTTAATATTAGTCATTTCTGTGGTATAACTTAATTCTTCATAGAGACAATACGTTAACCAATAAATTCTTTGATCATCGATTTCAGGAACGATTCCCAACTTAATTTCTCTTTCATTGATGGAGCTAATCTGTTTTTGTTGCCATGGTAAAAGAAATGGTTCGTGAGTCATAGCAACGCAAGTAGCGATAAAATTGACATCATTACTACTAAATTCAGAACTTTCATGTGGGATATTACTGGCAATGAAAGGAACTACAAATGGACTTTTCTTAGATCCAGAAGATCTGAAACCATATTTCGATTTGTAGATCCATTTCTCTCTGACTGTTTTATAAATATGAAACCAAGTTTGATACAATGGATGCTTCTTCTTTTCCATATTCCATAATCTTTCCCACTCCACTTTTTTGGCGCATCGAAATAGTAATTTGGGCATTTCATAACGAAACCAATAAAGAACATCTTTCAGTTCATGTTCTTGAGCCGAATAACCCTTAATGACATTTTTACAAATATTATAATCAGACTTACATGGCATTGCAATGGAGTCATACTCATCCATAATCATCATATCATATCGATCTCGAATAGAACCTAATGGTTTTAATTGCCATATCTGTTTCAACTCTAAATCATCCAATACATCAATAATGACATAACCAGGTTTTCGAACAAAACGATATTCTTCCTTCTTTTTGGAATGAGATTTTCGAATAATGACCCAAGGTATAAAAGCCAAATTGGCAATGCGTTGAATAGCCGCTTCAACTAGATGTTTGGGTTGGACTACAATCACATAAAGTCCATAGCGTGGTTTAGGATTCTTCTCCAAGAAATGAATTAATAAATAGGGCATAATCACAGATGATTTTCCAGAACCCATAATCGATTGTACTACACAGTTTCGATTAGTCTTGGCAGCTCTTTCAATCTCTTCTATTAGTTTCACTTGTTTATCATTAGGTGTCAAACCACCCATACTCTTCCAAAAGTCGACTATATCATCTGAAGGGAAATACTGATAATGTTGTCGAATCTGATTGATCCATCTATCTTTTGGATCTATCATATGACTTGCATCATGGTTATGTAGGTTATTGATATAAGAAGATCCAAATATATCAGGTTCTAATATTCTAAATATTTCTGTTACTCTAGGTATAATGGTGGGTAAATGATTAGACCTGACCACATGATATAATAATTTAATTTGATCACAACTTAGATTGAGGAACCAATTATAATTCTTTGTAAATTCTAGAATACTCCAATTCAAGTTGGTATTTATCCTAGAGTCAAAGCTCTGTTGAAATGGTGATGAATAAGGAGCATTACCCATGACTACTAACAAACCTCTACGTTCTTGATGTATTCGATGATATAGTAAACAAGATATGCCACGACTATCATTAACACAATGCCATGATCGTAATGGATCATTTTGAACTCGTTCAAGATCGATATACCACACAGAATCATTATAGTACCATTTAGATCCTTCGATAGTCCATGTATGGGATGGAACCATTCGTGGTTTGAGACTTATAAATCGTAGTGTGAAGAATCCCTTTTGTTTGGATCTTTCGGTACAGATAAAGTACCCATAAGAATGCAAGTATTGTTGAAATGGTAAAGGATTTTTGATAAAGGTAAGACAAGATTTCTTTTGAAACGTCCATCGATTATGTTCATCTAAAACTAGCTCTGGATGTTCCATAGAAGTAGCTTGGGGTGTAATGTGAATATGATGAATCATTTTGGAAGTAATATTTTGATAACTCATGATTTGTATCTTATATATACTAGATTTAAAATTGATAATAAAATACCAGTGTTTATCAATGGAAAACTTTTCTTTAAAAGGTAGATATATGGTATTGAATATTACCTCTTCATTGATACGTGCATTTCGACAAAGAAGTAGAGCGGTACCATATTGAAACCATTCGTTATCTGTAGTAAAACTATAATTCTTTCTATGTACATGATGTATCTGTAGTTCTACCATATAATTGGTACAAATGGATAGATAAAGTTCCTTTATATCCTGTGGTATATGATGAAATTGCAATTGAAAAAAATGACGTCTGACCATTTTCATATATCGTTGTTGAACCTTGTAAGGAAGATCAATCTCTTGATGAAATCCAGCAGGATATTGGATTGGATTGACATTCGACATGTCACCACAGGTGGGTAATTCTAATGGAGAATAGTTGATATAATAATTAATAGGCCTTAAAGGTGATAAGGCACCATAACCAATGGGTAAGCTATCCATCTCCAAATGTTTGACTAAAAATTCACTATTTTCAAGTGATTCATTGTAACGAGGACTCAATGCAGAACAAACCAAACCTATTATGATAATGAATGACAAGTTTGTATATTCACCTTGAAGTTCATGAGGAACAATAGTGGAACGATTACCCATTATTTTGTTGAATAAAGGTATCATCTCCTTAGTAATTCTTTCTTTGGAATCATCAAATTTTATACCATTGATAATGTCTATGATCGACATGACTTGATCGTAGTGTACAATTTGATCCTTAATATACTCTTTACATAGATTGTGAAATGTGACTGATAATATTCGAGATTGTTTGCTTAAATCTTCCTCTCGATACTGACTATGATCAGTTAGTATATTCACTAAAAACTTTAAAACAGGTCTGATTGTCTTGTGATCAATCTTGATTTTGTTAACGGCCCAGTGCTTGCACACAAATCGAATATAACAGAGATGATTTATCCAATTATCTGTGGAATAGGTAAGCCTCGTCGCTTCATCATCATACCAATCCCATTTATATTGAAAATGCTTTGGTTCTTGTTTCAATGGTTGCAGTTGCACAGATATGTTTTTGAATCGTTTTTCATCAAACTTTTGTAATAATTGATCATATTGTGTAGAAAGATATTTACGACATTCTGGTATATTAGTATAAGTATAAGCTACATTCATGAAAAGAAAATCATCTGGAACGTATCGATATCCTACCAAAGGATAAAGTGAACTGATGAATGTTTCAAAGTATTTTTTGACATCAATCAATTTCCATCTATGTTGATGTAGTAGTTGAAATATAAGATAACAAAATAGATCTGAAAAAATACCTGATCCGAATGTATGATTCACAAATAATCTATTTTTTCTCCATATCAAAGACATGTCATTTCCCAAATGAATAATTTCGACATCGCTTTGATTTAACTTGATTTCTTCTCCATCTTTTTGGTTATCATATACATCCGTAAAAGTATCATTGTCACTTTTATAATTATCTTCATAATTATCTTCATAATCACCTCCATAATTATATCTATAATCTCTTTCATGATCTTTTTGACGATCCTTTTTATCATTTGTTGGTTCTTTTACAGATACTAGAATACAATGATATGTTTTTGTTTGCATTGAATTACTATCCTTTACTGTTATTTGATCATGTCTGAAATCTTTTCTTGTATTTACCACATTCCATATTTTCTTTTGTTTAGGTAATTGAAAGGCAATGAGTCGTTCTGCCAAAACTCTTGGTTCAATCATCTGTAATATATCATTATTCTCATCGTCGATAAATTGTTCTAGTACTGCACATACTTGATCATCTTGCTCATAATTATAGGATTTTAACTTTGTAGTTACGATACAATGTAAAGTAATCATTCGAATCATTCTCATCAATTCTTCTGCTACATATTTATGATCTATTTTTGTTAACAAAGTAGCATGACGTGGATTGATAAGTACATTAGGTAATAATAAGTTGGGTATACAAAAATTTTGTAATACATCAATTTTATAGTTTTTGATCAAGTCTAAAAGTTCCTCTTTATCAATCCGTTCCTTTTGATTCGATAACCATATTAATAGAAATGGATTTCGATTATAGTCTTGTTGTATTTGTTTAAAATCTTTTCTTTTAATTGATTCGATATCATCAGTCATGAATAATCTTATAAATGTATCTGAAAGTTGTTTCGTTATCCAATGATTCATTTTTATTATTCCGAACTAGTTATCGAAATTTTTTTTTTGTTTATTCATTTCAAACCAAAATGGAAGTCGTTGGATTAGATGAAGATACTACTCCGAAATTCATGACTTTGAAAAGTAAAGAAGATACATCATTTCAAGTATCTATTCAAGGAGCAAAATGTTCCAATGTACTCAAAACAGCTATGGAAAATGACAATGAAAATGAAATTACCTTGGATCGTGTGAAACACGATATGCTTCAACTATGTGTCAAGTATATGGAAATTCATGCTACCCAAGAACCCAAGCTTATTCAACCACCACTTCCTTATCCATGTAATCTTCGAGATCTGATGATACCTGAAGATGTCGATTTGATTGATAACTTACCAGTATTGACTTTATTTGAACTCATTACCTGTGCCAATTACATGGATATTCCTGGATTGATGAATATCCTATCAGTCAAGATTGCTTCTCTCATCAAAGGTAAAACCACTGAAGAAATCAAAAAAACATTTGGAATTGATGAGATTACTCGAGAAGAAGAAGAACAAGTCAAGGAAGAATTCAAAGATTTATTAGATTTATATTCTGACAAATAATAAAAGTTCCGTGTTTCTATTCTTGTCTTTTGTTATCTTGTTATTACAGAATAAAATGGATACTATGGAAAGGAAACGAAAAATTGGTCATGTCGAAAGTCGGTTATGTGAGAAACTTGATGTAAAAAAGGTTGTTCTATCGAAGACGAACGAAGTTCTATCGAAGACGAACGAAGTTCTTACCAATGAAGAATCAAGAACTGAAAGTTGTGATGTAAACTACAGAACTAGTGGCAATGTATTGTTGGATCTTTTCTTCACCATAGTTCGTGGTCATGAAATCTCTGATGAAAAAATGAATGAATTATGGAAAGCAAATCCTACTACACTGATCCAAATTCTCAAACATGCTCGAGATGTGAGAAAGGGAAAGGGGGAAAAGAAGATTGTAAGATATGCATTACTATGGCTTCGTCATCATAAACCCAAAACCTACTTACTTAACCTTCGTGATTTCACGATTAATCTAGGATATTTCAAAGACTTGGTACAACTTGCTTCTGAGATACCACTAGATCATAGAAAAGAAATGTTTGGATTAGAATTGGCTATCATTGGTGAAGCATTACTCTATGATAAAGAATTAGTTGACACTTCAAACAGAATGGATGAAAAACAAATCTCCATTTCATTAGCCGCTAAGTGGGCTCCATCAGAAGGAAAACATTTCGATGTCTTAGCTAAACGTCTTGCTAAATTAATGTTTCCTCAATCCAAGACAGCTTTAAAAGAGTATCGATTACTCTTAACCAAGTTACGCCATCACTTGAATCTTGTAGAAACACTCATGTGTGAAAACAAGTTTGATCAAATTGATTTCAGTAAAGTACCGTCGAAAGCTCATCGTTTATTACGAAAAGCGTTTGTCAAACATAACCCACTAAGATATGAAAAGTACCTTGAACAAGTCTCTCTTGGCAAACAAAAAATCAATACCACTGCAACATACCCTCATGAGTTAGTCCAAGCTTGTATGAATCGACAGCATGATAAGACTACTCAATTAATGTGGGAAGATATCGTAGACAAACTTAGATCCAATACATTAACCAGTTCATCAGTAGCAGTGGTTGATGTATCAGCAAGTATGAACGGTACTCCTATGGAAGTCGCTATTGCCTTGGGATTAATGGTATCCGAATTGACCACATTACCTTTTCGAGATCGAGTCATTACGTTTGATACAACACCAGCCTGGCATGTCTTGAATCCAAAAGATTCCTTGGCTGATAAGGTATCTCATATGCTTAGAGCTCCTTGGGGAGGATCCACTAATCTTCGTGGTACTTTTGATTTAATCTTGGATACGGCAGTTGGTTCCAAAGTATCACAAGAAGATATGCCTCAGACCTTGTTTATTTTTAGTGATATGCAGTTTAATCAAGCTTGTGGTAATCAAGAAAAATCTCAATCCACATTCCAATATGCTAAACAACGTTTCAAGGAACATGGATATCAATTACCTAAGATTGTCTTTTGGAATCTAAGAGGTGATAGCAAAGGTGTTCCTATTCAATCTTCTACTGAAGAACAAACTGCTCTAGTGTCAGGCTATAGCCCAACACTCTTCAAACTATTTACTCAAGGTAATTTTTCACCCATTGAAATCATGAATGATGCCATCCAAAGCTATTCTGGCTTTGTTGATGAATCTGAATTATAAATAAATAAATGTTTTTTTTTGAATGAATAAGAAAAATACAAAAAAAGGTTGGGAACAGCCTGCTGTTTTTTTAATATAATCATTATTTTTGTTGCTGCAAGCAGACTTGGAACCTTTTGTTTTTTTTGTTTGTACAAGGTTTTTTTTGGTTATACCTATTGTTCCATATTTTTGGGCTACATAGTTTAGGGTAGTGACTCTTCCATATGCAGTGCTTCCCGAACATTCATTATTCTATTCTTTGCAAAATATATTAACCATTAATAATATTTCTGTATTATTTTGTATAAATATTTATTCTTGATATATATGTGATGTCGGCGACGCCGATACTCCCTCAAAATCACG
>Ga0214923_10002226_pt1 | contig 26124 bp, 28 predicted proteins | sample LL1510_MetaG_FD_177993 | JGI IMG/M metagenome (GOLD analysis project Ga0214923, IMG submission 177993) | Freshwater microbial communities from Lake Lanier, Atlanta, Georgia, United States - LL-1510 | ecosystem: Environmental > Aquatic > Freshwater > Lake | place: USA: Georgia | collected...
GATTGCCGTGATCATAATATAACGGATCGTCGTTTTCATGGGTGCATATTAGAACACCAATGGGCGCGGGTCATCCGTAAATTTTTCGTAGATGTTTTTATCCGCAGGCGCACTGGAACCCGTTGGATCAATAATCGTTGCCTTGATAAAAATGATCAGCTCTTTCTTAGTCGATTGCTTGGTCACGTTCTTAAACGCATTCCCAATAAATGGCACATCACTCACCCACGGCACGCCTGTATCGGTGTTGACGTTCACGTCTTCCATCAGTCCACCAATCACCATCACTCCACCGCTTCTGATCTTCATCACAGAATCCAGCTCACGCACTTCAACCACGGGCACTTCGTTTGTGAATGGCTCAGCATTGGGGTCTGTTGACGTCAAGATGCTGTTAGCAATCGCAGAACCCGGGTCGGTTACCTTATCTACCTGACGAGACAAGGTCGGGCGCACACTGAGCGTGATCTCCCCTTTATCCAGATTGATAGAAGGCAGAATACTCATGATAATCCCAATCGGAACAGAACGACGAGTCGATTGCACTGTCGTTTTCCCTGGAATCACGCGACCATCCACAATCTGATCATCCTCGCGATCAATTTCTACTTCGAAGAAGATTTTGTTCTGCGCAAAGGTCAGCACTGATTGCTGGTTATTAATTGCGTGCAATCGCGGGCTAGAAAGTGTGCGAGATGTACCAAATTTTTCAGTCAACTGAACCACAGAGTCCAATTTAATGCCCAGATTGTTTGAACCATTGGGGTTGTTATTACCTTCCGGTCCCAACAGCGTATAGGTTGCACCACCTTCTGCCAAAGTGGTCGGCAGACTAACCTTAAGTTTAGAATTACCTACGGCCGCCGTCCAATCTACCCCACTTTGGAATTTCTTATCCAGTTGCACTTCCACCAGCTTCGCCTCAATCAACACTTGAGCAGACGCGCTGCGCTCCAGCACCTTCAAATATTCTGCAACCATCGCATGTTGACGCTCAGAAGCAGACACTGACAAGATACCAGCCTGACGGTTAATCACAAAGAAGGCTCCATTCACACCTTTACCCTCGGTTTTACCTGCATTGGTGTCTTGAGTAATTTCCTTATCTTTGTCTTTGCCCTGACCAATGGTACGCCCGGGAACATAATTCAGGATCCGCGTCATACCCGACTGCAATGAGCCCCATAAATCGCTTTCGGTCTTAGAAGAAATGCTGGAAGTCGTTCCCGTAGAAAGACCACCGCCTCCGCCAGCACCACCACCGCCTCCGCCAGCACCACCACCAGATCCGCCGCCGCCACCAGATCCACCACTGGAACCGCTGGACAGTACATCCGTTGCCAGACTGACTTGACTTTCGCTGTTACGAATCATGTTCAGGAAGTCGAGCGAATAGTTCTTTACGTAAGGTAAGTCACGCTCTATGCGCAGCACACCATTTTGCATGCTGTAGCGCAGCCCCGCCAGATCAGACACGCGCTCAATCACTTCGCTGAAAGGCTTATCTTTGGCGCGGAACGCAACCCCGCCTTCGATACCTGCACCCAGCTCAATATCCACATCCGCCAAACGCGCCAGTTCAATCAGCACATCTTTCAGCGGCACATCATCGGTTACCGATACAGTCACGAGTTTATTTTTACCCACTTGTGGGCGCTTGGGGGCAGCAAGAATTTGTGCAATCTCCGGCACGGGGGGCGCTTTTTGCCGTATGGTATGCTGATAGGCCTCATCTTCTTCACCTTGTTTCGGACGGGCTAATTGCTCGTAATCCTCGCGATCCAGTTTCGCATCACGATCTATATGATCATAGGTTTTGGGGTCAAAAATGCCGCCATCGGCACAAGCGGCAAGCACCAGCACACAAGATATCGTGGCCGCTTTAATCAAACGCGCAGTCTTCATAGCCATAACCCAACCAACTATTAATACTATGTTTTGTATTATTAATGATTCTTATAACATAATGTGGTGACAACACCATCCAGTTATCAAATTTTAACTTTGAATTAACCTTAATTATTTTTAATAAGGTCCGCTAAATGTGGTATTTTTGATACTTTGCGACATCAGCGCATCAACTGCCAGAACCATTGCGATGCAACTGGCATCATTAAACAAATCAGTAAAGATGCCGCCAAAGCAGGTCCAAACGGAAAGCGTTCACCGCGCCCCATCCATCGCCACGCCAGCCCCAACGCAATGCCGGAAAGCCCCGCATAAAACAAGAAGGGAGCAAACCCCTCCAACCCCAACCACAACGCCGCTACCGCAAAGAACTTCACATCCCCCATGCCAAGTCCGTGCTTCTTTTTGAGCTTCCAGAAGCCATAACGCACCGCAAGTCCAAGCCCTCCCGCCACGGCTGCCGCCGCCAGCACCGGCACAACATCACGTCCGGTCAATAGCAGCTGCACCAGAGCAAGCACCGCCATCACCATCTGCACTTCATTGGGTATCAGGTAATGTTCTAAATCGATCACCACCAGCACGATCAGGCAATAGACCAATGCCGTCATTACCAGCCACTGTGCGGTTGGACCATAATGATACAGCAAACCCAGCGTACTCAGAACCGTCACCACTTCTATAGCCAGATACCGCCACGGGATGCGTGTATTGCAGTATCGGCAATGGCCGCGACTCATGAGGTAAGACAGAATAGGCACCAGATCGCGCACCCCAAGGGTGGTATGGCACGACGGGCAACGCGAACGGGAAGCCGCCACCACCTCGTCCCGCGGCAAGCGGTACACCAGCAGGGTGATAAAGCTGCCAAAGCACGCCGCCACCACGGCAGCCACGCCCCAGACCCACATCAAATTATCAAATAGACTCATAGCGTTATGTGGCATCTCCCCCAAAACCAGACCATAGCATTTGTGGTTGTTTCCCGTTACTTAAAAGCAGCGGCGCCTGTGCATGGCGCCCGCTAGCGATTGAAACTTGTGATTATTTTGTTGCAACTTTGGGCACTCCATGTCACATAGGCATGCACAATATGTAGTGGGTGCGCATCCGCATCTGAATAATAAACGGCGGGCTAGCAGGAATTCGTGACGGACAAGACCATAGCAATTGCCAGTGACCATGCAGGAGTGGCATTAAAAGATGCCCTCAAGCAGGAAATTGTCGCACTAGGCTTTGAGGCTTGGGATCTGGGAACGCATTCGCAGGATTCTGTCGATTATCCAGATTATGGTAATGCAGTCGCTCACGCTATATTGGGTGGCAAAGCGCGCTTGGGCGTAGCGATTTGTGGGTCCGGTATTGGCATCAGCATTGCCGCCAACCGCCACAAAGGCATTCGCGCCGCACTTTGCAGCAGCGGTCTGGCAGCCAGCCTGTCGCGGCAACATAATGACGCCAATGTACTGGCACTGGGTGCGCGGCTTATTGGCATCGAAGAGGCAAAAGAGTGTGTCAGGCGTTTCCTGACCACGCAGTTCGAAGGCGGCAGGCACGCAACCCGTGTCAGCAAGCTGGGGTGATAGAAAGTAAGGAGTTTATTCAATGACAGCATCGGTGGTATCCATGAATTCAGCCAAACAATCCAAGTCTGATTTTTTCACTCGTAGTGTAAAGGATAGCGATCCGGAACTTTACCACGCACTGCAAGCGGAGCTGGAGCGCCAGCAATATCAGGTGGAGCTGATTGCATCGGAAAACATAGCAAGCCTCGCCGTGCTGGAAGCGCAAGGCTCGGTGCTGACCAACAAATACGCCGAAGGCTATCCGGGCAAACGCTATTATGGCGGGTGCGAACATGTGGATGTGGCAGAGCAACTCGCCATCGACCGCGCCAAGAAATTGTTTGAGTGCGCTTATGCTAACGTACAGCCAAACTCTGGTTCACAGGCCAATCAAGGTGTGTTCAACGCGCTCATCAAGCCGGGCGACACTATCCTTGGGCAATCGCTGGCTGCCGGTGGCCACTTAACCCATGGCGCTGCTCCCAACCAATCGGGCAAATGGTTCAACGCCATCCAATATGGCGTACGCGAAGCCGATGGCCTGATCGATTATGACCAGATGGAAGCCCTCGCCGTTGAACATAAACCGCAAATGATCATCGCCGGTTTTTCTGCTTATCCCCGTGTGGTGGATTGGGCACGTTTCCGCAAGGTGGCCGATAAGGTTGGTGCATTACTGCTCGTTGATATGGCGCATGTGGCCGGTCTGGTTGCCGCAGGCGCTTATCCTAGCCCACTGCCGCACGCGCATGTGGTCACCACCACCACGCACAAAACCCTGCGCGGTCCACGTGGCGGCATGATTTTGTCTAACCACCCCGAGCTGGTGGTGCGCAAAACCCCAACCGGTAAAGATGTGACGCTGGAACAAGCCATTAACTCAGCTATTTTCCCCGGCATTCAAGGCGGTCCGCTGATGCATGTGATTGCGGCTAAGGCCGTGGCTTATGCCGAAGCGCTCGATCCGTCATTCAAAGCATATGGCAAGGCTGTGATTGATAATGCACGCGCCTTGGCAGAAACCCTGAAATCCCGCGGATTCAATATTGTGTCCGGCGGCACCGATAACCATATCGTGCTGGTGGATATGCGCCCAAAAAACCTGACCGGTAAAGCGGCAGAAGAAAGTCTGGAACGCGCAGGCCTTACCTGCAACAAAAACGCGATCCCATTTGATCCGCAGCCGCCAATGATCACGTCCGGTGTGCGGCTTGGTACTCCGGCAGGCACCACGCGCGGCTTTGGCGTGGCTGAATTCCAGCAAATCGGCAACCTGATTGGCGATGTGCTGGATGGTCTGTCTAAAAATCCGGAAGGCAACGGGGCGCAGGAAAAGAAAACTGCCGCCGAAGTGCGTGCCTTGTGCGAACGCTTCCCCATTTATAACGCGATTGGATAACGCACATGCATTGCCCGTTCTGCAGTAATCAGGATACACAGGTGAAGGATTCGCGGCCCAGCGAAGATGGTTCTACCATCCGCCGCCGCCGCTTCTGCCCCGCCTGCAATTCCCGTTTTACAACGTTTGAACGGGTGCAACTGCGTGAGCTGACGGTCGTCAAATCCAATGGTGATCGCCGCCCGTTTGACCGCGACAAGATTGCCCGCTCGCTCAGCATTGCGCTGCGCAAGCGCCCCGTCGATCAGGAACTGGTGGAACAAACCATCAACCGCATCGTGCAGAAACTCGAAAGCCAAGGCGAAAACGAGGTAACCTCTGCGCAGATTGGTGAACTGGTGATGGAGGAACTGATCTCGCTCGATAAAGTGGCCTATATCCGCTACGCATCGGTCTATCGGAACTTCCGTGAAGCCAAGGACTTTGAAGATTTCGTTGAAAAACTCGTGGTGCCATCGGTGTAATGTCTGACCATCTGCAAGACCTCCCCATGATGCAGCACGCGCTGCAGCTTGCGGCACGTCATCTGGGCATCACTGCGCCCAACCCTTGCGTGGGGTGCGTCATCGTTAAAGACGGTCACATTATTGGTACCGGCATTACCGCCAGATCCGGACGTCCCCATGCGGAAACGCAGGCCTTGGCCATGGCCGGCAGCGCAGCAAAAGGAGCAACGCTTTATGTCACGCTGGAGCCCTGCGCCCATGATGGCCACACGGCCGCCTGCGTCCAAAGCATCATCAATGCCGGCATCCAGCGCGTCGTCATCGCCTGCTTGGACCCCGATCAGCGAGTCAACGGTGCAGGCATTGCTGCACTGCGTACGGCTGGCCTTACCGTCACCACGGGCACATGCGCACAGGCCGCATGGGAACTCAATGAGGGGTTTTTCCTCAAAACGCTGGAAAACCGACCTCTGGTCACACTCAAAATGGCCACGTCATTGGATGGAAAAATTGGCAATGCGGCAGGAGAGAGCCGCTGGATCACCAGCGAGCGCGCCCGTGAATATGCCCATTTGCTGCGCGCCACCCACGATGCCATTGCCACCGGTATCGGCACGGTATTGAGCGACGACCCCATGCTCAACTGCCGGATTGAAGGGCGCGAACAGGACTCCCCTATCCGTATCGTGCTGGATAGCCAGCTGCGCCTGCCCCTCACCAGCCAATTGATAAAAACGGCCAAAGAACTACCGCTGTGGGTGGTCACTACCAACGACTCCGCCGCCAGCACACAGGCCGCTGCGCTGCGCGAAAACGGGGCAGAGATTCTGCCCTGTGCCAATGACCGCAACCACATGAACCTGCGCGATGCGCTGGCAACACTGGCACAAAAAGGGGTAACCCGCCTGTTGATCGAGGCCGGCCCGCAGCTTTCGACCGCGATGTTGAATGCCCAGCTGGTCGATGTGCTCTATTGGTTCCGCGCCCCCATCATTATTGGCGAAGAGGGTCGCACCGCTATTACCTGGATGCCAGAGAAACCGCTGACAGACCTGACCCGTTTCAAAGCCATCCAGTCTATTTCGCTTGGCGATGATCGGTGCGATGTGTATAGGATACGCCCATGTTTACCGGCATCATCAGCAACCTAGGGATTATTCAACAGCTTTCACAGCAGGAAGGAAGCCTCCATCTGACGATCAATCCACAATTTGCTTTGGATGATGTAGCGATTGGCGCTTCTATCGCCTGTAATGGCGTATGTTTAACGGTAACCCAGAAAACAGCTGATACGTTTGATGCCGTTGCCAGCGGCGAAACACTGGCCATTACCACACTGTCTGGCTGGCAGCGGGGGCAGTCGATTCATCTCGAGCGCGCACTTAAGCTGGGCGATGAACTGGGCGGACACATGGTGTCGGGTCATGTGGATGGCACCGCCATTATTATCTCCATTGAGCCGGTGGATGTATCCTACCGTATGACCTTTGAAGCGCCTGCCCATTTAAGCCGCTATATTGCGCGCAAAGGCTCCGTAGCCATTGACGGTATTTCGCTGACCGTTAATACCGTTGACCAGCATCGCTTTAGCGTCAATATTATCCCTCACACTTGGCAGCACACCACGTTGAAAGACCGCATAACAGGAGACCTTGTGAATCTGGAAGTGGACCTGCTTGCCCGCTACGCCGAACGGCTGATGGAGCGCTGATGCCTTACACCTCACATCTTGCCCCGATTGAAGAGATTATTGCCGATGCCAAGGCCGGTAAAATGTTTATTCTGGTGGATGATGAAGACCGCGAGAATGAAGGTGATGTGGTGATTCCTGCCGATATGGCGAATGCGGAAACCATTAATTTTATGGCTAAATACTGCCGCGGGCTGATTTGTCTGGCGCTCGATAGCGACCGCGTACGCCAACTGGGGCTGCCGCCTATGGCCAGACATAACAGCTCACGCCATTCCACCGCGTTCACCGTTTCCATTGAAGCACGCATTGGCGTAACTACCGGCATTTCTGCCGCTGACCGCGCAAAAACCATTGCCACTGCCATTCATCCCTTAAGCACCGCTGCCGACATCGCAACCCCGGGCCATGTGTTTCCGCTCGAAGCACGCGAAGGGGGTGTGCTGGTTCGCGCCGGACACACCGAAGCCGCCGTTGATATTGCGCGCATGGCAGGGTTGAAGCCTGCCGGAGTCATCTGCGAAATCATGAATGATGATGGCACCATGGCGCGGATGCCGGACCTGATCGAATTTGCCAAAACGCATCAGCTTAAAATTGCCACCATCGCCGATCTCATTGCCTATCGCCGCCGCTTTGAGAAGCTGGTCGATTGTGTGCTCACCGCCCCTTTTCACAGCAGTATTGCAGGGGAATTCACACTCAAGATTTACGTCACTAAAGTGGGTTATGCCGAGCATATTGTGCTGACCAAGGGGGTAATTAACGATAAAAGCCCAACCTTGGTGCGCGTGCATGCGCTCAATGTCCTACAGGATGTGCTTGGGGATACTGAACTGGGCAAATCCGGCGCCTTGCACTCCGCCATGAAACAGATTGAAGCCCATGGTAGCGGAGTTATTGTGCTGATTCGTGAGCCACGCCGTACCGCCGTATCCGACACGATGAAACTGCGGCTAGGGCAATCTCCAACCGAAAATCCGCATCTGCGCGACTATGGCATTGGCGCGCAAATCCTGCTGGATTTGGGCATCAAAGACATGATATTACTGTCGAATACAAAAAGAAGTGTCGTGGGGCTAGAAGGTTATGGCCTCACCATCCACGGCTACCAACCGATCGAGTAAGCATATGGCTCATTTTCTGATTGCTGCAGCAAATTATTACGAAGACATCACCAATGAGTTGTTGCTTGGCGCAAAAACCCATCTGGATGTCTGCGACCACACCTATGAGATTATTCTGGTACCCGGAGCGTTTGAGCTGCCTGCCGCTATCGGCTTTGCGCATCATTATCAGCGCGACACCTATGATGGATATATTGCGATGGGTTGCGTGATTCGCGGTGAAACGTCGCACTATGACCATGTGTGCAACGAGTGTGCGCGTGGCTTGCAGGATCTGGCTGTCAATCATCAGGCCGCGATCGGGTTTGGCGTGCTCACCGTTGAAAGTAAGGAACAGGCGCATTATCGCGCCAGCGTGAATGTCGGCAATAAAGGCAAGGAAGCCGCCGATGCCTGTATGCGAATGGTCGCGCTCAAAGAGCGTTTTGGGGTGCTGTAGTGAGCGAACTCGACCGCGAATCGCTGCGCAGAAAGCGCTGTGCCCGAGTGGCCGCCATTCAGGGTATCTATAATTTTACCCTGACCGGAAGCATTGCCAGCAGCACCACTCTGTTTAATAATCTAATGTCGCAATGGCAGCAAAGCGCTCATGAGCAAGACGAGGAATGGCCAGTCGATGATATGCCCGAAGGCGCACTGCTAAAAAAGATTCTCAGCGGCGTGATCGATCATGGCGAACAGATCAATGCGGCACTCAAAAGCGTGATCAAGGAGAACTGGAAACCTGAACGTATGGATCCGGTGATGATCGCTTCCCTGCGCTGCGCTATCTATGAGCTGATGCATCACCCCGATATGCGAACGCCTACACTGGTCGATGAATATGTCACCATCACCAAAGATTTTACGGATGATAACGAGCTGGCCTTCTTCAACAGCGCATTGCAAACGCTGGTAACGCAGCTTCGTCCCTGATCGTCATGCATGAATTTGACTGGATAGCACGCTATTTTGCCCCGCTCAGTCGAGGCGAAACAGGCGGGCTTGGGCTCACCGATGACGTGGCGCTACTTACTCCCCCCGTAGGACATTGCACGGTGTTAACCACCGATACGCTACATGAAGGCGTGCATTTTCTAGCCCAGACGGCTCCAGCCCTTATCGCTAAAAAAGCACTGCGCGTGAACCTTTCTGATCTGGCGGCCAAGGGAGTGAAGCCTCATGCCTACCTGCTCGCCTTGTCGCTTGGCCATGACTGCAATGAGCCATGGATTGCGCAATTTGCGGCCGGTCTGGCTGAAGACCAGCACGCATTCGGCTGCCACCTGATTGGCGGCGATACAACCCGAAGCCTTGGCCCTCTTAGCATCACCATTACCATGATCGGATTTGCGGTGCCGGATCAGATGTTGCTGCGGTCAGGCGCCAAAGTCGGCGATACCCTGTATGTAAGCGGTACCATCGGCGATGCGGCGCTGGGTCTGCAATTGCTACAACAACCTTCCGTAAAACCCATGGTTACTCCGCAAGAATCCAACCATCTGATCTCACGTTATCATTTGCCACAGCCGCGGGTGGCGCTGGGTCAGGCATTGGTTGGCATTGCCACCGCCAGCATGGATATTTCCGACGGGCTGGTGCAGGATCTGGAGCATCTGTGTCGATGTTCAGGCGTCGGTGCCGAACTACAGATTGACGGGATTCCGACCTTTGGCAACACTCCCTCTGATCATGAGAAAGCCGTTCTCGCAACATCGGGCGATGATTACGAACTGCTTTTTACCGCACCCGCCACGCATGCTGCCCGACTCCAAACCTTGGCGCGCACGCTAAACCTCGCCATTACTGCCATTGGTCACATCACACCGCAAGAAGGTGTGCGGGTCTATGATGGTCAACAAAAGCTGATAACTCTGGAAAAGAAAGGCTACCAACACCTCTAATAGCGACCGCCGGGCCGTCTGGAGGGAGCTGCCGTAGCCCTGTCTTTATTAAACCGGCCGATATTGCCAAACACCTGTTCCATGAACCCAAGTGTATGGCCTTCGGTTGGCGTCACCTGCTCTACCGCTACCACCTGCGCACTATCTGCCTTGGTATATTGCTTGACTTCCGTCACCACACCTTCTGCATTGAACGTGACTTGTGTGATATCCTGCTGCGTAATTTCTGGCCTAAAGAATCCGCGTGTTTCTTTGCGCACACTCATATAGTACCAGGTGTCATCGCCATAATTAGATGTACTGGAAGGCGAGCCAAAACGCTCTTTAATGCTCGATTTAGTGTCGGTACCAACCGTAATGTTGTTGGTAAATTTATCTTTCTCTGTGTGGCCACGATGATTGACTATCGGGCTGCAGGCAAGTAGTAAGAATGTCAGCAGTACTGCGCTAATTCCCTGCATATTTTTCATACCCGTCCTTGGAAGGAGTTTATGTTCGCCCAACTTGCACGATGGCTCAAACCATCCCCGCTCAGTGAACCATCCCACCGCGTGTATATAGCATTGGTTACCCAATCGCGTCAGCCTTTTTTTTATAGCCACCTTGGCGTACCCGACTCACTGGATGGCCGCTTTGACATGATCTTGCTGCATCTGTTCCTGATGACAGAGCGGTTAAAAGCGGATGGTGCCGAATCTTCTGTGCAGCTGCTGCAACATATCAATGATGCCTTTATCGCTGATATGGACCGGTCGCTGCGCGAAATGGGCGTCGGCGATACCGGCGTAGCCAAGCGCGTCAAGCAAATGGCCGATGCGCTGAACGGACGGCTGACCGTCTATCACGACAGCTTGAGCGATCCGGAGAAATTAACCGCGGCGCTGACCCGCAATCTGTATGGCACCACGCAGCCAACCGCTGACCATGTGGCTCAAATCATCAATTACATCACCTTGTCTGGCGTCATGCTCAAATCACAGCCCATTGAAACCCTGATTAACGGTGAGATTGTTTGGCCAAAGCTAGGGAGTAAACACGCCGCCTAAGCTGTAAGCGTCAACGGCTCATACATCCCCTGATCAGCATTGAGCATATTGCGTGAGAAAGTGGCAATATACGCATCAAATCCACGATCCCGAATCAGCGAGGTATTATAGCGAATTTGCGGCATAGGCACCGATGGAGCCGCAGCATCGCCAGCGTTTGCCTCACCTCCCCAGTCTTCCGCTTCTACGGGCTGCGATGGTGATGGTTTGGGTTTGACTGGCATGGCAAGTTCCTGCCCCAGCGCAAATTGCAACTGCTCTACTGGCGCCTTCATCACCCGTTCAAGTGGCACGTTCCTACTCTCAACAGGCATCTCTTCCGTCACCGCACGCGTTTCATCTGGAGCCGTTTGCGTTGCAATAGCAGCAAGGCCTTTGGGCGGTGGCAACGGTTTTCCGGCGTTGCTGGGGCGATATTTTACCTGCGAATATTCTTCCATCAGTTCAGGCGTAATGCCGGTGCGCGATACTCTGAGCCACGCGGCAATCAGCCGATTATCATTAGCCCCCGACTGCGACAGCCACTGCGCCATAAACGGCGTCGAAAAGCCAATCATCGCACGGCTGGAGGCACTGCCCGCAGCCTCATTCTCCACTTCCGGAACCGCCGCATAACCCGCACGCTCATAGGCGATATGGTTACGCATATCCTGTTCAAGCGCACGCTGCGCCACTGTCGCCGGCACCGCGCGATAAGGGATACGTGCAATGATGCTTGTTTCTGTCGGCACCCCAGCAACGGCCTCCACTTGATGCTGCGTTGAGACCTGAATGCTTGGCACCGTAACGCTTGGTACGATCATGGTGCTAACCTCAATAGTGACCCATACTGGTTGACTGTGCCCATAATAGCACAGTCGGGTTGTTTTGTCAATTTATCTCTATTTTATAGCTGGTTAGTATCGACACTCTTCTTGGCTTTTGATTCAGACCTTTACAAGCCAATCGGTTCACGATAATCAGACTCGCTATGCTCAAACGGTTACCGATTATCATTGCGCTCTGCGCCCTCGCCATCGCTTCAACCTATTGGTTCGGAAGGGATTTGCCAACCGCCCCCACCCCATCTGGCTCCGGTGAGGCGCTGATTGGCGGCGAGTTTTCGCTAACAGACCAGCATGGCAATCCCTACACCCATAAGGACATGCTGGATCATTATTCGCTGGTCTTTTTTGGTTTTACCCACTGCCCCGATATCTGTCCCACCGCCCTGCTCAACAGCACACTTGCCTTAGCGCAGCTTGGTGACGACGCCAAACAGGTAAAAATTGTGTTCATCAGCGTCGATCCTGAACGCGATAATCCGGCCAGCATGAAGTTGTTTGTCAATAACTTCAGTCCAGACATCGCCGCACTCAGCGGTACCGCCGAGCAGGTTAAGCAAGCAGCCGATGCCTATAAGGTCTTCTACAGCAAGGTAGAGCAAAAAGATTCCGCTCTCGGCTACGTGGTCGACCACTCCGCTTATCTTTACCTGATGGGTAAAGATGGAAAATATATCTCCCACTTTCCACATAATGTTGCACAACAAGAGTTAGCTGATACACTCAAGCGCATCATCAACCCGTGAGGTTTTTCTATGCGCCGGTTAGTCCTGTTACTGCTACTTCTCCCCTTCACCGCCCATGCATCCGACATCGTGCTGCATCGTGCGCATTCCTATGAACTTAAAAAAGGCTCAGAAATGGGCGTGATTTATCTCACCATCGAGAATAAAGGCTCCAAAGAAGTGGCGCTGGGTTCCGTACTCGCCAATGCCATCTGCCATACGATTGAGCTACACATGACAGAAATAAACAATGGCGTGGCATCCATGCGTAAGGTTGACTCTATCGTCATCCCACCTAACTCTAAGGTAGAATTGAAATCCGGCGGCCCACACCTGATGATGATTGGCGTCAAGCAGGCTCTACTGCCGGGCGATTCTTTCCCTGCAACCTTCAACTTCACCGACGGTCAATCTCTCAGCCATGTCGTGCAAATCGAAAGCCGGGATAATGACTGAGACGATTACAGCCAGCATACGCCGTGGGTTTATGTTTATTCTGTCCTCTCCCTCGGGGGCAGGAAAAACCACCCTTTCACGGCGATTGCTGGGCAGCCATGCCGGGCTGACCATGTCTGTTTCTGTCACCACGCGCGCCAAGCGTCCGGGTGAAATTGATGGGCAGGACTATTACTTCATCGATGAATCGAAATTCAATCGCATGGTTGAGGCGGGTGAGTTGCTCGAGCATGCGACGGTGTTTGAAAACAAATACGGCACCCCCGCTGCACTGGTGGAATCTTCGCTCAATCAGGGGGTTGATGTGCTGTTCGATATTGACTGGCAGGGCACGCGCCAGCTGGCAGAAAAGCGGCGGGATGATCTGGTGAGTGTGTTCATTCTTCCTCCTTCCATGTCAGAGCTTGAACGTCGCCTGCGCGCCCGCGCACAGGATAGCGAAGAGGTGGTGCGCAAACGCATGGCCAAAGCAGCCGCGGAAATCAGCCATTGGGAAGAGTATGATTATGTCGTAATCAATAATGATCTGGATGTTGCGCTATCCAAGATCGTGCATATCCTCGAGGCCGAACGCTCCAAGCGCATCCGGCAAACCAATTTGCCAAGTATCGTGGCCACCCTCTGCCAATCAGCGTAACGCCTCATAGCGCCGCGCAATCATGCAATAGTCTTCAACCGACAGCTGATCCGGGCGCAGCGTTACGTCAAATCCGGCATCTGTGAGCTGGTCCACCAGCGCTGATGACAATGGCTTGAGTGCCGATTTGAGCATTTTTCTGCGCTGCTGAAATGCAATCGCCACCACTTTCTCCAACGCCGCCTTGCTGGCGGGAAACAACGGAGACTTGCGCGGAATGAGCTGAATCACGGCAGAATCTACTTTGGGTGGCGGCACAAACGCCGCCGCAGGCACCGGCATCAGCAGATGCACTTCACATAGCCATTGCGCCAGAATCGAGATTCTTCCATAGGCTTTGGAGAATGGTTTCGCCGTAATGCGCTCTGCCACTTCACGCTGAAACATCAGCGTCAGCCCGCTGTAAGCATCGCTAGACTGGCTAATATCGTCAAGCCATCCAAGCAGCAAGCTCGTTCCCACATTATACGGCAGGTTTGCAACCACCGCACGCGGCGGTTTTCCAATGGTTGCACAGGAAACTTCTGATGCATCTGCCTGAATATAATCGAAGCGGTCGCCGGCATATGCTTTCAGCGCGGCAAGAACAGGTAAGCACCGCTCGTCCTTTTCGATGGCCACCACGCGCCCAGCACCCGCCAGTAACAGCGATCGCGTCAACCCACCCGGCCCAGGGCCAACCTCAATGACGGTATGATGGGAAATATCGCCTGCCAGCCGCGCAATTTTGTCTGTCAGGTTCGTATCCAGCAGAAAATGCTGACCAAGACTCTTCTTCGTGCGCAAGCCATATGCGTCAATCACGTCTCGCAAAGGAGGCAGCGCATCACGACTCACCGCTACACCCGAACATCGATGAGCGCTTCACGGCGCAGGGTTCGCAGGTACTTCTCGGCTTCCAGTTCCATTTTCTCCTGAAATAACACCTGACGCACTTCGTTCTCATCCGGCAATGGCGGCGGCATGTCAATGCGCTCACACAACATCAGCAGGTGAATACCATCGGGTGCCGCAAACGGTTCAGTCACACCGGTAACTCCAAGCGGTTCTACCATGGGCCGCATTTCCGCAGACATATTTGCCAGCATGGTACGAATATAATGCACCTCGATGTCGAGTCCCTCAAAATTGGTGGTGCCTGCTACGCCGCGTTCAATACAGCTGCCCGGATATTTTGCAATTGAGCGTGCTACATCCATCATAGAATTGATTTCTGATTTTGAGGTGCGTTCATTCATCTTCAGGATAATCTGTTTGAGTGCTACTTCTGCATTGCCGTTGGGGACAATTTTGGTCATGCGTCGATCCATCAGACGAATCAGCTGAATCCCGTTGGGCGTAATAGCTGGCGGCGCCATTCCCCCCACTTCAATACCCTGCATCGCCTCTTTGATCGCCGGATTCAGCAGATCACGCTGCACCCACATGGCAGGCCCTACTTCCATTTTCACCTTTGGCTGATATTTTGACATCACATCTGCCATGTCCATACCCGCCAGAATGTCGCTGCGAACCTCCTGTGCCGTTGCAGCCAGACTGTCAGGGATTTTCCCACCCGAGGCAGGCAGCAATACGGTTGCAATCTGCCATTCTTCCACTTTTTTACCCGCCGCAATACGCTGCTGAGATCGCCGCACCTCTTCTTCGCTGATTTTAATATCGCGCTTGATTTTGCGGGCGAGAATCTTATTCCACGCCACCTCACCCTTAATCTGCTGTTTGAATGATTCCGTAGACAGCCCTTTCTCCGTAATCATTCTGACCAACGACCCTTCCGCTTTATTTTGCGATTTCTCAATCCGCTTGATAGCGTCTTCCACATCATCGCCGCTAATTGAAATATTATTGCGCTTAGCCGCCTGCAGTTTCAACCGCTCTTCAATCAGCGATTTAATGACCTGTTTGCTTAATTTGCTTCTGATTTCCGGTGTATCGGGACGACCTGATGTCGTCAGAATCAACTTCATGCGGTCAGCCACATCCAGCGACGAAATTACATCATCATTTACCACCGCCATAATGCTGTAGTGGCCAAGATCATCCATTTTCTGCAACTTGCCGCTTTCACCTGCCGCTGCGACAGATGCCACCAACCCCAACAACAGACCTAATACTCGCATCATAACCCATTCAGATTCTTGAACGATACACGCACGGTAAAGTTGGTATCGGGCTGCACATCACGATCACGGGTATACTGCCGCGCCAGTCGGGTCAAGAGCGTAAAGCACTCATTTTGGTACGCAAGACCTGTCCCCGCATAAAGCATCTGGTTGTCCAGCAGGTCTCTGCGCGCCGAACCATTGATGCTCCATTCATCCGATAGTGCAATCGCCATACTGCTGATAATCTCTTCCTGCTCCTGCAAATACTGGTCTTTATCCAGCGCCACATAGTCGACCCTGAAATTTACAGGTTCTTCATCAAATCCAACAGACACGGCACTGGTAGCCGGATCGAGCGATTCCTGATCCAGACGGAACCGGTAGGTCAGCGTGAACGGGTTCATCACCAGCGAGGTCCGCCCCACATAGTCAGATAAATACTCGTTCAACTGATTGGTGTAGGGAAAGGGAGTTTCTTTCTCAGTGCTATAGTTTTGACCGAACATGAATTGCAGGTTCTTTTGGTCATCAAGCAGCCAATGTCCCCGCACCCCATATGACACACGGTGCCCCTCTTCCACGGTATCCATGCCAGGAAATCGATCAACGCTGAAGAGATCCTCATCAGCAAACTCAACGATACGGTTATCTTCATTGGGAATTTTATCAGAATTATTACCGGTGGATGACGCAACCGCCAACACCGTTGGCTCAACGGTCAGGTTGGAATTGCTAACCTCCGTAATCATCGGATAACGCCACTTAACCGATGTCTGAGGAATAACACGCACTTCGCTGCCATCATAGTTTCTGCCATCGCGCAACGTCACATCCTTAACCGAATACAGGTCATTTCTCAGCCGCGTCTCTATATCAAACAACTGCCCGCCATCACTCATCATGGGCAGCTTGCCGCCTGCCGTCGCCGAAAAACGCCGAGACTGATCGCCAATGTTGCGAGTAATCATCTGCGTATTTGCTGAGGTAAAGAAGCGCCCGCCTTTCCACACCGGCGGCGTTTCATAATAGCCTTCCGCCAGCGGTAATACAATCGGTTCGCGGTCCGGATCGTCATTGACCTGCAACCCTTGGAAAGTCAGGCCCTGCAACGTTGCAAAGTTCCGGCCATAGACCCCATCCACATACACCCGTGAATCCAGACTCTTATAATTTCCGTATTTATATTTACTCAGATAGGTGTCATCGGTGCTACGCTGGATATCAAAACCCGTGCTCCAATGCTGATCAAAGCCATAATTACCTTTCGCAAATATATGCCCTCGAATTTCGCTACCACTAAGTACGTTACCATTTGCGTCGCGCTTATCTGCGTCGGTAATGCTGCCATTAAACTGCATCTGGCCAGAATTAAATTTCTGACGATATTCGCCCTCCAATACACCGCCCTCTCCCGTGGTATAAATCGGCGTTACTGTCGCATCTTTGTCCGGAGCGATATTGATGTAGTAGGGTATCCGTACTACCGTTCCCAGATTGGAGTTACGGGAATATTCCGGCTTTAAGATGCCGCTTTTGGGACCAGCATTGGGCGTTGGATGAAAGAAATAGGGCGTATACGCCACGGGAATGCCCATCATCTTCAGCGTCAGATTTTTGTAGTAAATCTGCTCATCTTCATCATCCACACGCACTCTATCCGCCGACATCTGCCAAAAGGGAGACTCGCCCGTACACACCTTACACGGCGTATAGGCCGCATGTTCCATCACGGTCAGTGTTGGAGTTTCTTTACGCGCCTCCTGCGCCACAAACTGCGAGTTATCCGCCATCCGGACACGAAAATTGCCAATCACCCCAGCCTTAAGATCATCGCGCAGCTGCACCTTATCGGCATAATAGGTTTCGCCCGTATCATCCGTCACCTGCACATTGCCGTCCGCACGGACCACCTGATAATTCTGATAATAGGTGATGCGGTCAGCAACAAGCTTCGTATCGCCCTGCAGCACTTCCACATTGCCAAGCGCCACCACAACGGCATTTTCCTGATCATAACCCAGCTGATCGGCTTGCATGAGAACGGGCTGAGAGGCATCAACAGAAGGCGTCGCACCAGCGTCAGCCGCACATACCGTGCCGCCAAGCAAAACCACAATGAGTAATCGGTGCTTCATGCCGTGGAGATCATCTTATTCTTAATTAGAGATTAAGTTGTAGTTTCTCACCGCAATCAGTCAACGGGATTCACCCATCCATCCTCAGGGATTATCCATCTTCCAGATGGAGCAAAAATGCAACAGACGCCATGCTGGCGACAATGGGCGGCGTCCAGGCAGAAAGAACGATCGGTAAGCTGCCAGAAAATCCCAGTGCATAGACAATGTTGGATACAAAATAGACCACAAATCCAGACCCGATGCCTGCCGCGATCATCAGACCAACTCCCCCCCGACGATAATGCCGCAATGAGAAAATAGCCGCGATAAATACCATTGCCCCCAACATCAAAGGCATAGCAAGCAACGTGTTCCAATACAGCTTGTGTCGAAGCGCCGAGAACCCCGCCTTCTCCAGCGTGTTGATAAAACTCGGAAGCTCCCAAAAAGAAAGGGTTTTCGGAGAGGCAAAGCTTTCCTTGATCTGGTTAATACTCAAGGTGGTCTCCAGATGATATTCTTTCTTGGAAACCGGCGTCAAGCCTGGCACGGCAAGTCTTGGTTCTGTGATTTGCCAATACCCATCCTGCAAGCTCGCCATCGGCGCATCAATCCGGCCAATAAACTCGTGATGTTTGGCAAACACGAAAATAATCACCTGCGACAGTGACATATCCTGCTGCGAAATGCGCCGCGCATGGATGATATATTCTTCAATCTGCTTGTTATTGAACGCCACGGGCAAGGTTTCCACCTGACGCAGCCACAAACCAGATGGTGACACCGACAAAATGCTGGGACGGTTGGTAATGTATTTGCCTTCCAACATTTCAAAACGTGAAATCATCGCCGAAGAAATAGGATTGAAGACGCTGATAAAAAACAACCCCACCAACATCGCAGACAATACTTCCGGCATCAGAAACTGCCAGACCGAAACACCGGATGCACGCGCCACAACCAGCTCTGAGCTCTTGGTCATGCGTGAGAGAGAAAACATCGCACCGATCAGCACAGCAAAAGGCAAAATACGTTCCGCTGTTTCAGGAATTTTCAGTAACGTCATTTCAAGAATAATATGAAACGGAATCGTGTTTTCCCTATAAGAAGCGCGCCGAATCAACTCTACCAATTCAATCAGACCAATGATGGTAAGCACGATCATCATGGCAATCACAAACGCAACCATAAAATTGCGCGCAATATAGAGCGACAACGTGATTGGAAGTCTCATAGGCGTTCTCCTGCTGCATCACCCTGCGGTAGAGGTCTGCTGGGGATGAAACGCTTGGTGTCCACAAACAAGGTGGTCGCAGCAGCAGCAGCAGCGCCGATGACGGACAGATACATCAACGGAATCAGCATCGGGTGTTTTACCACAACATTGCGCAACCCGACACCCGCCAGCGCCACCAGACCCGCAACAACACCCGCCATTAACATGCGCTTCCAGTGACCGCGGCGATTGAATTGTCCATTAAGCAATACAGCCACAGCTACTAAGGCCATCGCCAGATTATAAAGCGGCCAAACAATGCGCTGATGCCCTTCCGCGCGGTGTTGTGCACGTTCTTTATCGGTTAAATCTTCCTGATCGAATAATTCCCAAAGATATTTCTCTTCTGCACTACGGTTTCGCTTGGTCATGGTCTTCGTGTAAAAGCGGATATCAAGTGTATATTGATCAAAATTCAGCCATGAAATATGTCCCCTGCGTACCTCTTGCCGCATACCTTTTACCAGATAGAACTGGGGGCCGGACGCTGTTTGCAGCAGCTTGCCTTCTTCCGCCATCATGGTAATGGGATTGTCCTCCGAGCGATTATCATGCACCAAAATCCCTTTGAGATTGCCGTCTGCATCACGCTCGCGCACAAATACCGTCAGGCCATCCACCGGTGTATTAAACACCTCCTCTTGCAACAATACGGATGTGTAGTTATCGCGAAGGAAGTTACGCATTTCATAAAACTGCCGATTAGATAGCGGTAGAAAATACAGTGAAATCGCATAACAGAATACGGTTGCCACCAGCGCAATCAATACCGCCGGCTGCGCCAGTTGCCAACGGCTAAGCCCTACTGCTTTGAACACCACCAGTTCACTGTCCACCGACAACTTATTGTAGGTAAACACAACCCCTACAAACAGCGATATCGGAATCAGCATCAGCAGCAACGAAGGAAACAGCAGCGATGTGATGTAGATGAAATCAGCAATCGATAATCCTCGATTGACAATAAAATCAATGAAACGCAGGGCTTGCGTCAACCAGATGATACAGGTCAGCGACGCGGTGATCAGCAATGTCGGCCACGCCAAATTTTTCATGATATAAAGAACATATTGTCGCATAAAGCTCCTATAGCCTGAATACACACAATGTGCAATTCAGGGCTTTACCTGTTAGGGTGCTACACGTAAAATCCGACGCAAATTCGAACATTCCGCCAGAAAGGGCCTCTATGAAAATCCAGTTCTCCACGAAATTAACCGAAGGCAAAACCAAAGCAAAACATGCCATTGTGGTTGCTGTCACCGACACCAAAAAGCTTGGCGCCAATGCTGCCGCGCTGGATAAAAAACTGGGCGGCGCCATTTCCCGCGCCCTTCAAGCCGCAAAATTTGATGGTAAAAAAGCACAAATCATGTCGATTCTGGGAGTGGACGGGCTTTCTGGTGACCGCTTAACCATCGTTGGGCTGGGCGCTGAGAAAGATCTGGGCGCGCTCACTTTCCAAGCCGTTGGCGGCAAAATCGCCTCTTATCTCGGGCGGCATGGCATCAAAAGCGCAGAAGTGATTTTCGATGGATATAAAGGCGTAAAGGTTGGCGACGCCGTTGCTGAGGCCGCCTTCTCGGCGCGTCTGCGTGGTTATTTCTTCGGTAAATACCACACCAAACGCAAAGCAGAACTGCAACCGTCGTTGGAAACACTGACATTTGTCACCAAAGATGATGCTGCCGCAAAAAAACTCTATGCAGAGTATGAAAAAGTGGCCGATGGCATCGATTTCACCCGCGATCTGGTGACCGAGCCTGCTAACGTCATTTATCCAGAAAGCTTCGCCGAAGCCTGCAAACAGCTCACCAAGCTCGGGGTCAAGGTGGAGATCCTCACTGCCGCACAAATGAAAAAGTTGGGCATGGGGTCGTTGCTGGGCGTCGGCCAAGGCAGCGTGCGTGAGCCGCGGCTGGTCGTCATGCAATGGACGGGCGGCAAAAAAACTCAAAAGCCAGTAGCCTTTGTAGGTAAGGGCGTTACTTTCGATACCGGCGGCATCAGCATCAAACCCTCTGCCAATATGGGCGATATGAAATATGACATGGCCGGTGCTGGCGTAGTTGCTGGTCTGATGAAAGCTCTGGCTGGCCGCAAAGCCAAAGTGAATGTGGTGGGCGTGGCCGGTCTGGTCGAGAATATGCCCGACGGTAATGCACAACGCCCCGGCGATGTGGTCACATCCATGTCCGGCCAAACCATCGAAGTACTCAACACCGATGCCGAAGGCCGCCTCGTGCTGGCTGATGCGCTGTGGTACACTCAAGACCGTTTCAAACCACAGATTATGGTCAATCTCGCCACGCTCACCGGCGCGATTGTGATTTCGCTGGGTGAGTTCCGCGCCGGGTTGTTCTCTAACAATGACAAACTTGCAGATAAACTCACCGCGGTCGGCAAAAAAACCGGCGAAGAGTGCTGGCGCCTGCCGCTAGGCCCCGAATATGATGAGATGATCAACAGCGACATCGCTGACATGAAAAATATCAGCGAAGGGCGTGGTGCTGGCAGCATTACCGCTGCACAGTTCCTGCAACGCTTTGTCAATGGCACCCCGTGGGCACATCTGGATATTGCGGGCGTGGCATGGAGCGGTAAAGGGCTGGCCTCTGCACCCAAAGGCGCCACCGGCTACGGGGTTCGGCTGCTTAACCAACTGGTGAAGGATCATTACGAAGGCTAATGGCAGAGATTCAGTTCTATCACTTGCTCAGTTCGCCGCTTGAGGTGGCGCTGCCAAAGCTTCTTGAGCGGGCGCTTGCTGCGGATATGCGCTGTGTCGTGCATGTGGATTCCCCTCAGATGGAGAAAAAACTCGATGATCTGCTGTGGCAGCATGATGGGGCATTTTTACCGCACGGTACATCGCAAGACCCATTCAAAGAGCGGCAGCCGATCTACATTACCCATCAGCAGGAAACCCCCAATGCCGCCAGTGTGCTCGTCGTCACCGATGGGTTGCAGGTCAGCGCCGTAGACGACTACATCAAAATTCTGGATCTGTTTGATGGCCATCAGGAATCACAGGTAGCCGCAGCGCGCGCGCGCTGGAAACACTATAAGGATGCCGGTATTAAACTGACTTACAATAAACAGCAACCCCGTGGCGGCTGGAAGCAGGAACAAACCGCTAACGCTTGATAGCCACCGTCAGGCCTTCTTCGGTTGGAATCATCACCCCGCTAAACTCATCCGACTGCGCAAGCCGCCGGTTCAGCGCCGCCATCACCTCCTGCGCCTCGGCAGAAACCTTGATACGCGGCTCTCCTGCCAGCGCACCGAACAACAATGAATTATCAGCAATCACCAGCGCACCGCTGCGTAATTTGGGCATCGCAGCATCCAGATATTTCATGTAGCTGCGTTTCTCAGCATCGATAAACAGCAAATCAAACGGGCCATCGAGCGTATCAATCAGCGCCAGCGCATCCCCTTCTATCACCTGCACCTGCGGGTAAGAGGCAAGGTGCGTGCGCGCATAGGCTGCATGCTTGGGGTTAAACTCCAGCGTGACCAACGTGCCATCTGCTGGCAACGCCCGCGCCAGACTGATCGTGGAATAGCCAACAAAGCTACCGATTTCCAGAACGCGTGTTGCGCTAATCATACGCGCAAACAGCTGCAGCATTTTTCCTTCATAGGGGCTGATCTGCATCCCCGGGGCCAGCGACTCGCCCACGGCCCGCACCTGCTGCAACAACGCATCCTCCGGCGCAAAGGTGCCATTAATATAATCAATGGTCGCTGAGTGGTTAGTCCGCATGGGTTTCCAACATGTTGGGATCATAAAGCGTGATACGCGGCCCATAGTAATCGTGAATCAGCCCGCGCACAAAAACTTTATGCCCTACCAACGCCTCCAGTGCTTGCTTGCCAAAATTACGCATGGTTTTTTTTGGCAGCTGTATTGAAAAATCCGTTCTCCAATCCTCGCCAAAATTAATATATCCCACACCTGATTTCACTGCCACTGCCCGCACCACACCGCTCACAATCTTCACCGTACCTATCGCTTTGCGCGCGTGCTCGTGTTCAATCATCACTTCTGTGTTTTTCCATAAACCCAGTCGCTGTTTACGCGCTATTGCTTCAATATCCAGCAGCGCCTGTACTGCCTTGTCTGGCCGTGTTGCCAACACCATCGCCGCACCGGATTGCAACAGTTGATGCTGCACGGAACGATCCTCAACCCACACCATGCCCACCAGCTTGCCATAACGATCAAGCTGCTCATTACTTAGTGTAATTGACTTGCCTTCCAGCATTGGCTTCAGCATTGCTGATGTATGTTTCGGATCCGTAATTTCCAGCATATCCAATTTCACTACTCGCCCATCCTGCAGTGTCAACGTAGCATCCTCTTCCACTCGCTGCACCGTCACGGGCACCGCTGGTTCCGGCTCTTTGGCCCATGCCTGTGTCGTGGCAAAAAATGCACTCAGCACGATAAACCGCAGCCAGAACCCACAGATGCGCGAAAGCGGGTTGTCGATTCTTTGGTATTTGTTTAAGAATAACATAGCATCAAGCATAGAGGAGTATGTGATGTTTCGCAAACTGGTCGCAATCACTGCCGCAACGCTGGCGCTGTCTCAGCCGGTTTTTGCCGGTGACTATCTGGAAGCATCTGTTGGGTATTTTGACGCCACTCAACGCGATAACCCCGCCACTCAATATGGTATTGGGTATCGTTACGACGATATTTTTCACGGGCTACGCCCCGGCACCGGTTTCCTTGCAACCTCTGATGGCGCTATGTACGGCTACGCCGGTTTTTACTGGGATGTGCCGCTCACTTCAAGCCTGTTGATTGTGCCCAATGTGGTAGCCGGCGGCTATAGCAAAGGCAGCGACGGCAAAGACCTCGGACATGGCATCGAATTCCGCAGCGGCATTGAAGTGGATTACCAGTTTGAAACTGGTACGCGCATGGGCCTTGCGTTCAACCATTTGTCAAACGCCGGTCTGGGCGATGACAATCCGGGAACAGAAGTGCTGATGCTGGTACTGCAACATCCACTGCAATGGTTTGGCGAAAAGCCAAAGAAGCAGCGCTGGTGGGATAAGAATCGCGGCTATTAATCTAAATCGGTGGAAGCCTAGAGCTTGCGGTACAGGATGTGCACCGGCATGAGGCCTTTTTCGCTATGGCGATACGCATCGGGGACCGTGCCCACAATCTCAAAGCCCAGCTTTTTCCACACCCTCAGCGACGGCTCATTATCCACGACGATAAAGTTAAACTGCATGCCGTGATAGCCTGCCTTGCGTGCCTCTTCCACCATGGCCTCGCCCATTTGTGTGCCATAGCCTTTGCCAATATGCTCCGGCGCCACCATGAAACCACCATTGGCCACATGATCGCCTAATCCCAGCTGGTTGGCGCGCAGATAAAACGTTCCAACGGCCTGACCATCCACTTCAGCAATGAATGGCGTCTTGCCTTCGGCAAACCAGATGTCACGCCCCTGTTCAAAGGTCAAATCCGGTGGATAAGAATAGGTTTTTCCGGCACGGATGATCGCGCTGTAGAACGGCCAGACTTTGTCGAATTCGTCCTTGGCCATCCGCCTGATGACAAGGCTCATACCAGCCTCTCATAAGCTGGCAAGGTGAGGAAATCGATGAAGTCTTCTCTTTCAATCAACTCCAGTAACAGAGCTGCAGCCTCTTTATATTTGCCGCCCGCATAGACCGCATCACCCACTTGCTTGCGAATCGCCTCCAGCTCCTGCGGAAACATTTCTTTAATCATCGCCAGCGTGATTTCCACGCCATCGCTGCGCATCACGCCACTATGATGCGCCCATTGCCATAGTTGCGTGCGTGAAATTTCAGCCGTTGCCGCATCTTCCATCAGGTTATTGATCGGCACACATCCATTGCCCGCAAGCCATGACGCCATATATTGAATGGAAACGTTGATATTGTTACGAATACCGGCTTCGGTGATGGTGCCTTCGGGAATGGCCAACAAATCGGACGCTTTCACCGACACATCCGAGCGCAGATTATACAGCTGATTAGGCGTCGGCATCAGGCGGTCAAACACCTCCATCGCCACCGGAATCAATCCCGGATGCGCCACCCAGGTGCCATCATGACCATATGTGACTTCACGTTCTTTGTCAGTTTTCACCAGATTCAGCGCGTTGTTATTGGCTTCGTCATTCCCCTTGATCGGGATTTGCGGGGCCATGCCACCCATCGCAAAGGCACCGCGACGGTGGCAGGTTTGAATCAGCAATTCCGAATAGGCTTTCAGGAACGGTACCGTCATTTTCACCTGACCGCGCTCCGGCAGCACAAAATCGCCGCGCTTGGCGAACTTTTTGATGAAGCTGAAGATATAGTCCCAGCGGCCACAATTCAATCCCACAATGTAATCTTTCAGCGCGTGCAGGATCTCATGCATTTGGAAAACGGCTGTCACCACTTCAATAAGCACCGTGGCTTTGATGGTGCCATGCGCGATGCCGACATATTCCTCTGCGAAAGTGAAAATATCGTTCCACAGCGCTGCTTCCTTGTGGTTTTCAAGCTTGGGCAAATAGAAGTATGGCCCCGTGCCGCGCGCCAACTGTTCTTTCGCATTGTGATAGAAGAACAGGCCAAAATCGAGCAGCGCCCCCGCGATAGGCTCGCCGTGATACAGCACATGTTTCTCATTCAAATGCCACCCGCGCGGCCGTACAATCAACACCGCCAGATCGCTAGCATTCAGCTTGTAGTCTTTGCCTTCCGGGCTTTTATAGACCAGCGAACGGCGCACCGCATCATACAGCGCTTTCTGCCCTTCTATCACCTTCTCCCAGGTGGGGCTGAGTGAATCCTCCAAGTCAGCCATGAACACCTTCGCACCGGAATTCAGCGCGTTGATGATCATGGCTGACTTGGAGGATTCACTCAGCCCC
>Ga0214923_10002227_pt1 | contig 26123 bp, 32 predicted proteins | sample LL1510_MetaG_FD_177993 | JGI IMG/M metagenome (GOLD analysis project Ga0214923, IMG submission 177993) | Freshwater microbial communities from Lake Lanier, Atlanta, Georgia, United States - LL-1510 | ecosystem: Environmental > Aquatic > Freshwater > Lake | place: USA: Georgia | collected...
GGGACGCCTTCTGCAACCGGGACGCCTTCTGCAACCGGGACGCCTTCTGCAACCGGGACGCCTTCTGCAACCGGGACGCCTTCTGCAACCGGGACGCCTTCTGCAGCTGGAACGCCTTCTGCAGCTGGAACGCCTTCTGCAACCGGGACGCCTTCTGCAACCGGAACGCCTTCTGCTACCAAGACTCCAGGTACAACTGGAACTCCAGGTTCATCTGATAAAAATGAAGTATTTAATATTTCCGAAAATACATATACATATGAAGATGCTAAAAAAGTATGCAGTGCATATGGAGCTAGATTAGCCACATATGACGAAATTGAGGCAGCATATAACGACGGAGCTGAATGGTGTAATTATGGATGGTCAGAAGGTCAAATGGCATATTTCCCAACTCAAAAGAACACATGGAATAAACTGCAATCTTCTGAATCTACAAAAAATGATTGCGGAAGACCGGGAATAAACGGGGGATTTATGCAAAACGCAGAACTAAAATTTGGTGTAAACTGCTTTGGTAAAAAGCGTCCACCAAGCGAAGCTGAAAAGAGGATGTTTGATTATAACAAGACTCGCGTAATTTCAAGTTCACCAGATGGTAAAACATTGGATTCCAAGGTTGATTACTTTAAGAAACAAATCGAAAGTGGTGATATTAATCTAAACTCATATAACCTAAATAAATGGTCAGAATATTAGAAATTAGCATGGAATACGGGAGTTCCCTGCTAATTATTTTTTTTGGTAGTGCGGGGTTTCGAATCGCGATTTTTCTTGGATTTATTATTAGTTCTGCTCTTATTTTCCGAAATTAAAGAAAACAATGAGTCGAAAGTTGTATCATCTAAACAGCCTATAGATTCAGTTGATCGTTTCCAAGATTTTAAATTAAATTTAGATTCATGAATTAATCCAATAGGAATAGCGAGATTTTCGTAAGATTTATATTCTCTCTTCTCGCTTCCTCCTCCTTTCATAATGCCGGAATTTTGAAGATCAGTAGATTGCAATAATAATTGAACTGGATACGAAAATCCACCTCCACCGTTTTGTGTATAATGTTCCATTTATATATACACCGATGAAGATTTATACTTTTGAACATTTCAAAAGCAACGTTGTAAAAATTAAGTAAACTTATTTGGGTGATGCATATGTCCTTCGCAGATCGTGCGCAGTTTTAATATTACGAGAGTCCTTTAGATGCTGAATGATGTATTCGACGTGCGCTTTATCCTCGATTATTTCTCCTAAACATTCTTGGATAAACCCAAACGTTAATGGGCTATATTCTTTTTTTTCATAGACTCGAACGTCACCGTCGTGTATTCCTATTTTTTTATTTTCCATCTTATTTGAAATCATATACTCGGTTATTATTTTTCCAAGATTATGTCGCTCGTCTCGTAAAACCTTAGTTTTATCTCCAATCATTTTGAGCTGCGTGTCTAATGTGACCCATCTTTTTACATTATCAACGAAATTAGATGGAGTTTTTACAATAAGCGATTCTTGATTGTTCATTATATAACAATCAAGAATTTTTAACGGCGACTGCGACGTGAGCGACGCATTGAGTAACGACGGCTCTTGGAACTCTTTCCGCGTTTAGATTTATATACAGTATTCGCGTATAAAAACGCGGCAGGTATGGCAATGTCGCCTATCACCGAACCACCGAGTCGAGATTTACGAACGCGGCGGCTTTTGCGATTTCCGCCCATTTGCCCGCATTTGCTATTCATTACAATCGCTCCGTTAGAACCAGCTGATTGATTCGTTCCATAGACACAGCTACCGAATCCAGAAGCTCCTCCGTTGCCGCCAACTTTTTTCAAACCACAAGACATATTGTATATATTGGTATCATATTTTAATTTGAAGACGACATTCTAATTTTTTTCAATAGATGCAATAATAAAACTAAATTAGCTAAAACTACGAATATTAAAAAAACATTATAAATACACAACAACCATAAATAAGGATAGGCTTCATTATAAATAATTCCGACGATAGGTTTAATTATTTCTTTAACGCTTCGCACAGTGTCCTCGTTTTTAAAAAAATCTACGCAGGATTCACGTATATTTTTCATAAATCATTCTATGATAAATTCGGATTATTTATATGTATTAGAAACGAATTCCGCACACACGCGCGTAAAAGACGTTTAGTAAAAATCTACATAACAAAATAATGGAAGGCATTTACGAAACAAATTCGGATTTTGATTTTTCCAAACTAACATTAACAACTCCAACGGTAATGTCGGGTGGAAATTATTTTATTAAATATTTAATTAATGGATCGCCGTTATATATTCAACCCCCTAAATGTAAAACTAAAGGCGGAATCTCCAAAGGTGGAAAGCGCATGTATTGTGATTTACTATTTACAAATGAAAATGAAAACTTTATTCGATGGATGGAGGATTTAGAAAACTATACGTGTAACTACATTTTTAACAATCGCGAAAAATGGTTTGAGACGGATATGGAATTGCATGATATTGAGAATTATTTTACGTCTCCCCTAAAAATATATAAATCCGGTAAATTTTATTTAGCGCGCACCAACATCAATGTACGTTTAGGAAAAATTTCACTTAAGATATACGATGAAAGCGAAGAACCAGTGGACCCCGAATCAATTGGGGAAAATACAAATGTGGTTACCATTCTCGAAGTCCAAGGCATAAAATGCTCAGCGAGAAGCTTTCAGATCGAGTTAGAGGTTAAGCAAATGATGGTAGTGAAATCAAACGACGAATTATTTGAAAAGTGTTTATTGAAGACCAATGATAAACCTATACAAAAAATCGCTCCCCCTGTGGATTTAGAAGAAAATGACTTAACTCCCGTTGGTTTAGAAACAACGGAAAATGCGATGTTAAATCAAACGGAACCTTCTGTTTCTGAGTCGCCGATTCAAGAATCGCCGGCTGCTTTAGAAGAAACCAGTCAAAAATTAACTTCCGATGAAATAAGTGAGTATGAAATAGATTTAGATAAGGTTGAAGAATTGGAAGAAGTGAAGATAAAACCTAGAACCGACGTATATTATGAACTATACAGAGAAGCACGACGCAAAGCCAAAGTGGCTAGAAAATTGGCTCTTTCGGCTTATTTAGATGCAAAGCAAATAAAAAACACTTATATGCTGAATGATATAGAAGATAGTGAAGAAAGTGATTCCGAAGAAGGGATTTCCTTCGAAAAGGAGTTACATGTAAATTGTTAGAATGACCGTATTATGTTTATTGAATATTCTCCACTAGATCTATTCTTTTCATTTAGCAAAACCTACTTTTGCAATTCACTCAAAAATGTGTAAATTACAAAAATAATTTTATCCGCCGTTTATATAAAACGAAAGACATGTTTAAGGAGCTTTCAAACTTTATTAAGTCCAATGGCATGTGGATATTTATAGTTGTAGTGATTGTTTTGATTATATGGGCTTTAAATAATTATTCTGGAAAGAAGGGGCTTAATCGCGAGGGAAATGCTGGATCTTCAGTGAAACCCGCTGCTCCATCCGGAGCGTCGAGTACATTCGCTCAGAGCAATACTCAGCTCGGTGGAAGCGGAGCGGGCATGACGACCAGTGGAAGCGTGCCGTCAACGGTAGCCGCTAACCCCGGAAATTACGTGGCGCAACCTGTTGCTAATCCCGCCGATCTTTTGCCCAAGGACCAAAATAGCGAATGGTCCAAGCTTAATCCCATTAGCAACTCGAATCCTATGATCCCTGATTTATTGCAAGCCGGAAGTTTGATTGGCTTGGATACAATTGGACAGACTCTTAAAAACGCCAACTTACAGTTACGTTCTGATCCCGTTATTGTAAAACAAAATGTCGGACCTTGGAACAATAGCACTTATGAACCCGATCTTGGACGTGTTCCTTTGGAACTTGGTTGCGCCTGTTAAATGGCGTTTCTATTTAGGGTGTTCGATAAATCTAATGATATAATAACTACAGCTGTAATTATTATAAATGATAAAGACTCACGAATGGAACAATGGATTCCGTCTTATTTACGAAAAACCCAACAGTAACGCTCATATAAGTAGCATTTATACAATTTGTGATATTGGGTCGGCGCATGAATCGGACGACGTCCGTGGAGGCGCGCATTTCATAGAACATATGTGTTTCAAAGGCACGAAAAAAGTCCCCAAAACGGAGGATGTCTACGTGCAATACGATGATATAGGGGCATATATGAACGCATTCACTGAAAAACGTTATACCACATTTCGACTACGCGTTCACGATCAATACGTAGAAAACTGCGTTCATTTAATGGGAGATATGTTGATGAATTCCGTATTCCATGCATCCGAGTTTAAAAAAGAAGAAAAGGTGGTGATCGAAGAAGTCATGCGCCTCCAAGATAGCGCCGAAACCATTTTGGGAGATTTGAAGGATTCGGTAGTGTATAAAAACAGTTCTTATGAATATTCGATTGATACTTTGTCTTATCATAAACGCCCGTTTTCGTATAATAAAATCTTGGAATTATACCGCGCGTTTTACCGACCCGATAGGATGATATTATCGGTTATTAGTAACGTCCCTTTTGCAAACGTCGTGAAAATGATAGATGGATCGTTTTATGCCAAATCACATGCATCAAATCCAAGGTTGGACGCGATTTTACAAACCAATGTTATAAGATATAGCGACATTTCGCAAATGGAACCTTCGTATCACTTGGAAAAGCACGCCAATATTTCGACGATTCATATGAATATAACTTTCCGAACTTGCAATTATTATTCTGACGATAAATACATCTTGGATTTATTGAAACATTGTTTAAGCGGGGCATTTGGATCTAGATTATCGATGCTTCTTCGCGATAAAAACGGTCTGACCTATCATTCCACAATAACCACAAACTATTATGAGCATTCGGGGGATTTTTCCTTTTATGCGCAACTTAATCCTTCCAAGATTCTGAAGAACGACTCAAACCCCGGAGTTCTACCACTTATTATCGGATTATTGAATGATTTAGTGAAAGACGGGGTTGGAAAAAAAGAGCTGGATACCGCCAAACGTAACATCAAAGGTAAGTTGTTAATCGTCTTGGAACAATCGGATTCGCAATCGGTGCATAATGGAGTTGACTATCTTATGAAATCGGACGCCTCTAAAATTACTCCACTGAACAAGGTCTACGAAAGACATTTGAAACCCATTACGACAACGCAAGTCGCCGAAGCAATTCGTAAGTATTTGAAACCTTCGGCGATGAATGTTTTTATTATTGGGAATGAAATTCCCGATGTAAAAAGCGTAAAGAAATGTTGCGAAGAATTTACACAAATTCGATAATTCTATCTAATAATATATTATGGAATCACATCATATATTAGTTGCATCAAGTCTATTATTTTTTATAATACCCGCAGTATGCGTCCAAGAACTAGGTCTACAAGAAATAGCGTTATTGGGGATCTTTTTCGCACAGGCGTTATTATCGGCGGCGTTTTGGGCGAATCCGATCAATGGCTCGGTTATTCATAAAATGGACGGTAGATTGGCAAAAATGGTAGGAATTCTCGTTATCGTATATTTGGTCTTTTATGTTCGCCTCGAACTTCCAATACTTGCGTTTGGATTATTCGGGACGATTTTGTTTTTTTATTTGAGCGGGGTTTATTCATCGCAATCTTGGTGTTGCTCGGATCATGTGGCGTGTCATTTAATTTTTCATTTTATTGCTTCGTTGATGCTTGGATTTTCGTTTTTTCAATAGAAAAATTGATTTGGAATTGATTTTTATTGATTCAGGATAACAGCAAATCATCAAAATCATGTCCATTGTGCCTTCGAAAACCCGTTGCGAGCGAAAACTCGGTGAAATCCAGGCTTTGAAACAAAAAAGTCAACTTAGCGACAAAGAACTTGAGATTCTTGGAAAAGAGAGTTATTATATGGAAATCTATAGCAAAGAATATTCGGGCAAAGAATATTCGGGCAAAGAATATTCGGGCGGAGGAGGAATCGTTCCGCTAGTTCACGCTGAGGTAGTCGCCCGGCAGTTATTGAAGCGGAAAGCATTATGAAGAGATGCAATCACGGAAAAAACGTATATAAATTTATTCATACCGGAAATAAATACGTAATCGAAATGCCAGACATTAACACAATCTTGAACGTCACGTGTACGTTCGCGGCGTGTCGAGCTGCGGATATGCGCATCGATGTAGCGACTGTAAATGGTGAGCGCGATCATGGATCAGAAACCTGCACAATTTCCTATAATTACGATAATTTCGATAGTATTTACTATACGTCTTTTGCGAAACCCGACGCCTGTGTTATTTATTCTTATTAAATAAATCGTTATCTGCAATTATTTATCGGTTCCACTTACCGCGAGCCTTTTTTTCCAAGAATTTGCTATGCACGTATAAAACCGAATGAAATAGGTGAAACGCCTCTTTATGTAGTTCCTGTGCCAAATAATTTGTAGGACAATCCACCAAATCGCGACACGATCGAATCGCTAGTAGAACGCGTTCTACTGCATCGGCTTTCTTATATGCGCGATACGACATTTTCGGTTTGATCTTATTCCAAACATAATCAATGCAGTCTCCATACGTCTTGGACCTAGACGTATTCGAATACGTATTATATATTTTTTTATTGACTCGATCAATGACTGCATAAACACAGTTTTTCAAAATACAATTTAACCAAGGCATAGTCATTTGTTTTAAACGCGCCTCTATATCCGGAAATCCGGCTTCCAAGACAGCGAGTCGGGTTTTCGGGAGCATATATCCCCGAATAATATTCTCTAGTTCATTCGGCAACGTATTGATGCGACTTATAACGAAACGTTGTCTTAGAGCCTTTGTCGCGCGAACCATGCGCATGGCTTCGAACTGTCTCAGGCATTCGAATTTGAAGTCTCTAAATAGCGTTTGTGAATAAGTAAGCGAGTCGTCGATCCATCGAATGATATGTTTATCGTCCGCATCATTCGCGAGTTCCTTGGAAATATTCGGCAAGATATTCACTAGACCGCGCTTTACGACATCGTCGGTTATAGAAACATTTTGCAAATAAGTGGATTTAATGAGATCAAATGCAGCTTGGCGTTTCGTGGAAATAGGCAGATGCGTTTGCAATTTCGGTTTCGGGATCTGAACGCGGTTCTCCAAATGCTTCAGAATTATTGCGTCTACATCATGTGTGATAACGTTGTGTTCCGACATTTTTATATGATGATACTAGTTATTTATAGCGATTATTCTACGCGAGCATCAATTTTCTCCGTGTATATAAACAATGGATAAACTGGATATTTTAGCATATGTTATGATTGGATTCATCTTGGTAATATCCGCCTATATGTATTTTGATTCCGACGCGTTTCAATTAAAATGTATAGTTTCTACGGTAGATGGTAATAAATACTGTGTTCGTGATCGCGAGAAACTCCAAGACGCAGCGGATTTATTGGCAAAAATAACGGAAAAATCCAAGAAGTTAGTGGAATATGTAGGCGAAAAATATCCCAATCAAGAAAACGTGCAACGCTTGGTAAAAGGTTTCCATCCACAAAAAGTAATGGAGACACTCCCTACGAGCGAATACACCGCATATAGTGAAAACAAGGGCGAGAAGATCGCGTTTTGCCTGAATAAGAAGCGCAAGGGCGAAGATCAAATGATCGATGAACATACTTTGATGTTTGTTGCCATACACGAGCTTTCGCACGTGGCGACGAAATCCATCGGTCATAAAACGGAGTTCTGGGATAATTTCAAGTTCCTCTTGGAAAACGCCAAAGAATCTGGCATTCATGACCCGCATGATTACAAAGAGACGCCCGCGGAATACTGCGGAATGAAAATAAATGATAATCCTTATTATGACGCTTGATTTCACGTATAATTTGATAGCAATATATATACTATCAAATTATGGAAAAAGGGATCCCTGTTAAAAACATACATAAGGTCCATATCTTGGGAAATTCTGGTAAAATCGAACACGTATATGTATTTTGTAACGGTTCCAAGAATTCTTCTCATATGAACGAATTATTTAGCGATGTAGAGCGCGCAATGTTTGATCTTAATAAGACAAAAATAACTTTTTTAAATCAATGTATTCATTTGGACGATACGATTCATATAATAAAACAAAAAGTCACGCAAAATCTCGAGAAAGAAACGGCAGTGGAAGAGATATACCTATTTGGATTTTTCTCAAATGCTGTGGATTTTCCTACAATGTTCCAAGATATAACGAGGCGTTCAAATTCCGCTGAATTAACACAACAAGAATTCAAACAGTGTTTATTAAATTTAAATATACCTCCTCATAAAGTTGAAGATATAGATAAGACCAAAGACTCATTTACATATGAAGATTTTTTAAAATTACAAAGTGAAAATGCAAAAGAGCTTTATATTTCGAGTCGACCTATCGGAATTCAATTTCAAAATCGACATGATTTAATGTTTTCGGCAAATCCTTATCATGCAAAATACGCGGATTTCCAAGAATTGCCAGATAATCAAATGCTCATATTTGAAAATACGGTATTGTTAAATTATGGGAAATTGGATTCCAATAATATTTATGTTTGCTTAGCCGAGAGCATATTTGATCATATGGATGAAATAGGAAAAGAATCGGAGCAAATATGCAAACTGTATTTCCCATTGTTATATAAAAACGGTATTGTAGACATAGATTCGCTCAATGAGAATCGCGATGAAATGCTTCGCGATACCAAAAAAATAATCAATAAAACCACTCTACAATATTTCGAATCCGTAGATATGTTTCACGAAATTTATTGGCGGCGTAAAATAGAACAGCCCTATACAAAGCGAGGAATTACTAAATATTCATTTGTATTGAATCCAACAGCAAATTATTTATTTCCATTGGATGTAATATTTAAAACTATTCACGCCACTAAAACTGCGCCATTTATAAAATATAATCCAGGGAAGCGTCGCGAAAACATGTATCGTCTTTATTCCGAAAACATTTCGCAAAACGGAAAAAAGATTCCGGTTCTTTCAGAGAGCGTAATCAAACGATTGGCGCGCGATATGGGTAAATCTCATCAACTTGCTATATATTTACAACATTCCAATAATAATGAAGTGTTTGTGTCTTTCGATACAAATGCAAAAATGCGCGTATATGGAATTTTATTAGAACCTATGATGCCCGATGAATTCGAGAAATTTATAATGTCCGCAGTGAATCCTGTAATACAATTAATGAATAACGTTTTGCAATCTTCGGGATATCGTTTGGAATTATTGGAATCCATGAGCGGCGATTTATTTGAAGACGTCAGTTTTAAATACTCTGCTATTTTACCTATTGAGAAAAAGGTGGACTTGACAAAACAGCGCGGATCAATAGGTAATATATTTGATGTATTTGATTATAATGTGGTTTCTGGAGCAAACATGAGATTTAAACGCGTTGAGAATTTCAAAGAAATGGACGCTCAATCCGCGTTGATTACGAAAATGTATCAATCTGCAAATGACGATCATGATATATTAGAAATATTAATGACTAATTATCGCATGTCGGAAGACGAAGCCATTGAACGATTAGCGAATTATAGGAGTGAACATCAGGAACTATCAGGAAAGATCATAGAAAATCCGGGGTTTCCCACTGTGTTTCGAATGGAATCCATGACAAATAATTTGATAGTGGAAATCGACGATATTACTCATTTGGAGTATATAGAATTATTACATACATATGTAGATACAGTCTTACGAATAACACAAGATAAAACCAGTAGTGATGTTTCTTCGGATAAGATAGATTCATTTTGCGCAATCGAAGCAAAGCTAGCCCCCGTTGTAATAGATAATGTAATTTCGGTAAGCACAGATGCTCCGATCGCGGATTTGCATAAAATTCAGCCTCTTAAATTCGGCAAAGAAGAAGAACAGGTGGATGATGACGATGATGATGAAGGTATTTATTTTGAAGATGATTACGAAGAAGAGGAAAATGCACAAGAAAACGGAGGTGAATTCGACGAACAAGACGGCGGAGCTGTGGTTAACGGAGTGGGGGAAAAAATGGTAGATGACGATCTTTATAAAGTGGATATCGACGGCATGTCTTTGAAAAAACCCAATCCGTTTCAAAAAGCCAAAGACCAACGTGACCCCAAACTCTTTTTAACTGAATCAGAAGGTAAATATCATTTATATTCCCGCGCGTGTCCGTCGAGCGATCGCCGACAACCGGTAATTTTAACGGAAGAAGAAAAAAACCGCATCGATAAAACCAATCCAGGTTCATATAGCCATGCCATCAAATATGGATCAGATCCGAAAAACCCGTTCTATTATATTTGCCCCAGATATTGGTGTTTGAAAACAAACATGCCACTAACGGAAGAACAAGCCAAATCGGGAGTATGTGGTGATATTATTCCGCAAAACGCAAAAGTTGTACCTAAGGGAGCATATGTATATGAATTCGCCAATAAAACCGAGCATTTCGATAAAAACGGGAAATATATTCAACATCATCCCGGGTTTTTGAAACAAGATAGGCATCCGGATGGTCTATGTATACCCTGTTGTTTCGGAAAGGACTGGAATTCTACACAGCTGAAAAAAATGCGCGAGCAATGCGCTCAAAACGACGCAAAAGCGGTAGCAACCGAACCGGTGCAAGGTGCGAAAAAGGGATCAAATTATATAATTAAAGCCGTAAGTTATCCACTTCCGCAAAATCGCTGGGGTTTTTTGCCTCTACCTATGCAGTTATTCTTGGGAATGGAATCAGATAAACTGGTTGTTTCGCATAATTCTGCTCTCATAAAACCAGACGAGAACATATTATTGAGATATGGAATTGAGCAATCGGAACGTCAGTCTTTTATCGGATGCATTTCTCATTTTTACGCGTATAAACATGGATTGGAAAAAACGCCGAGCATAGCGGAAATGCGCGAAATTCTAGCAAAAGCTATCACAATGGACTTGTTTTTGAAATATCATAACGGAAGTTTGCCTACTATTTTCAGACCTAAAATAATTGAACAATATGATATTGATATTGATAAATATATGGAGAGTTCTTCTTTTGCGAAAAGCGTTAATGTTAAAGACGAATCTCAGTTGGAATTCTTGGAAGAGACCATTGCATCTTATGAAAATTTCATTTCTTTTTTACGAGACGAATCGTCGGTTCTAGATCATGTTTATTTATGGGACGCCGTCATAGATAATAATCCAAAATTAATGCGCGATGGGTTCAATTTAGTAATTATGGAAATTCCTGATAATGATATTACTAATAATGTTCATATGATTTGCCCGACGAATTCTTATTCTTCGTCGAATTATGTTTCAAATAAAGAGACCATTATTTTGATTAAACAATCGACCTGCTATGAACCCATGCATTTGTATCAAGAGAAACAAGGTGGTGAAATTCTCGTAAAAAAAGCGTTTATGGAAAACAAATCCATTACGAATATTAAAACCATGCTCAAGCTCATTCAAAACTCGAGTAAGAAACATTGTGTTCCTATACCTAGCATGCCGAAAGTATATAAATTCAAACAGAGCTCCCCCGCAATAGACATTGTGCGTGTTTTGCGTTCTCATAATTACGCAGTAATAGGACAGGTCGTTAATTATAATAATAAAATAATAGGATTACGCGTAAATACTCAGTCCGAACAAGCCGGGGTTTTCGTCCCATGTTTTCCGTCGGGATTAATGGATGGCGTCCCTATATTTTATATGGACGACCCGTCCCTATGGTTGGATTACGCATCCACTAGGGATAGATTAATTGGCATTTTTAACGAAACCGCTGGTAAAGTACCTTGCTATCCAAAAATAAAAATGATGGAGGACAAGCTAATTGTTGGGATTTTAACCGAAACCAATCAATTCGTGCAAATAGATCCTCCCGTCGCCGACGATTTCCAAGATGAATTATCAACGGTTCATCATTTGGATTACCCTATTCGAAATAAATCAGGAGTAGATAAAACCATGGCGATGTCAAAAACGGAAGACAAAGAACGCGTGGAAGCTATTCAGAAGATATCGTTAGAGAGCCAGTTTTACTCCGCATTTAGAAACGCCGTCAGATTAGCGTTTAATGAATATGTAAACGTTGATAGGCGCAAACGAATCTTGGAATTATTAGACAATAGTTCGGTGTTTTATAAAGATAAACTAAAACGAATCGACATTATTTTAAAAGACTTGATGAAAACCTCGGTTTCGTTCCAGGCATTTGATCCCGTTGTGTTATCGCAATTTGATGACATTGTAAGTTGTAATCAAACCGAGGAAGATGGCAAATGTAAACCTTATTGTTTGACTATGGAATCTGGAGGATGTAAACCCCTATTTCCCAAAAATAATTTAATGAGTGGAGTGGATAACGAAATAACTTATTACGCTCGCGTAGCCGACGAGTTAATACGCTATCGCCGAATACGATTATTTATGTTGAATCCCAAAACCTATTTGAATATTTCCAGCGCGGAATATAAGATTCTACCCAATGAGTTATTTATATTGGAAAACTTTTTGGCGAATTATTTTATTGGACTTGTTTCATATAACACGAATTCGCGTGTATCAAATATTCATTATGATAATGCCAAGCCTGAAATTTCCTCCAACTATTCGAATGAACTTTCCATTAAAGCTCAAGGAGAATTGGTAGAATCTAGAAGCGAAAAAAATGCGTTAGATGACTATATATTAGATTGCATCCAAGAAACGCGAACTGTCATTGGAAATGATAAAATGGGATCTTGGAAAATTGTGTTCCCCCCTTCGGCAAAAGAAATCATATTTGGCGAATCTATTGTTTGTAGCTATATACCGATGATATACGTATTACAGAATTATTTGAACACAAAAGAAATTACTATTCATAATATACAAACTACGTTATGGAACGGTTATTCGCAATTGATGTCGGAATACAAATCTAAGATAATATCTTTATTGAGAAGTCAAGGAAAGCGCGTTCTTATGGATTTAATAACGTCAAATAAATCTACGTTTGAACATGTAATATTCAGTAGCGATTATTATATAACCGATTTAGATTGGTGGATTTTATCCCGAGTCGCTAGTTTACCTGTTGTTTTGTTCTCTTCTACTACTCTAAAATACTTGGTTCATAATGTAAATTGGTTAAAACTTAATGCGAATGCTTCCGGTGAAATGGGTAAGAAAAAATATTATTTTATAAGATCGCCATTAAACGTAGGCATCAATAGTCCACCAAGTTATAATGTGGTTTCCTCGCCGTATTTATTTTCGGAATTGCGAAATGATATGTTTTTACACGCCGAGCGCGGTGATCCTAGATACGTTGAAAACATGCAGTCTTTAACGCAATACTTATCGAGTTATCATCCCATACAAAAACCTAAAAGATAAGTAGAAAATTGAAATTGTAAGGGTGTTGTTAATAATGATAACGTAATAAAAATGGACATTGAAGATATTGTTCATCCCATCAAAAAAATTCAGCATTCGGACCAAGAAATCTTGGAGTTAGTAGAGGAATTCGCCAAGACAATTGGCAACCCCGATCGTAATCCTTCGTCGAAAGAATTCGATGACGCCCTGAAGATTCTTTCTCGAAAGTACCGGGTTCATGCTTCCAAGCCTCAGATGCGAAACGTTTATGAAACGCACTTCAAAAACGTTCTACCCATTAACGATAATGCCAAGCGATATTTGGTGAAACGTGTGATGCGTTCGGAATCGGGTGTATTGGTGGTTACTTTGGTGACCAAGCCGGGCGATAGCATCAAATTCTCTTGCCCGGAAAAGTGCGCGTATTGTCCTACGGAAACGGACGTTCTTGGAAATCCGACGCAACCCAAGTCGTATATTTCGACAGAACCGGCAATGCGTCGGGCATCAAGACACGCTTTCGATATTGGTGAGCAAATTCGCGATCGCATTCGGTCATATATTCATACGGGGAATTTGAAGCAGGATTTACAAAAGAAAAAGATCGAAGTGATTTTATCGGGCGGGACATGGGACGTCATGCCGAAAGAATATCGCGACCGGGTTATTAATGAAATCTATTATGCGTTTAATAATCTTGAATTGGAGAACGGATGCGATCGTTTTATGTCGTCGATCCAAGAAGAAAAACACATGAATCAGACTGCGCGTTTCGGAGTCATTGGTCTCACAATCGAAACCCGCCCCGATTATGTGACCAAGCGGTCCCTACGCGAATATTTAGACTACGGTGTGACACGCGTTCAACTAGGCGGTCAGAGTACCCACGACGATATTTTGGCGAAAATAAAGCGCGGCTGCACCAAGAAAAACATGATCCAAGCAATCCGTCTATTAAAGGGTGTGGGTCTGAAAGTAGTGACGCATTGGATGCCGGATTTGCCTGGGTCTTCCAAGGCACGCGATATTGAAATGTTTGATGAATTACTGGAGAATCCGGATTTACAATCCGACGATTGGAAGGTATATCCTTGTGCGGTGGTGAAATCCGAGGATCCTAGTCGAATTATAAAAAGCGATATTGCGGAATGGTATGAAAACGGATCATATAAACCGTATTCCGAGCATAATGCGGAGGACTTGATCGATGTTTGTGTTTCGTTCAAGCGAAAAATACACCCTTGGATCCGAATCGAACGCTTGGTTCGCGATATTCCGACGCAATCCATTGAGGCGGGGTATACGAAACTCGTGAATATGCGCCAAGTGATCAACGACCGGTATCCCGGGTTATGTAAATGTATTCGGTGCATGGAAATCAAAAATAATTCGCATTTGATGGACAAGGGAAAACTCGTGGTTCGAAAATACGCGGCGTCCAAGGGAATCGAATATCATATTTCGTTTGAAGTCGAATGTCATTTTTGGAATTGGTCGTATCTATGGTTTTGTATTGTGTGGTGGTGGAATGCGTTATTGTTTAGTAAAATAACGTATTACGGGGGTAACCGGAACATGTACGCGGGGGTTTTCGGATTCCTACGTCTTCGAATCGACGAAACTCCGGGTCTTGGAATTATCGAAGAGTTAGAAGGATGCGGACTGATTCGTGAGGTTCATGTTTATGGAATGTCAACGAACGTGGGTTCCAATAATACCGTTTCGTCTCAGCATAAGGGCGTTGGTTGCAGATTGGTGCAAACTGCGGAAGAAATTATTAAAAGTCACGGATTATGCAAGGCGGCGGTGATTGCCGGAGTGGGTGCGCGCGAATATTACGAGAAAAAATGCGGGTATTATCTTGGAACAAATTATATGATAAAGGATATCCAATGAAAAAGAGCCGAAGCTCTAATTCATCTACTAACTACTGGTTTTTGTTTTTTGCTTAATGAGATTCGCTTTCAGTCGCTTCGCTTTCAGTCGCTTCGCTTTCAGTCGCTAAGCTTCGCTTAACGCCAGATGATCGGGATGAACTCCTCGTAGAGTTCCTTGATTGGCGTGCGATAGTCAAAGCCATAATCCTTATACTCGGGGGTATCGAGGATACCAGATTTGTCAACCGCATCAACACTGCCGTACTTGGAAACTAGATCGTCCGAAACAACTTTGAATGCATCCATCGCTTTCTTGACTTGTCCGAACGCGATTTCCATGGTAATAGGACGAGTCTGGTTCACTTCTGCAAGACGAGCTTTGAGCGCTTCGTTCTCCTTCTCAAGATCCTCGACCTTTTTATCCAAGAACTCCTTGGCAGCAGCGAGTTGGTGGATGTTCATGTCAGCAGGCGCCGCCGGAATCGGCTTATGGTTGATCTTGAAACTGATAAAGCGCCGGTAATCGAATCGGCGGAATTCGAATCCGTCGTAGAAGCCGCTGCATCGGAACTCGCCGTCGTTATTAATAATTTGGCGAATATGCGTTGCGTTCTTGTTATCATACCAGTGATCGAAATGCACGTAGGCGGATCGAATCTGCTGGTCAGATCCAGGGGCTTGCTTGACAACGAAATCGACGCGCGAAATCTGACCGATCTTGAGATGGTCCTCGAAGAGTTCCGCGAAAGAAGCTTCGTTGTTGTAACGCACGTCGCCATTGTCCGCGCCAAAGTCGGCGGGAATCACGGGAATGTAAATACTGGACCATTCGCCGTCCTCTAGCTCAAGCGGAGACGTGGAAAGCGCGTGCTTCTTAGCAACGGTGACCTTGATATGCGACATGGGCTTGCCGTTATCAAAGTGAATCGGCGCCGTGAGGTCGGCACTCGAAATGACCTGTTCCGAAGAGAGAAGCTTCTCCTGGAACGCGGTGGATTTGTCCGACCATGCCTCTACGTCGACAAATGCTGAACGATAGCGAACACCATTGCTGGTCTGCATGGGAACAATATTCACCGAAGAAACCGTGCCGAGCATGAGGATGCTCGAAACGAATTCGGCGACGTCGCTGGGTGTCTGGAGCTCCTTGGGGAGCGACACGAAGCGGATAGCCTCGACCATGTGCGAGGAAGAAACAACAATCGAAGAAGACATCTTGATTTGGTTTGGGGTTTAGTTGTGATCGATTGGATTGAAAAAAGGATTTCAATTTTTCTGGATCTGGTCGCGAAAACGCATAGAAGTGCATAGAATTCTATGTGTTTTTTATGATAATTTTTTATTTGTGAAATATTTACGCGGTCGCCTCAGCCTGGGACTTACGCTTGGGTGCCGAAACACGAGGCTTTCTGATGGGCTTGGCGTACTCAACGCGAGTGAACCCCTCATCGCCCTCTACGGGAGACGCTTGATCGTGAGACTTGTCACGAGACTTGTAAGATCTAGGTCCAGCCGAAACGGGCTGCGTCGAAAGAGCCAACTTGCGTGTCTCACACATAATGGCACCACCCTTTATGCCGGTAATATCAGCTGCGTTAAACACGTGCTTATCACTATCGGACTTTACTACATTAAACTCAACATATTCTCCCTGAACAAGATACTTATATTGCGAATTCGTGACGCGAATGGCACTGTAGTGTACAAAAATATCCTTGTTCGAGAACTCGCTCTCACCGCAGACAGTGATAAATCCAAACCCCGACTTGCTATTAAACCACTTTACCATTCCAGTAAGACGTTCCGAGAGAGGTGTAACAGACTCTGATTGACTCATTTCCGATTCAATTATGATTATATATGGTGATAATTTTTTATATTGTTTCGAGATTTTTATATATTGTATCATTATATAAAATGGATTTAGGAATATCGAATCGAAAATTTGCATCCATAGTTTTTTTGTTATTAACCATCATCATTTCATTGGCACTTAGTGGATTGAGTTTTTTAATAAATGATAATAAATCGAGCGTGTCATTGACGACGGAAAACTTTGACAATGGAACTTTATCAAAAACGGATTTTGCAAACGCCGCCGGTGTTGATTCGCCCAACATTAGCGTTGCAGGTGGACCTGTATCAAAAGCATCATCCACTCAAGTTAATAAAGGAGACCCTATTAAAATGAATCCCATGCCCTGCCATTCAGCGGATAATGTTATGAGTGCATCGAATGATATTCAATATGGCAGTTTTTCACAGCCTGTGAAAATTGTGGCATCGTCCAATTCTGATAAACCAAAACCCAAATCATCTCCCGCGCAATCGCAATCAAGTATATTCGACCGAATATTTGATTTTATGAGTGGTTCCAATAAACCGGAGGCGTTTACATTAAAATATTAATTCTTCGTAATTCGGTCTGTCTTGGAATTTTATGGTTTGAATCTTGGAAAAAAAGGCGGCTAATGAATCAGATCCAATATCTTGACATATGTCGCCAATATTTTTCCAAGATTTTTGTCGAGCGCGTTCTTGGTTTTTATAATGTAAAATATGACCTTCGTTATATTCTATATTCTCCGCTACATCAGGTAGATTTTCCCACGGCAAATGACCATTCAATAACAAAAACAAATACACGTATCCACATGATATAATATCATCTCGTCTAGAAGACGAATGACCTTCGTGTAAATAAATGCTAATGTATTTAGGTGTTCCGAGAATATTATTATTTCCATAGGATTCCTGTATGTGGTTTTTTTCTCCGTCAACATAGGTCGTTGCTAACCCAAAATCCACTAGATATAAATCTCCGGTTTTGAACATGAAATTTTGTGGTTTAATATCGCGATGAATGATGTAAACATCATGGACGCTTTTAATTATTCCAATTATTTTCGAGATTATTATTTTTTTATCGATAACGTTGTTATCTATAATGTTATTATTTATAATATAATCACTTAATGACATTTCATAGCAACTCATAACTAATGATGGACTATTTTCGTGAATTCCATACCAATAGACAAAAGGAGTTTTTCTACATCCATTATGATAAAGATAATTTAGTATAGCAGTTTCGTTTTTTAATAATTTTATATTAGAATCCATGTTTTCTATTTTAATAGCCACCGTTTCGCCAGTTTTAATATATTTTCCGGAATATACTTTACCGAATTTGCCTTTTCCCAATAGCTTCGTTATTATATATTTATTTGAAATCATATTCGCCCGTTATCACATTACAAATCATTATATTTAATTTCTTTTGTAAAATTATAACGATATATGAAAACCCATATTGTATTTTGGGTTGCGGCAATAATATTAATAATAATTATATGCATATTGCTATATAAAAATGGATATATAAAATACATTGAATCTATGAGAACGGTTCCGAGACCAATGATTCATCCGGATGATAAATATACACCTCCCCCTGGCGCTGCGGCTCAAATTAATATAAAACCTGGTGGATTAAATGAAGACGTGGACGATTTTATTGGGCAATATTTCGATAAAAATCAAATACCTTACACTAATACGATTAGTCTATATAGCAAATATTTTGTGAATAAGGGTAATTTAGATCCAGAATTGAAATTAAAACTGAGAGACATTTGCTATTATTTCATTGAAGTGGCAATACCAAATATTCCTTCGGTGGATAATCCCAAGCCCGAGATAAAATGGCCGAGAATAGAATGGTTATCTGATAATTGGGATGCATATAACTATTCTTTCAATGAAGACGCCATTAACAATTTAAATTTATTAAATCGACTTTATAAAAAATACGGAGGAGGCGGAGGAGGCTCAGAATCAAAGGGAAGAGATGGAACTAACGGCATTGATGGAAGTAATGGAGATTCTTCGACCAATCCTAATAAGTTAACAGACTCTAAATCTGAGGGTTCTAATTTGGGTTATGGTTCATCAAAAAAAGCAGGCGGAACATCTACATGTAATACTAATTGTCCAATAGAGTGCAATGCGTTTACGAAATGTCCACCTTCGTCCAAATCTTCATCGCTATCGCCAGCTACATTATCTGAACGGGCAAAAACGCAGATTCTTCGAATTGGTGGGATGTAAAAAATAAGGATTATTCTGGAAGTGGAAAAAACGGGCAAAATGGAATAGCGGGATTACCGGGAACATTCGGCTCTGGTAAATATGTAAATGGCAAATCTAGTGGTTCAAATGAATTACATCAAGTATTAATTACGAATGCACCAAACGAATATCCAGATTCTATGGAATTAAATAATTATATTAAAAATAAAATTATCGATGTTTGGTTTGATACCGCATCTGATGCAATAAGACCGATGCCATCAAAATACGCTCAAAATATATTTGACTTATACATAGAAGGTAGATCTCCTATTGATAGAAATCATAAAAATAAATTGCGCGATCTAGTTTATTATTTTATGGAGAACATTATACCCGGACTTCCTACTGCAGAGAAATCAGTTTCCTATGTAGAATGGAGACCGCTTCGATATTTGTCAAATTCGGATTTATAATATATTTATCAATATATATGAACTGGATAAAATATATTGATAACACATTGGACCAACATAAAGTAAACATATATATTTGGTTGTTTGTAATACCCTATATTTTGTATTTTGTTGCGTTTTTTGGAATATGGTATGTAAATCCAAGTTATATTCAAGTGATTGATGCACTCTTGCAAATATACATTGCGCTTTTTCTAATGATTCGGTTTAATCCTTTTATAAAACACGAATTTAGACCATATGATGACCGGCTTATTTTCGGAAGTGCATTTTTGCTTTTAACGAACGCGGGTGTTACTTCTTTATTTACGAAATACGCATTGGCTCCTATACAAAATGTTATTGCAAAATAATATGAAAATAAGTATGTATAATAGATAGACTTCTCTTAATGGATATAAGAAAAATAATCTTGGATGCAAAGGCTGATCCTTCATTGAAATCCACACTCAATATTGAAGCTCTGTTAAAAACAATTGAGAATGTGGATACAGATTATTTAGGTAACCGAACTTTATCAGATATTTCTTCTGAAATCATTGAATGTCTTAAGGATATTAACTTATCTGAAGATTCCATAGTAGAGTATTGCGAAAAATTAAAAGAATATCGAGCAATCGACCAAATATATCAATTACATAAAGGAAAACATGTTCGATGGATAAGAATACCTTCTCGATTATTGAATTCACGTGTAGAGTCTAATAAACCCAATGTGTTATTGAATGGCGAAATGCCGCGTCCAATATTAACCAATGGCGGAATCGTAGTTGATATTAAATTCACAAATAACGGAACACAAATCTTATGCAAAAACAAGGATCGATTTGTTCAATATAAATTCGATGATTGTTTGACGTTTCAACGGCTAACCGACGATGAACAATTGTTGTTGAGTTGCTACGAAATTACTAATTCCTTAGATAAATAATATATTTAACCATATAATGAGCGCAAAATATTATATGGTTGATTCGAAAGAAAACATCCGCGGGGATTATTTGTTTTCTTATTGGATACTTTTATGGTTTTTTATATATTATTTTTCAAAGTGTAGTCAATGTGGAAGTCCCATTGTAGCTCTATTAGCTGCGTTGATTGAAAATATAATAACATTTATTTATTTGGTAATATCCGGAACGGATTTGGACATATTGATAAAGTTTTTGCTGATGATGCTTCTAATAAAAATAGCTCCATTATGGATGTTGCGAAATTCCAAGATAAATTGGATAAATAGCATTTTATCATTTATAATAGTTTTTTCCGTATATAATGTTTATCTATGGTTGAATCAAACAAATTTACTAGAAATATACAAACGAACATTCCAAAGCATTCATTCTAATAGTAATAAGACTCCATTATTTTTAGTTTTATCGAAATTCAACGTTTCTTTTGTGTAATATTTACCCGCGTTTTTATGTGTCTACGAGTCATTCGTTTTCTTGGAGATAATGTAAAAAAGTCTGTGATTATACATAACAATTGTCGAGAGATTTCCACGTCATGTTCATGCATTTGTTTCGTCTTTTTAACGTTTGATACATTATTTAAAATCCAAGATATTAATTCTTTATCGAGTGAAATAGTTCCAAGGCGTTCCAATCGATTCACTATTTCAAGTGAAGATAATGGATGTATATATGATTTCGGTTGAATGTAATATACCTGCCCGACGTTCATTCTTGGAAAATGCGCGTTATCTAAATAACATATTTCGGCGGTTTTCGGTAAAAGAGTACATTTAATAAAATCATCGTACGTTTTTTCTGCAGTTGTTCGTCTTGGTTCCAAGATGCAATTATTTATTTTGAATGCGCATATTGGAGGTTCAAAAAGCCCTTTAAATCCACGATTTACTTCCAAGTATTTTATTATCATATTAACCCACGGCGGAGAACATTGATTATTGGTATAAATATATACTCCTTCGCATTTTCCTGTAGTTTTTTTATAGAAAAGGAATTCTAATATAGTCAAAATGCCGTAGCGTAGAAATTCTGGATATAGTTCCAAGATTGAATTAAAAAAATCTTGCGATTCTTCGATTTTAAGATCCCCTTCTTTTTTAAAACGAAAAAAACCTTTCCATAATATATAAAGGTCGCCAAACGATCCTATTGTTTCATCTAGATCGAATACAAAATATTTGTTCTTGGTTCGGTATTGTTGTTTTACAAATGAGTTTGGGTAAACTATAATACTATCTGTATTAATAGAATCAACATTATTCATTTAATTTGGTCATATACTTTGAATACATATTACCAAATAGAAAAAATATTACTCTCTATCTTCCTGTAGACCCAAATCCACCCGCGCCACGACTCGTATCCTCTAAGAAATCGCCATCCATTATTTGAATCAAAAAAGGCTCTAAATTAGGAGCGCATATTTGCAATAATCGTTCGTGCCGATTTGCTGTATAACTACCTGTGGATAGCATTCTAAATGCTCCGATTATATTTCCGCGATACCCGCTATCTATAATTCCCACATGATTTGCGAGCATAAGTGGCGTTTTAGAAATGCTCGAACGTGGATATAGATAAAACGCCGATGGCTTGGATTTATTATTGATCGTATCAAATTGACGCATTTCGCATTTAATTCCGAAATCTACCATCGCGGATTTCATACCAAAAAATGTAAAGTCTTCAGAAAACAATACATCAAATCCAGAGTTTGGATGAGGATCATTTAACACGGATACATTATGTATTTGCACTCTGTTTTTATATAGTTCGATAGTGTTTATATCAACTTTATTCGAATCGATATGCAAATATAGTGTTGGATGATAATTGGCGACAATATTTTTCATATAATAGACAATATTATATGAATTCTTTATGTCATTTTTTTATATTCACGCCACGATATAGACTTCCCCTCTATTTGAGGAATTCGCTCCGCCTCGCGCTCTTTATCAATATTATCGGCGCGTTTTACTGCTGAATCTAAATAGAGTTCCTTTAATATTTTTCCTACTAAAACCGAACCTTCATGTTGATCGACTTTTTCGTCTTCTATCATCTTCAAAACCGTTAATAATCTGGTCATAATTAAAAGATCTATTTCGTCCTTTAATGCTTTATTGAAAATATCAGTATATGAATTATATAAAAAATCACAGGTTTTACGAGCTAGTTCCGCGAAACGTTCTGGGTCTGATTTACGCAATTCACATTGAGATATTTTTAATTGCTCTAGACACCTAATGCTATCACGTATCTTGGTGCTATGTTTAATTTTTCTAATATATTCCGTATTGTCTTCACACTCAGTTTCATTAATAAGACGCTTTAGATTTAATCGCTCTTCGGCAGTAATATCCATAATAATATTATTACACACTCCTTTTTATGTATATTTTTCTCAAATATAATCTTAAAATAGTATAAAATTATATGTCAAGTAAAGAACCTGTCTCCATAACCCCTAGTTCAACAGAATCGCCGACATTATCTAAAGTCAACCCAATGCTTTATTTTGTTCCTCCCATAACAGGCACATATATGCAATGGGGTCAAGTTTTTATGATTTTTTTATTTATCGCGGCGTTGTTTATATCTATTATATTTATTTATATTTACATAAACGTTAACGATTATCAGAATAGAATTAACGTAATAGCAAACGCAACAGTATTTGGTATGAATCCGCAAGATAAATTTCAAAGTTTTATAAAGAGCACTCAAGCCGAAGCATTAGCTGCTGCAATGAATAATATTCAGACAACAAGCGAGGACGTAAATGCAAACGCCTATCGTTTAGACGATAAAGCGCAACGATTGGAAGTTCAAATTAAAAATGATGTTACCGACGATAGGAGTAAAAAAATAACTGATTTAGGAAATTCCATATCCAATACAATAGGTGGAGTTTTGGCAGGAATCCAGACAGGGTTGGCTAAATTTACTTTAAATAGCTCTATGCAAAACGGTGCTGTGAAAACAACACAGAGCCCATAGAGTTAATTTACAACGAAAATTATTCAAGGGGACGCCAAGTTTTGATTTCGGTTGTAAATTTCGTAGATATTATATAATAGAATGAACTCAGTTAGTGATAATAATATTTTATTAAAATGCGTGCCATTATATTACACAACGTATAACAAACGGTTTATAGTGCTTACTATATTAATATTATTATGTTTTTTAACATTCATTTCGATATCCGCAGTGGCAATGAGATATGAGCTATTCAATAAACAAGATTTCTGCGATCCCACTTTTTATTATGGACGCGCTTGTAGAAATGTAATATCTAAAAATATGACACAAGATCCTGATTTTATAAAATATAGAAAAAAGTTTTATAATAATATTGACGAAGTAATCAACCCTTTAAAAATCGCTAATCAAGAAATGATCAAAGTCGCTAGCGATTCGTTGAATAAAAATCAGGCTTTAACTAGCGATAAATTTATTAATTCTTCCGCTGAAAAAGTTGATAAAATAACTGATACATTAAAACGAATAAAATCGCAATCTTTAGGCGAATTGGGATCTGACGTTTCGCAGCCTATTCAAGAAATTAACAATACTATATCATCAAAATTAAAAAACGATTTGCCAAATATATTAAGCGATATTCAATCCAAATTAAATAACGGTTTTATAAAACCATCGACCATACATTTATATAATGCATTGGATAAGTTATACAAAGCAACTTTAGATACTAGATTTGCAAACAATGATGAGCCTCGAGTTTCTCCGGATATTCCCGTTAGCCTTTAATATATATTTTTATCTAACTTCAATGTATAAATAATGAAGTTATCCACAGGGTTTTTATTAACAATGGCGGTTTTAGTCATCGTAATTACTATTACTTTATGGAACTCTTGTAATTCATATTCTCCTTATTCTAATGCGTCAAGTTTGAGAGGATCTCCATTCGAAGGATTTCAAGGCACGGGATTAAAACCTAAGCCTTACGAATATACAACATATCCTTGTAATAAATCCATTGATTCAATGAACAATAGATTGTTCTCCGATCCTTCAGTAACTCAAGATTGCAAAAAAGCTTCGGGATTTCGCGGGTTACAGTGTTCCGATAATACACCTTTTAAGGAAATGGATATTTATTCTTTAGCTCAGGGTGGTTGCGACGGATCTAATTCATCGGGTCTTAGCAATTCGCGCGGTTATTTGTGCTTAGACCAAAATCAAACGCAAATGCTTAGAACACGCGGCGGAAATACTAGCTCGTCGTGCAATTCTCAGATAGGACCCTGTTAATCGAACGTCTTGCTACAATGATCGCAATATAGAATTGTTTTTGATCGATCGGGATCAATATCAATTAAATCGGATATAATATTGTGATTACAGTGATTTTGAACGTATTCATTCATAAGTTTAAGTATAGTCTTGTATTCCTGGTTTTGCATTTTCTGTGGCAACGCTCGTAGGCGAGTTAACGCGCGCTCCATGAAATATACGTGTTCAGGCTGTTCTTGATCGGATTCCATATTTTTTATCTGAATTAAGCACATAAAAAATGTTTATATTATTTACACCTCATTATTGTTTTTTAAATGTCCCTCTGTTAAACGTACATTGCGAGCAAGCTTTGGTTCTGCTTCTCTTCATTCTTAATGAACACATCTACAGCTTGCTTTGTCACCGTGAACGGAAACTTTACTTCCATCTCCATCTCCTTTCCGAATAACTTCGATCCTGGCTTCATCAAACGATACAGATTAATCTTCGTATATACAATCTCCAAACAACGCTTCAAATTACGTACGCCAGCCTCACCGTTCGTGAGCGCCGCGTTTCCGACGATATATTGGATCGTCTCGTCGGGAATAATGACCTCTTCCTCGGTGAAATTCACCTGCTCGCGAATCTTGGGTAACAAGTAATTGCGCGCAATAATCACCTTTTCCTTGGCGTCGTACCCCTTGGTCTCGATGCGATACATTCTATCCTTCAAAATCGGATTCACCTTGGACTCGTCGTTATAACTGAAGATGAACAGGCACTTGCTAAGGTCGAAATCGACTTCCGAGAAATACTTGTCGTGGAATTGATTGTTTTGCGTCGTGTCTGTCAAGTGTGTGAGAATTCCGATAATCTCTTCTCCCTTGGCAGTGTCGCTCACCTTATCCAACTCATCAAAGTAAATCACCGGGTTCATACACTTGCTATCCATGAGAATCTGTGCAATCTTTCACCAAGTGCTTCCCTCGTAAGTATACGAGTGACGCACTTGGGGAAAGATTGCACAGATTC